>Ga0075012_10004528_pt1 | contig 12884 bp, 10 predicted proteins | sample All_14_2_FD_71474 | JGI IMG/M metagenome (GOLD analysis project Ga0075012, IMG submission 71474) | Freshwater microbial communities in response to fracking from Pennsylvania, USA - Allegheny Zone_MetaG_DW_15 | ecosystem: Environmental > Aquatic > Deep subsurface > Groundwater > Drilled...
CATCAGGGAAATGGCCAACAAAAAAGGCTTCGTTCATCGTTACATTCTTCACACCAATAACCTGTTTGTCATTTATTTCCATGATTTTATCGATCAGGAGAAAAGGCGGGCGATGCGGCAATATCCTTTTGATGTCATTAATATCGTAAACCGGTTTGCCGGTAAGGTCAACATTCGGGCCTTTCGGACTGTTTTTAATATGTTCGCGTATGAGTTTGGCAAAATTGGTGTTTACCAGGTGCCCGGGGCGGGTTGCAATAATATGACCTTTAAGCGGCATTCCAACAAGTGCCAGATCGCCGATAACATCCAGAAGTTTATGCCTTGCAGGTTCGTTGTGAAAACGAAGTTCCAGGTTATTAAGAATACCTTCTTTTAGAACCGTAATTTTAGGTTTGTTAAAATGTTTTGCAAGGCTATCGAGTTCGGCTTCACTAAGCAGGCGCTCAACAAAAACAATGGCATTGCTTACATCTCCGCCTTTAATAAGATTATTGTTAATAAGGTATTCAAGATCATGCAGAAAAACGAACGTGCGGCAATCAGCAATCTCGTTTCTGAAATCTTCAATATCGGCGATAGATGCATATTGAGTTCCGAGAATTCGTGTCTCAAAATCGATCATTACCGAAAGTCGGAAGTTATCGTCGGGAACCAGAACCATCTCACTTTTCCGTTTTGCATCTGTGAGCGTAAGCGTGCTTCGGAATTCGAAATATTCGCGGGTGGCATCAAGTTCTACTATTCCGGCGGTATCAAGGGCTGCCACGAAAAATCGTGCGCTTCCATCCATAATGGGCATTTCTTCATTATCAACTTCAACCAGTATATTGTCGATGCCTAATCCTGCAACCGATGCCATAACATGCTCAATAGTTACAAGCCTTACGCCCTGAAATTCGAGTGTTGTTCCGCGCGAAGTGTCAACCACATAATCAGCAATGGCATCAATTATCGGTTTGTTTTCGATATCGATCCTGCAAAATTTTATTCCGTGGTCAGCCGGTGCTGGTTTAAAAGTTAATGTAACCTGTTTTCCTGTATGTAAACCGGAGCCTTTTATTGTAACTGGCTCCTTGATAGTGCGTTGTTTGTCAAACATATTTGTGTATAAGTAAACTTTTTAAAATTAGATGTTTTTTTCAGCGCCTGTATTTTCGGCTTGTAACTGTTTGATGGTTTTTTCAAGATCACCAATCCTGTAATACAATTTGTCGAGATTATTGAAAATGGCGATAATCCTGCGAAACTTACTGATTTCGATTGCCGGTGCTCCCAGCAGTATGCTTCCTGGCTTGGAAACGCCACTTGCCAAGCCTGCCTGAGCTCCGATTTTTACATCGTCGGCAATCACAATGTGACCGGCCAAACCTACCTGCCCGCCTAACATACAGTTTTTTCCTACTTTGGTAGATCCTGCAATTCCGGTTTGAGCTGCAATTACAGTGTTTTCGCCAATTTCAACATTGTGTCCGACCTGAATCAGGTTATCGAGTTTAACACCTTTTCGTACAATTGTGGATCCAAGTGTGGCGCGGTCAATAGTAGTATTGGCACCTATTTCTACGTTGTCTTCGATAATAACATTGCCTATCTGAGCAACTTTTTTATAGTTGTTGTCACTTTGAGGCGCAAAACCAAAACCATCGGCACCTATAACTGATCCCCCGTGAATAGTGCAATCATTACCAATTGTGCAGTCGTAATAAATTATTACTCCCGGATTGATTGTTGTTCCTGAACCAATGCGCACATTTTCGCCAATAAATGAATGCGGGAATATTTTTACATCGTCGCCGATAACAACATTATCGCTGATAACAACAAAATCACCTATATAGGCATTACTGCCGATTTTGGCTGATTTAGCTATGGACGATAAAGATGAAGTTCCGGTTTTTCCTTTTCGCATCTTGTCGTAAATCTCCAACAGGTTTGCAAAAGCGGTATAGGGATCATTAACACGGATAAGCGTACATGAAAGCGGCTGTTCTGCTTCAAATTCGCTCTGCACCAGTACTATTGAGGATCGCGTATTGTAAATGTATGGGTAGTATTTCGGATTTGCCAGAAAACTCAAAGCCTCGGGCTCGCCATCTTCGATCCTTGCTAATCGGTTAACTTTTACATCAGGGTTCCCATCGATAGTGCCGCCAATAAGGCCTGCGATTTCTTTTGCAGTAAATTCCATCAGGATCAAATAAGGTTAATTCCGGTTGATTAAAAAAGTTTGCAAATATAGATATATTTATTTACAAAGGGATTCACATGTTTATAACATCCATTTGATCAGGTGTGTCAGAGGTCTGCCCACTTAGGGAAGTAAGTGAAGAACTTTGAAACAGTTTTATTATAAACCGCTATATTGAGCTGTTCCGAAAGCCCCGAAATGTCCCACCGCTCACCTTTTTTATCAACAATAGTAATCCTGTCGCTGCCCGGATTGTATGCGCTGTTTGATATTTCGCCCCGCCCGAAGAAATATTTGTATTCGTCGTTTCTTAAGTTAAGTCTTTCTGTTATCCTGTTTTGTATCAGTACTGTTTTTTCAACTGAAAAAGGCTCTGTGTTTATTACTACCCTGAACAGCTTGCGGTTTATCAGCGATTTGCATAACAAGCTAAGAACAGGGTCTGTGTCGTCCGACCATTCTTTAACGGCATGATGGATGTCGTAATCATCAAGAGCTGCAAATTTTAGTAATATTTCGGTCGAATCACTAAACTGTTCCCGGCTAACATGCTGACTGATAAAGAATTTTAAAGGTGTTGAGCATGGTAAATCCCTGCCATTTTTTACCAGTTCACGGGCGCGGTTTAAAATACTTATGAGCATATACTCAACAGCAAGAACCGTTTTATGGTAATATACCTGCCAATACATCAGCCTGCGTGCTACAATAAATTTCTCAATTGAGTAAATTCCTTTTAGCTCAACAGCTAGTTCGTCATCCTCAACCGTGAGCATTTTCAGAATCCTGTCAGTGCTTATAACTCCTTCGTTTACACCGGTATAAAAACTATCGCGCATTAAATAATCGAGGCGGTCCATATCCAATTGCCCCGAAACTAACTGGTGCAAGAATTTTCGGGGATACTTATTTTCGAAAATCTCAATGGCAACATCCAGTTTTTGATTGAATTCAAAATTCAGATGTTTCATGAACATCGAAGTGATTTCTTCATGCGAAATTCCGGTAACAATATGATGTTCAAGTGCATGAGAAAATGGTCCGTGACCTATATCATGAAGCAGAATTGCGAGAGTGGCTCCTTGTGCTTCTTCGCCTGATATTTGGAATCCTTTCGACCGAAGGGTTTCAATAGCAAGGCTCATCAGGTGCATTGCTCCGAGCGCATGATGAAAGCGGGTGTGCATTGCTCCGGGATAAACCATGGATGCATGTCCTAATTGTTCAATCCTTCGAAGTCGTTGAAAAAAAGGATGCTCAATGACATCAAATACCAGCTTATCGGCTATGGTTATAAATCCATAAAGCGGGTCGTTTATTATTTTTCGTTTAAAGGCGGAAGGAGTTGTCACGCTATTTTGTTAAATTTGTATAAAAGTCAGGTCAAATCAGGAATCCGGCACAATAAAAGCAAGAATATCAGCATTACTACTCCTGATCGGAAGGTTTGCCTCTACAGCTTGATGCTGTATGCGCAAAGATAACAAATGCCTTTACTGATTGTTATATAAACACATAATAAAATGAACATGGAAAACGGAATAATATTGTGGGCCGACGATGAAATTGATCTCCTGAAACCTCATATCATGTTTCTGAAGGACAAAGGGTATGAAGTATTAACCACCAATAATGGCGATGAGGCTATTGATCTTCTGAAAAGTCAAACTGTTGATATCGTTTTCCTCGACGAAAATATGCCTGGATTATCAGGTATTGAAACACTTTCGATTATAAAAGCAAGCTATCCGAACCTGCCGGTAGTTATGATCACCAAAAGTGAAGAAGAGCATATTATGGAAGATGCAATCGGTGCCAGCATATCCGATTACCTTATCAAACCGGTTAATCCTAAACAGATATTGTTAAGTGTTAAGAAAAACCTTGAAAATAAGCGCCTGGTAAGTGAAAAAACCACACATGCCTACCAGCAGCAATTCCGTAATATCGGAATGGAAATAAGTAACAGGCTTGATTTTACTGAATGGACCGAAATTTATAAAAAACTGATTTACTGGGAGCTTGAGCTTGAGAAAGCTCAGGATCAGAGTATTGTAGATATTATGCGTTCGCAGAAAGTAGAAGCCAACCAGGTTTTTTGTAAATATGTTGAGCGGAATTACCTCGATTGGCTTAACGGCCGGACAGCTGAAAAGCCGGTTCAGTCGCATACTCTCATTCGCGAAAAGGTGCTTCCGCTGATAAAGGAAAACAGTTCAATGTTTATGATTCTGATTGATAACCTGCGTTACGATCAGTGGAAAATGCTTCAACCCATTTTTGAAGAATATTACAGGGTTGAGCGCGATGATCTGTATTACAGTATTTTGCCATCTACAACCCAGTATGCCCGAAATTCTTTGTTCTCAGGTTTACTGCCAAGCGAAATAGCTAAAAAGTATCCCAAATACTGGGTTAATGAGGATGAAGAAGGAAGTAAAAATCAATTCGAAGGCGAGTTGTTAGGTGAAAACCTGAAGCGGTTTGGTTACGATATTAAATATTCATACACCAAAATTCTGAATCTGAATGCAGGTCGTAAACTTGTTGACACTTTGCCTAACCTGATGGCAAACCGTTTTAATGTAATCGTTTACAATTTCGTGGATATGCTATCGCATGCCCGTACTGAGATGGAAGTAATACGCGAACTGGCCGACGACGAGCCCGCATACCGTTCGCTTACAGTGAGCTGGTTTGAGCATTCGCCGCTACTCGATATTATTAAATTTCTGGCTGCAAAGAAAATCCCGCTTATTATTACCACCGACCACGGATCGGTGAGAGTAGGCAATCCAGTAAAAGTAATAGGTGATCGTAATACCAATACTAACCTAAGGTATAAAAACGGCAAGAGCCTGAACTTTAATAAAAATGAAGTATTCGAAGTAAAAAATCCTGCCGAAGCATTTTTGCCGCGAACTAATGTAAGCTCGGCATATGTTTTTTGCCGTGGCGACGATTTTTTCGCGTATCCTAACAATTACAACCATTACGTTCAGTATTACCGCGATACTATTCAGCATGGCGGTATTTCGATGGAAGAGCTTATGATTCCTTTCATTTATATGAAACCGAAATAAATGGGGGATTGCTTCCGAAATTGGAGGGCTGAAGTGTCAGCCGGCTTTAAAGTTAAAAATTACAATTTCAAAACAATTTCCAGGATGACGAAATCAGGCATATTAAAACTCAAGACCTGATCTGGGAAAAACTTAAATTTTAAAATAATCAGTACGCATGGCTGAAATTTATACGTGTCAATCTCCTGCCGAACTTCCTGCAATAGCTTCACGGCTTATTGAGCATCACAAGGATAAGAGAATTTTTGCATTTCATGGCGAAATGGGCGCAGGCAAAACTACTTTCATCAAAACAATCTGCGATTACTTAAATGTTTCCGATACGGTTACCAGTCCTACCTTTGCTATTGTAAATGAATATCTTACAAGAGGCGCCGGTAGTGTGTTTCATTTCGATTTGTACCGCATCAAATCATGGACCGAGATGCTTGAAATCGGTTACGAGGACTATTTTTACAGTGGTAATTACTGCCTGCTCGAATGGCCCGAAAAAATCGTAAATTTGTTACCTGAAGAAACCGTACATGTAAAAATTGTGGTTTCACAGGATGGCAGTACACGCACCATTACATTCTGATTGTTGAAATGATTCGGATATGACACAAAATAATTACTCGGGTATATTCCATTCCGGGCAGCTGATGCCACAGGAAGAGCGGCTCGAAGTGCAACGCGGACAGAAATCGCTTGTTATCGGCGTTCCAAAAGAATGCGCATTTTCCGAAAATCGTATTCCACTTGATCCGGATGCTGTTGGGTTGCTTGTACATCACGGGCACCAGGTGCTTATTGAAGCTGATGCCGGAAAAGCCGCTCATTTTGCTGATACCGAATATGCTGAGATGGGTGCGGAAATAAGTTACGATACCCGTAAAATTTTCGGTTCCGATATTGTATTAAAAATAGCTCCGCCTACATTCGAAGAAATTGAAATGATTGGAAGTAAGCAAACTATTATTTCTTCCATTCATACTTCGGCAATAAATGAAGAATATTTCAGGCGATTGCTTGCAAAGCGTATTACAGCATTGGCTTTTGAATATGTTCAGGATAAGGCTGGTACATTCCCTGTTATAAGGGCAATGAGCGAAATTGCCGGAAATACTTCAATGCTGGTTGCTGCTGAATATATGAGCAATCCCGAGTATGGCCGGGGGAAAATGCTGGGTGGTTTTTCAGGGATTTCGCCAACCGAAGTTGTAATCCTGGGTGCAGGCACCGTTGGCGAATATGCAACCCGCGCCGCATTGGGAATGGGTGCTTTTGTAAAAATATTCGATAACTCTGTTTATAAACTACGTCGGTTACAGAACAACCTCAATACCCGGGTTTATACTTCGATGATACAGCCCAGGGTTTTAATGAATGCTTTGCGATCAGCTGATGTTGTAATCGGCGCTATTCACAGCGCCTATGGCCGCACTCCTGTTGTTGTAACAGAGGAAATGGTGCAACATATGAAATCGGGTGCCGTTATAATCGATGTAAGTATTGATCAGGGTGGTTGCTTCGAAACGTCCGAAGTTACCGATCACAGAAATCCTGTATTTAAAAAATACGGTGTTACTCATTATTGCGTTCCAAATATTGCTTCAAAAGTTCCTCATACAGCCTCATACGCATTAAGTAATTTTCTGTCGCCGATACTTTTACGCTTTGGGGAAGAAGGTGGTGTTGAAAAAGTACTTCATTCCGATTATGGAGTGCGGCAAGGTGTATACTTATATAATGGTATTTCGACCAATAAATTTCTCAGTGATTCGTTCCATCTCCCATTTCAGGATATCAACTTGCTTATGGCGGCATTCAGGTAATTTTATTTTAAGGTTTTCCGATTCCTTCCAACCTTTGTAGAATCTGCCTGTCTTTCGGGCATAAACTTGTTTTGATAAATTATCCCGATTCAAGAATAGTAAGAAATCATTTCGGATAATTATAGACTTAATCAATGCACAATATTAAACCATCCATTTTAAGTAACATTTTCTCGTTTGATCCGTTATGTACAATACCAACAATTCATTGGCTTACAACATAAAAAATATGCGATTCTTCATACTTATCATCACATCGTTTTTAATTATCCTTAGTTCCGGTCCGGCCTATTCGATACCTGATGGGGATGACAACTCCTTGAAATATGCATTAAGCGGCTATGTCCGCGATGAGTCGAATGGCGAGATGCTGGTTGGAGTAACTGTTTTTTGCAATGAGAATAAAACAGGCGTAGTTACAAATGTTTATGGCTTTTATTCGCTTAGCCTTGCTCCAGGTAAGTACACAATCCGTTATTCTTATGTTGGGTACGAAACCCAGGAGAAAGTTATTAACCTCACTAAAAATCTGGCCACAGATATCAACCTGAAGCCTGTTGAACTTGAACTCGGTGAGGTGTTGATAACCGGAAAACGTACTGACGAAAATGTACGTGCACCCGAAATGAGTATGGCTAAACTCGATATCAAAACCATACGTAAAGTACCTGCCTTGTTAGGTGAAATTGACATTGTTAAGGTAATACAACTTATGCCCGGAGTTCAGGCAACCAGCGAAGGCTCAACAGGTTTCAGCGTTCGAGGTGGGAGTTCGGACCAAAACCTTATTATCCTGGATGAGGCTACTATTCATAATGCTTCACACCTGATGGGATTCTTTTCTGTTTTCAACAATGATGCGATTAAGGAAGTGACTCTTTATAAAGGTGATATCCCGGCTGCTTACGGAGGCAGGCTTTCTTCACTCCTCGATGTGCGAATGAAGGATGGTAACTCGAAAAAATTCGGTCTTTCAGGAAGCGTTGGTACTGTTTCGAGCAAATTAACCCTCGAAGGTCCTATTATAAAAGATCGTACAACCTACCTGGTTTCCGGAAGGCGAACCTATGCCGATTTGTTTTTGCCTTTTGCAAAAGATGAGGCCGTCCGCGACAATAAATTGTTTTTCTACGATTTTAACCTGAAGCTTTCGCATATGATAAACGAAAACAACAGGCTGTACCTTTCGGGGTACTCTGGACGCGATACATTTAAAAATCAGTTTGCATCTATGGGTTTTGGCAACCAGATAGCCTCGTTCCGCTGGAATCATCTTTTTACCAAAAAACTCTTTTTCAATTTCAGCCTGATCTATTCGCGGTACAATTACGAACTCGGGACTCCTGAAGGCGAAGCAACCTCTTTCAAATGGACATCGATGATGCGCGACTATTCGACACGCTTCGATTTTACGCATTATTTAACTGATAAACACACACTCAAATACGGAGTAACAGCTATGTTTCATGAGTTTTTCCCTGGAACAGCAAAAGGACTTGGAAGCGAAACTGCTTTTTCTGAGTTTGTTTTACCTGCTGAGTATGCGTATGAGTATAGTGCCTATGTGTCTGACGAATATAAAGTTATGCCGAAGCTTACTTTAAAATACGGTTTACGGCTCGCTATGTTTCAGAATGTTGGCCCCGGAACGTATTATAATTATGATTCGAACTACGAACCTATCGATAGCACGGTTTATAAAAGAGGTGATTCCTTTAACTTGTATACCAACCTTGAGCCCCGTATTGCTTTTACCTACATGCTTAACGATGTTTCATCCATAAAAGGAAGCTATTCGCATACGGCACAGTATCTTACATTAGCGCAAAATTCCACTTCAGGCACACCGCTCGATATCTGGTTCCCGGTCACACCCAATGTTAAACCTCAGCTGTGCGACCAGATAGGTATTGGTTATTTCCGCAATCTCAGCAATAATATGTATGAAGTTTCGGCCGAAACATATTATAAGAAATACAGCAGTGTAATCGATTTCCGCGACCATGCCATGCTGTTACTCAATCCTTACCTCGAAGGCGAATTACGCATTGGCCGTGGTTATTCCTATGGTATTGAAACTATGATCCGGAAAAACGAAGGAAAACTAACTGGTTGGTTAAGTTACACCTATTCGCGCTCGTTTCGTATTATTCCGGAAATTAACGAGGGTAACAAGTACAATGCTCCTTATGATAAGCCACATGCGATAAATGTCGTAGCAAACTATGATTTTACCCGGCGCGTTTCAGCTTCATTTATTTGGACGTATGCAACCGGTTTACCCGTGACTTTCCCTACCGGAAGGGCAGTTATTGGTAATGCTATACTTCCTATCTATTCGAACCGTAATGCTTATCGTTTGCCTGATTATCACCGTCTCGACTTATCGGTTTCACTTAAAGGAAAAGAAAAACCAGGAAAGAAATGGCATGGCGAATGGAATCTGTCAATTTACAATGCTTACAACAGGCATAATGCATGGTCGATAAATTTTACGCAGGATAGTACAGATCCGAATGTTACCTACGCCGAAAAAACCTACCTGTTTTCAATAATTCCTGCGTTGACTTATAATTTTAAATTCTGATGAACCCATACCCTTTGATCAAGATAAAAATGAATACCAAAGCATATATTTTCCTGTTTTCCTTACTTTCGATCATAGCTGTTTCGTGTACCGAAAGAATCGAAATAGAACTCGACGAAAGTTACACCCGACTGGTTGTTGATGGATCTATTACAACAGATACGATGAGTCATAAGGTAGTTCTTACAACAACTTCGAGTTATTATTACAACCAGCCTGCACCGCTTGTTACCGGTGCACTGGTTACAATATCCGACGGAACTCAGGTATTTGATTTAACGGAAGAATCCCCTGGAGTATATTATACAGCACCTTCAGTATTCGGTATTCCGGGTAGGACCTATTCGCTTAACATCAAACTTGCGAACGCAATCGGCGGAAATGATTCTTATACAGCGACTTCCACATTAAATGCGGTTACCTCGCTTGATTCAATAAGTTTATTGTTCCATCCCGAATGGTCCGAATCCGGAATATGGGAAGTGAAATGCTTTGTACAGGAACCTCCTACGGTCGATTTTTATCGATTCCTTTTATATAAAGATCAGGTTTTGTTAACAGATACACTTGACGAATGGTTAATAACCGATGATTTGTTCTTTAATGGCAATTATACGAATGGCCTTCCAATCGCCTACCTCGATCAGGGCAATCCCGAACAGGGTTTAAGGCCAGGCGATACAATTATGACAGAAGTAAATAACATCGGAAACGAATACTATAGTTTCCTGGTCGAAGCTCAAACGGAGTTGTTCGGATCAAATCCGCTTTTCAGCGGCCCGCCTGCAAATATTAAAGGAAATATCAGCAATGGCGGTGTTGGTTTTTTCACTGCTCATTCGGTTACCCGTTCCTATGCAATTACACCTGAATTCAAGAAAAAATAGTAGTTCCTGCTTATCAGTATAATACCTTTGTTAGGCTTTGAACATCGAATCTGACATCTTGTTTCAATGATTTAAACGTATTTTATTCCAATAGATGCACGATATAGAACCATACTACAACTGGCGCAACCTATATATTGCTGACGAGGACGAACGCTCACCTTTTTATGGGCGCGAGTATAGCGAGTTCGAATTTACCGGGCAGGTTTATAATTACCTTATTCATCCGCAATGGGATTATATCGGTTCGGAAACGCTTTACCTGAAAATTCTGTTTGTTGATTACGATAAGGGTTTCTGTATTATCGAGTTTATTGGCGAATGGAACGATTGCCTGTATAATGATATAATGTTCCTTTACCGGAATGTGGTCGAATTTCTTTTGGAACAAGGCATCAACAAATACATTCTTATAGGAGAAAATATTCTGAACTTCCATTATTCGGATGCCGATTATTACCAGGAATGGTTTGATGAATTGGGCGATGGCTGGATTGTTTGTGTTAATTTCCGACACCATGTGGTGCAGGAGTTCGAAGCCGGTCATCTTGATTATTATATGGCAATGGGAGGGAAGTTCGACGATTTGCCATGGCGAACCGTTATGCCTCAGAAATTGTTTATGATAGTTGAACACCTCATTACCCGAAGATTAAATCCGTGAAGTATTTGTGCGATTTCATAAAATGATATGAAGGAGTCTGTTAACATAACCATTAGTGGTCGCGTTCAAGGCGTTGGATTCAGGTATTTTGTGAAGCAGAAAGCAGATATGCTTGCTATTACTGGGTTCGTTAAAAACCTGCCCGACCGAAAAGTGTATGTGGAAGCAGACGGAGATGCAGAGCAATTGCAGTTATTCATTTCTTTATGTAAGCAAGGGCCTTCGCATGCCTGGGTCGAAAATGCGGATATCCAGTATTGTCCTTTGCAGGGATTTGTTGGTTTTACAATTCGGTAAAGTCTGCTTACATCCTTTTACACCAGAATATGTCTTTTTTTTATATCGCAATTTTAACTGATGATTTTGGATTAAATCAGGTTCATTGTTCCTGAAAAAATGCTTTCTCGTATGGATTAAGGAAAAAGTGAGTTTCGATTGTTATACTTGAAGTTTGAAACTAAGGCAGAATAGCACAACGCGCCTTTAAGGTGTCTTTCCGGTTCGAAAAGTTTAATCAGACGTGAAATCGGGCCCTGGCGCAGTATTATAAGCATAGTTTAACAAAATCATTAACACCAGTATAAACCTAAAATTTCTGATCTATGCCACATGATTTTTCACTTTCGAGCGGAGTGCTTGCCAATGGGCGGACAGCTTATTCGGCCATGTTAAACGGAAGCACTCAATCCAAATTTTTTGTCGCAAACCGAACCATGTACGATGGTAATTTTGGGTTGTACAACACCCAGGCTGTGCCAGGACTTGTTTATAATCCGGCTGAATATGAGGCGGATTTCGGGTTCTGGGCATATTTTATACATCCTACTGCCATGGCCGAAAGCAAAGGTTCGTACACCTGCCTGAATACCTATGACAGTGCGAAGTTTACGTTCAGTTTTATGCAATATGCAGCACATGTTCCCAATGGCGATTTTGTGAAATTCTTCAAAAAGCTACTAATGCTACCCAGTGCAATTGACTATTTTCCAAAACTTTTACTTAAAGATACGCGGATATTTTATAAAAATTCAAACGGAACCCTTTCACAATTAGAAAGTGATACTACAACACAGGCACTTATGGATTATCTTAATCCGTCACTTTCGGAGATTGAAAACCAGGAATTGATATGCTCAGCCCGTATGGTTCATTGGGCAACTAATGATGCTGATCATCGCAAAATTCAGGTCGAAACTGCTATACAACATTTTAAAAACAATATGATTGAATATAATAAACGGTTTGGGCTGAATGGCGTTCCGGCAAAAGTATGCCAGGTAATCTGCGATATCCGGCATCAAGGGCGTGCTAAAAACGATCGTATTGCCAATGCCCTCAGTACAAACGGGAATTATGACCTTGCGTTTGCCAATCTTTGCTCGATAGGCGAAGTAAACTACAGCCAACGTATAAAAACGGTGCGAAATACGATAAACAGTCTGCAGGCATCAGGTATTTTTAATATGAAATACGAAAGCGCAACAAATTCTTTTGTAAAAATTTAGTTAAGGTTAAGCACTTCAGTACTTTTTGTCAAAGTGGTGAAATTAAGTAAAGCGCAGATATTGTTTCTGCGTTTTTTTTGTTTATCATAATTTATGATTGTGTTAACAAAAGTTAAAAAATATTAATCGTTAAAATATTTTGTATTCCTTAAA
>Ga0075012_10004530_pt1 | contig 12883 bp, 9 predicted proteins | sample All_14_2_FD_71474 | JGI IMG/M metagenome (GOLD analysis project Ga0075012, IMG submission 71474) | Freshwater microbial communities in response to fracking from Pennsylvania, USA - Allegheny Zone_MetaG_DW_15 | ecosystem: Environmental > Aquatic > Deep subsurface > Groundwater > Drilled...
GGGATGGCCCGCTCCACCATCCGGTAGCTGGAATGCCCGCCACAATTGGGTCGCTGCTCGCCGTGCGTCTCCGGCCCGCCATCGAGGCTGAGGGAAACGAAGACCTCGTTGCGCAGCAAATCCCGCATCAGCGGCTCGGTGAGCAGCGTTCCGTTGGTGCTCATCTTGAAGCTGAAATGCAGACCGTTGCTGCTTTCTCGACAGCGTTTCAGGATATGGAAAATCAGGTCTTTCTCCATGAGCGGCTCGCCACCGAAGAAGATGATTTCGACATTGGGAATGCCCTGTTCGAGCGCCAGTTTTTCAATGAGCGCAAGCCCAGCGTCGGCAGTCTGCTGAGACATCGGGACATGAGTTTTCGCGCCGGTGTAGCAGTAGCTACAACGCAGGTTGCAGTCGTGCGTGAGGTGGAAGGAAACGGAAAGGGTTTGGAGCATGGCGGTGCGTTTTATACTTAACGATGAAAAAACGTGTCCATTGGGTTGGGCGGTTCTTTTTGCAATGCAAGTTTGGGCAATCAGGCCGACATTTCCCTTTTCATCCACCCCAGCACCATTTTCAACTCGCCATACGAATACTTCTCCCCAAAATGCGCCTTGGCCGATGCCGAACTGAGGGAGTTTTCCTTCGTGAAATATTCGGCGATTTCGTCCACTTTGGCCTTGTCCAGCAGGTCAAAAATCTCCAGTTCGCCACGCTCGACGTAGTGCGCCAAATGCCCCTCGATGGTGTTCACGGTCAGGCTGCGCTCGGCGGCGATTTCCGCAATGTTTTTACCGGATTTGAACAGGTCGAAACTGACCCATTTCGTGTCGGGTTTGGGTGGTTTGGGAGGCTCAGCAGGGGCCAGCAAGTCGGTTGGGATGCCCCGCCTTGAGCAGTATTTGCTGATGATTTCGGTGATGGCCGTCCCGAACTGCTTCACTTTCACGTCGCCAAAACCCTTGATGCGCCGCAGCGAAACACTGTCGGTCGGCAGCTTTTCCGTCAGTTCCACCAGCACACGGGTCGGCAGGATTTCATACAGCTCAATGCCACGTTCGTTGGCCATTTCCTTGCGCCAGCGGGCCAGTTGGGCGTAGAGTTCGCCGTGGTTCGTCCCACGTGGCATACCAGCCATGAAGTTGCTCGCTGCCTGGTTTTTCGAAGCCATGAAATCCAAATCCGCATTCACTTTCCCCCGCACGTAGGCCAGCGTGTTGAAGCCCTCCACGCAGACGTTGAAGCAGGCGTTTTTCACAAAAATCTCTTTCTGTAAATTCTCCAACTGCTCCATCCCTATCTTAAGCAGTGCCTTGTCGTCCGTCACGAACTGCGTCTTTTTTGCCTCCGGCAACAGTTCTTCCTTCAGTTTTTGGGTGAAATAGCCGCCCGCCTTGCGCAGCCGTTCGATGAGCGCTTCGCAATCCTCCGGCAGTTCCGGCTGGTTGAAGTAAAACTGCAACTGCGGCAGGAACTTGTCGCCCATTTCTATCACCTCGTCCTCTGCTTTTTTGGCCAAAAACCGCAGGTCTGCCAGCCCTTGGGTGGACAGGGCATTCGGGTGCTCCAAGGTCAGCCGGAAGAGCTTGTCGAAGCATTGCCGCAAGGCACGGAAAGTGAATAGCTCCCGCAAAAGCTCCTGCTGGTACGCCCGTTTCGACTCCCGCAGGTGCGCCTCGTCGGGGGCGTTGCGCTCGGCGTCCTCGCTGTATTCCTTCACCACCGAGTCGGTTTTCACGCTGTGGTAGGCGATTTTCGTGCGCAGCACAATGCCCTCGAAAGTCTTGCAGCGGCTGAGTGCAACATACACCTGCCCATGCGCAAACGCCGACTGCGCATCAATGATGGCCCGCTCGAAAGTCAGGCCCTGGCTCTTGTGGATGGTGATGGCCCAGGCCAGTTTAAGCGGGTACTGCGTGAAAGTGCCAAGCAGGTCTTCCTTCACCTCCTTCGACTTTTCATCGAGTGTGTAGCGGATATTCTGCCACTCGACAGGCGTGGTCACGATGTCGAATTGGTCTTCGGGGCAGCGGACGTGGATTTCGCCGTCGGCGATGCGGGTTATCTGCCCGATTTTTCCGTTGAAATAGCGCTTTTCGGGGTTGATGTCGTTCTTCACGAACATGACCTGAGCACCTTCCTTGAACTCCAGCGTTTGCTCCGTCGGATAGGAAATGGCGGGAAAATCGCCCTCGATTTTTGCCTGAAAACTGGACTTTGGCAAGGGGATGTTTTCGAGCCGCATGGAGTTGATGTCGTTGGCGGCGGCGTTGGTGGCGGTGAGGGTGATATAGCCCTCTTTTTCGTCGGGTTGGAAATTCGGTACGAAGCGGCTGTTGAGCAAATCCAGCACTTCGTCGTCGAGTTTGTTGTCCCGAACCTTGTTCAGCAGGCCGATGAAAGCTTCGTCGCTCTGACGGTAAATATGCTTCAGTTCGATGGCCACGGGGTCGGTTTTGCGCAGCGCCAAACTCCCGAAAAAATACGGCGTGTCGTAGTGCTGGCGCAACAGTTCCCACTCCTCCTGCTTCACCACGGGCGGGAGTTGGTGCAGGTCACCGATCATCAGCAACTGCACGCCTCCGAAGGGCTTGGAATAATCTCGGTAGCGGCGCAGCACCTCGTCCACAGCGTCGAGAAGGTCGGCCCGCACCATGCTGATTTCGTCAATCACGAGCAGGTCGAGGCTGCGGATGAGGGCGATTTTTTGCCCTGAAAAACGGCGCTGCTGGTTCTGCTCCCGCTGCACTCCCGGCAGGTGCAGCCCAAACGGCAATTGGAACATGGAGTGCAGCGTCATGCCGCCTGCATTGATGGCAGCCACCCCCGTCGGGGCCGTGACGACCATGCGCTTGAAGCCTTCCGACTTGATTTTGTGCAAAAAAGTGGTCTTGCCAGTGCCCGCTTTCCCGGTCAGGAAGATGTTTTTGTTCGTGTTTCGGACGTAGTCGTGTACGAGGTCGAGCTGTGGGTTTGTGCCTTGGGCCATAGTATGTTTGGTTTTGCGGTGGGAAGGTATGGATAAGCTTTGAATTTCTTCAAAAATACTAAAAGCTCCTTTATTCGCTTCGCAAAATACAACTACAAAACTCGTCGAAGCACTTAACTTGGCATTTTCATAAAAAACAGCATATGAAACAGACCCTCGTTTTCCTCTTCCTATTTATTTCCGCCTGCAAAACCGCCGACCTCGCCCGATTGCAAGCACATGCCAACCATGTCACCATCATCCGGGACGATTATGGTGTGCCGCATATTTATGGCAAGACCGACGCCGACGCCGTGTTTGGGATGCTGTACGCCCAGTGCGAGGACGATTTCAACCGGGTGGAGCGGAACTACATCACGGCGATTGGGCGACTAGCCGAGGTGGAGGGGGAAAAGGAGCTTTACAGCGACCTACGGGCAAAGTTGTTCATGACGGAGGTCGAGGCTGTCGCCAAATACAAAAACAGTCCCAAATGGCTGAAAAAGCTCTGCGATGCCTTTGCCGACGGCGTCAACTTCTACCTGCAAACCCACCCGGAAGTGAAGCCGAAATTGCTGACCCATTTCGAGCCGTGGTATCCGATGTATTTCAGTGAAGGCAGCATCGGCGGGGACATCGAGTCCATTTCGACCAAGGGAATTGAGGCGTTTTATGGGGAAAAGGAGTCGGTGGGATGGGTTCCTAAGTCAAGCGGTGACTTGAAGTCACCGCTTGACTTGCCATCTCCCGACGACGAGCCAAGGGGCAGCAACGGCTTTGCCCTGTCGGGCAAGATGACAGCGAGCGGCCATGCCATGCTGCTCATCAACCCACACACCTCGTTCTATTTCCGCCCGGAAATCCATGTGGTGAGCGAGGAAGGGCTGAACGCTTACGGCGCTGTCACCTGGGGCCAGTTCTTTGTCTATCAAGGTTTTAACGAGAAAACGGGCTGGATGCACACCTCCTCTTACACCGACGTGATGGACGAGTTCGTGGAGACTGTGACCGAAGAAAATGGCCAGTTTTATTACCAATATGGCGCTGAAAAACGCCCCGTCATTGCGAAGCAAACCACCCTGAAATACTGGGACGGCAAGGAGATGAAGCAGCGCAAATTCCCGATTTACCGCACCCATCACGGGCCGATTACAAGGTCGGCAAACGTCGGCGAGGTTCAAAACCTCGCCGACGTTAAGCAAAGGTGGGTTTCAACTGCCATGATGTGGGACCCAGTAAAAGCGCTCACGCAGTCGTTCACCCGCACGAAACTGAGCAACTACAAGGAGTTCCGCAAGATGATGGACTTGCGCACGAACTCCTCCAACAGCACCGTCTTTGCCGATGCGGAGGGAAACATCGCCTTTTTCCATGGCAATTTTGTTCCCAAACGAGACACCAGCTTCGACTACACACAGCCCGTAGATGGCAGCAACCCCGCCACCGATTGGCAGGGCTTGCACGATGTGAAGGATTGCATCGTGGTGAAAAATCCATCGAACGGCTGGCTCCAGAACTGCAATTCGACGCCCTTCACCTGCGCCGGGGAAAACAGCCCGAAGCAATGGGATTACCCAGTGTACATGCGGCTTCCAGCAGAGAATTTCAGGGGCGTCCATGCCGTTCGCTTGCTCAAGGAGCGCAAGGGTTTTACCCTCGATAAATTGATTGAAATGGCTTATGATTCCCAATTGCCGGGCTTTGAAAAACTGATACTTGGCCTCGTAAAAGCTTACGATGAGGCTTCGCAAAAAGACCCTGCCATTGCGCCAGCAATCGAGGTGCTCCGCAAATGGGACTTCCGGGTGAGCAAGGAGTCCGTGGCGATGTCGCTGGCGCATTACTACGGCAAGCAATATGAAAAGCACGGGAAAGTACCCACCGATTTGGATTATGAATACCTCGGCGATATGACCATCTTCAACTATTTCGGCACTGGCTCGCCCACAGCGGAGCGGCTGGAAATTTTCAAGGAAGCCGTTGAGCAGCTAAAAACCGATTTTGGGAAATGGGACGTGCCCTGGGGCGAAATCAACCGCTTTCAGCGCATCACCGGGGACATTGAACAGCCATTCGACGATAGCAAGCCCAGCCTGCCTTGTGGCATGGCCTCCGCCAAATGGGGTGCCCTGGCCTCTTTTGGTGCCAAGCAATACAACGGAACCAAGCGCATCTACGGCACTTCCGGCAACAGCTTCGTGGCGGTGGTGGAGTTCGGCCCGAAGCTACGGGCCAAGAGCCTACTGGCAGGCGGCGAGAGCGGCGACCCCAATTCACCGCATTTCTACGACCAGGCACAGCGGTACGTGGACGTGAAGTTCAAGGACGTGGCCTATTACCGGGAGGAAGTGGAGAAGCGGGCGAAGCGGCGGTATCATCCGGGGGAGTGAATCGTAAATAATGGTAGGCAGGGTTGCGATTCCTGCTGACCTTCCTTCATCTTTTCACCAACTTCTCCTTGCAGATAATCTTTTTGTTTTCATCGAAAACAAAAAGGAAATATATGTCTGCCGAGAACCTCGATAAGTCAATGCGTTCGGTTTGCCCACTGCAAAATGAACGGCAAATCAACGAGTCAGCACGGGCATTTTTGCCTTTTTGGGACAAATATCGTGGTGGGATTTTATGCCCAATTAATCCACAATTACTAGTTTTTGAAAATGCGGTTTGCCAGTTTCATCCATGATTTTCAACCAATATGTGGAGGGCGGCAACGCCGCTATATCCAATTGATTTAACCCCGGTTTTAATTCGGCTAATTGTAGGATTTTGCCCGATGATGCTATTATTTCGAGGTTAATAAATTCATGGTTGTTATCTTCGGGAACATTTACTTTAAGCTGTTGTCCCGCTGCCAATGGATTTGGGAATATGGCTATTTGGAAACTCCCGCATTTGCTGGAAGTTTCGACGATTTTTGAATGTTCGGAACTACCGTCAATATCAATCATTTTTAAACGATAATAAGCTTGCCGAAAGGCAGTTTCATCCAAAAAATGATAAGCACCTCCTTGTCCATTTGCTGTGCTATGCACAAGGCCCAGGCCAGTGAAATCACGCCCATTCGTGCTGCGTTCAACTTCAAAATGGCTAAAGTTCAATTCGCTGGCCGTCTGCCATTCCAAGCGTATATGGCAATCCTGTGGCGTTGCCGTAAAAGCCTTTAACTCGACGGGCAAAGCCAGTGCGTAGGATATGGTTACATAGCCATTGGCGCCGTCGCCGCCGGAACCAATGCCCGCATTGCCGCCACCGCCGCCGCCGTAGGTACTGCCAGACACGCCGTTTGAATTGATTGTGCCGCCATTGCCACCAGCACCGCCGGAGCCTGTGGCACTGCCGCCAGAAGGTCCGCCGCCAGCCGTGGAGCAATTGCTGGTAGCATTTCCGGCGTTTTTCCCATTGCCGCTTTGCCCTGCCCCACCACCTGCACCTCCGCCGGGTGTGGACGCAGTTGGAGCGGTGAGATTGGCCCCGAAGCCACCGCAATAGCTCGACGTAAATGTCCAGGCACCTGCAAGGCTGCCATTGCCACCTGTGCCACCCGTACCCGAAGGCACGTTGTCGGACTTGCCGCCGCCGCCGCCGAAGGCAATGAGGGTGTTGGATGAAAATGTCACGATGGAATTGCCGCCATTGCTGCCGTTTCCGGCAACTGTAGCGCCTGCACCACCTGCTCCTACCGTTACGGAAATGATGTCGCCGGGATGTACAGCTAGGCTGCCGGAAGCAAAACCACCGCCGCCGCCGCCAGTACCTTTCAAGCTGGAAAAACCTTTGGAGCCGCCGCCGCCAGCGCCCCATGCTTCCACAGAAATTAGATTTACTCCCGCTGGAACAGTCCAAGTGGTGGTTCCTGGCGTGCTAAAAATTACGGATTGGGCAGAAAGGAAAGTGGTCAGGAGTGAAAAAACAGCAATATATAAGGTTTTTTCAAACAGGCGTTTAGCCCCGCCATTTGCGTGGATAAGTGTGAGTACTGTCATGGTTTTTAATACAGGGGGGCAGCTTATTTTGGTTTGTAGAGGCAAAGCACATGCCATTGCTTTGTGAGGAGCAGTTGTCTAGCTCATTTTTTCACCACCTTCTCCTTGCAGGTAATCTTTTTGTTTTCATCGAAAACTAAAAGGAGATACATGCCCGCCGAGAACCTCGATAAGTCAAAGCGTTCGGTTTGACCACTGCCCACCTGCGCAGTCTGCACCAATGTTTCCCTTCCCAGCGCATCGAAAAGTGCCAAGCGATAGGTTCCGGGCACAAGGTTTTTGAACTCAAAAAGCACTTCGTCACTGGCGGGATTTGGCGAAACGGAAACCGTCGGGGTTGGAACTTGTGTGTCGTTGATTGCATTGACCACAGGCGGTGTTGTGTTCTTGTACACCACCTGCGTGACGGCGTTCTGCGCATTGTTCAAGGTGACGACAGCGATGGGTTCCTTCGCCACGTCGTTGTGGAAATAGTATGTGACCGTGGTGTCCACGCCCAAGCCGAAGAACCCGGCCTGAACGGCGTTGTCGGTAATGTCCAACCAGCCGAGCGGGGGGATTTTGGCATCAATGCGGGTCTCAGTGTACCGGGTGCGTTTTTCCCGCAACACATCGTAGGTGCCGCCGGGAATGGAGAGGTTGCCCCAGCCGTCGACCACTTCCGTGCCGCTAATGGCCACCCGATAGCGCATGGAATCAATCTGTGCGTTGCCCGTCTGAGCGGCCAATTGCAGCATCAATAAAGGCGAAAAGGCCGAGGGAACGAACAGCTCTAGAAAGCCCGAAGAACTGGCGTTGATGTCAAAAAAATTCAGCGGCGCACGGCGTTCTGGCAGCGGCGGTTGGTATTCGAAGATGTTGTTGGCGACGAGGTCGTAGGGCAGGATGCCATAGTAAGCTTGTAGTTCAAACTTCGTAGAAGTCACGTTGTAGTAAGTCTCTGTGCCGAACGAGCCTACAGCGAACAACTCCGCACCGGGCACTTGTGCGCCCACGCTGCCCTCGCTGGCCGAATGATAGACAATTTCTTGGGTAGCCTCAGCCTCCAAGCTGCTCAAATCCCAGGTCTGGTTGCCGCCCGGCGGTGTGAGCACCGAGATGCCGGAAGGAGGGTCGTAATCAATGGCCGTGCGCAGCGTATCATCCGCTACGGGAAAAGTGGCGTTGGTGACGGTAATTTGAGCGGAAAGGCCGACGGTTGCAAGCAACAAGCTGAGGATGGGCAAGCATTTTTTCATTTGGAAAAAGATTTGGATGGTGATATGGCCAAAGGTATCATACCGATTGGGAAATCATGCTATTGCAGGTAACTAGACAATAGAACTCCGAAGTCTAAGGCAAACGTCGGCGAGGTTCGCAACCTCGCCGACGTTGTGGGTGGAGCTATTTCTTCTGGTAAACCCGCACGTAGTCCACTTCCATTTTTTGCGGCCAAATACTGTCGTCCACGCCCTTTTGTCCGCCCCAGTTACCGCCTACGGCAATGTTGAGAATCATGTAAAATGGATGGTCGTAGGGCCACTCCTTGTAGGTCTTTTGCTCGTTGGCGAAGCTGTGGTAGCGCTTCCCATCAATGAAGAAAAACAGGGAATCCGCCGTCCATTCCACGGTGTAGGTATGAAAAGCATCCATCGCATCCGGCACGGTCAGCCTATTTGATTTTTGTGTGCCAATGACGTGGTTGTACGCCTCCGTGTGCACGCTGCCATGCACAACGCCAGGGTCGAAGCCCACATGCTCCATGATGTCAATCTCGCCGCTGGCGGGCCAGCCGCCGTGCGTATCCTTTTCCGGCATCATCCAGATGGCGGGCCAGGTGCCACGGCCCTTCGGCAATTTGGCGCTCACCTCGAACTTACCGTAGAGCCAGCTCTGCTTCCCACGGGAAATGAGTTTGGCCGAAGTGTAATTGGAACCCTCCCACGGCTCCTTCCTCGCCTCGATGATGAGCTTGCCGCCTTCCACCCGTGCGTTTTCCGGTCGGCCCAGGGTGTAGAACTGCAATTCGTTGTTGCCAAAGCCGTGGCCACCCACCTCGTAGTTCCATTTTTTGACATCCGGCGGGCCGGGCGTGTCGAATTCGTCCGACCAGACGAGTTGGTAACCACCGGCGAGTTCAGATTTTTTGGCGCAACTGGTGAGGAGCAGCACGAGAAAAAGGAAGGGAAGTGTGGGCTTCATTGTTTGTTTTTTTGTCAAATGTAGGAAAGAGTTTGAATCGTGGAGTTTGCAGTGGCAAATAGAAAACCTGCTTAATATCTTGACCTATTCGTTATCCTTCTTTGCCTCGCTTTTAGCCATAAGAGACAACAACAGTTCGTCAAACCTTTCACCTTGCGGCAACTCATATTCCAAACGCAATTCCCGCTTGTTCACGAGCAGTTTGGTTTTTGAAATGGGGTTAAAGCCTACTTTTTCAACCGTTGCCCAATAAGCGCCAGTGCCCCGTTTTTGCCAAGCTGGCAATTGGTCGAAGTCAACGCCGAGTTCGAGTAGCAGGGACTTTATTTTATACAATTGTATTCGACATGCGTGGTTTCAAAAACCCCATAAATCAAGTCGCCTTTGGGGTAGGTGTAAATTGCGTCGGCATACCCGGCAACCCTGCGTCCGTTGAGTTCTTTGTAGTTTTTAAGCGGGGTTGACCATGGGAGTTGCTGCATTGAGCCGTCGTCGCCTGCGGCATAGCGGTCGTTGGAAATAAAGTTGACCAACTGTCCCTCATCGTTGAAGTGCAGCCAAGCGCTGATGGTGTTGCCTGCGGTGGTGAAACTGGCCCTCACCTTGTTGCCTTCCGTTTCGAGCCATTGAATGCGGGGGTCAATCAGCGTGGCGGGCGCCATGCAGCACATGTCGTTGAAAAAAGTGACAGTCTCGGCGATGCCCATTTCCTTGCCCGATTGGTACTGCACCTTCAGTAGCGATGCCAGCCGGATGTCCATGTAGGCGATGCCGTTTTTGTAGTGATGAAAACCAGCGACTGGCAGGTGTTTCATGGTGGCTTTCATAAAAAATAGGCGGGTCGGAATGTCCATAAAATTGTGCTGTTCCGAGGTGAAAGGCATCCACTCCGACTGTTCGTTTTTCCGGATTTTTCCAGTAAATGTTATTCTGAAATTGACCACTTTCGGCTTGCCGACTGCGCCAGAATAGCGCAGGTATTTTTGAACGGGCATTGGCAAATTTTGCAAATCGGCTTCCATGAAAATACTTTCCGGGATGGCGGCGGTGTGTTGCAGCCCGGCTTTCACATCGTTTTCATAACTATGGAAAAAACGGCTCGTACCCATACCGATAATTGCACCCACCAGTACGATGAGGTTGGCAACCGTACCGAATTTAGCATCCTGCCAACTGCTGAAAATCAACACCTGGGAAAGCAGTGCCGCCGGAATTGCCCATGCCCACCAGCCATCTTTTTTCAAAAAAAACAACACGGCCGCAATGGCAAATAGCAGGGCTGACAACCCCCACAATGCCCCGGCAGATTTGGAAATAGGCTGCGTGAGCTGGCTGACGGCGGCATAGTTGAATGCTTTGGCGAAGCCCATCAAGTGGATGAGGCCATGCAGAAGAATGAGGAGATTGAGCAGGTATCTCATTGTGAAATTTTCTGCAAAACTCCATGTCAAGGTTAAGGTGCTTGCTGATTTTGGTCAGATAGTCCAGTGATTTTTAAGGCTACCGCCCGCCACTGCCCTGCAAAATGCTCCTGCAAAATACGGTGCCTAAACCGCCATGTCACCCCGTCCGTTTCGAGGAGATGCCGGGCGGTAAAATGGATTTGACAAATCTTCAAGATTCAACCACATTTCCACTCTCTACCTTGCCATTCCGACCAAAAAACTTTTGAAATGCCACCGTGTTGTTTAACCTTCATCTTTTCGAACCTTCAATTGCTAGCTTCACCACATGGAATTCAAAGGAAATACAAACGAATACCTTCGCTTGGAGCAAATCACCTCCGGCAATTGTTCCATCGTAAAAGACAAAATCGAGAGCGGATTGACCCTGCTTTGGATGACCGCCGATGGCAATCGCCTCAAGATTGACGGCAAGGACTATGTTTTCCAAAATAACGAAGTCATTTGTCTGACCGAATTTCACCACACGGAAGTGCAGGCGGTCACCTCCATGCGCATGGTACGTTTCAACCGCCCTTTTTTCTGCATCATTGACCACGACTCGGAGGTGGGCTGCCGGGGCATCCTGTTTTTTGGTGCTTCGCAATTGCCAGTTTTCCGCATCCCGGAGAGCGAATTGGAGAAGTTCGACACGCTATGGAAAATGTTTTTGATAGAAATGCAATCGAAGGATGACCTGCAAATCGAGATGCTGCAGATGATGCTCAAGCGGCTGTTGATACTTTGCACCCGGCTCTACAAGGAGCAGCGCCAGCTTGCACCGTTGGCAAAAAACAACCTCGACCTCGTGCGTGAGTTCAATTTCTTGGTGGAGTCCCATTTTAAGACCAAGCACACCGTCGCCGATTACGCCGAGCTGCTCCACCGCTCGCCCAAGACGCTGTCCAACCTCTTCGCCCAAGTCAGCCCAAAGACGCCGCTGCAAATCATCAACGAACGTAAAATGCTCGAAGCTCGCAGGTTATTGCGCTACACCGACCAAGCCGTCAGCGAGATTGCCTACACCATTGGTTACGAGGACGTGCAGACTTTTTCCCGCTTTTTCAAGACGCAGGAGGGCATGTCGCCCAGTGCTTTTCGGGAACAAAATTGATTTCGGGAAGAATTGCCAAGCCTTCGGGAATCCCTGCCTAACCTCGCCCCTCGGCCTGCCCCCATCTTTGTGTCATCATTTAAACAAAGATTTTCTAACTAAAAAAAACGCAGAAAGATGACACAGTTTAATGTTCCAACCCGTGACGAAGTGAGCGCCAACAACCAGGCTATCTTCGACAACCTTCAAAAAGGACTCGGCTTCGTGCCAAACCTCTACGCCAGTTTTGCGCACAGCGAAACCGCCCTTGGCGACTACCTCGCCCTCCAAAACCGCAAAAGCAGCCTTCGGGCCAAAGAGCGGGAGGTCATCAACCTCGTGGTGAGCCAAGTGAACGACTGCCGCTACTGCCAAAGCGCTCATACGGTTTTGGGCAAGATGAACGGCTTCAGCGACGAGCAAATCCTGGAAATCCGCAGTGGCGAGGCTAGCTTCGACCCCAAACTGGATGCGCTCGTGAAGTTCGTCCAAGAAACGACCATCAACCGGGGCAAACCTTCCGCTGAGACCGTGGAGAACCTGTTTGCCGCAGGCTACAACAAAGGCAATGTCGTGGACATCCTCATGGTCATTGGCGACAAAATCATCAGCAACTACCTGCACGGCGTGGGCCAGTTTGCGATTGACTTCCCATTGGCGCAGGAACTGGAAGCAGTTGCCGCCTAAACTAAAGGGACATCGGCGGTGGCCTGCCCCCATGAGGTAACCGCCTATCCCATTTTTTCACCCATAAAATTTTCAAGCCATGTTAAAAAATTTGAGCAAATCCGATTTTGAATCCACCCTGAAAGAAAACGATGTGGTACTGGTGGATTTTTACGCCGATTGGTGCGGGCCTTGCAAGGCATTGCACCCGTCATTGGAGAGTCTCGCCGCCGATTTTGAAGGCAAGGCTGTCATCGCCAAAGTGAACGTGGACACTGAATCGGAGATTTCCTCTGATTTTGGTATCCGCAGCATTCCCGCCTTGTTGTATTTCAAAAAAGGAGAACTTGCGGGCAAACAAGTCGGGCTGCAAAGCAAAACTGCCATGACCGCCAGCCTCGACCAATTGATTAACCAGAATTAACCGTGCAGGCCCTCTGGCGGGTATCGCACCCGTCAGAGGGCTATTCATCAACAAACTTTTTCGAGATGGAAAATCAACGACCACCATTGCCCCCATTCACCGAAGAGACCGCAAAACAAAAAATCCAAATGGCCGAAGATG
>Ga0075012_10004533_pt1 | contig 12875 bp, 15 predicted proteins | sample All_14_2_FD_71474 | JGI IMG/M metagenome (GOLD analysis project Ga0075012, IMG submission 71474) | Freshwater microbial communities in response to fracking from Pennsylvania, USA - Allegheny Zone_MetaG_DW_15 | ecosystem: Environmental > Aquatic > Deep subsurface > Groundwater > Drilled...
GTCTCAACTCGAGTTCAATCGCATATAAATTGTATTCGGAGTTATCAATAATCAACAGCTTCGCTGGATGCAAAGCCAAAATCTGGCGACACAGCTCGGAACCAATCGATCCGCCGCCGCCAGTCACAATCACATGTTTGCCCTTGATGCTGTCGGCAATTTTTTCCCAGTCCAGTTGCACTTGATCACGACCCAACAAATCGTCAATGCTCACCGCACGCAAAGCGTTAACTTGAACCAGGCCTGAGGCCAGCGCCGACAAACCCGGCAAGGTTCGAAAGGGAACGCCGCTTCGCTCGCAGAGTTCCACAATGCGGCGCATGGCAGCAGATTTGGCTGAGGGAATGGCAATAAAAATCAGGTCAACTGAATGTTTGTCAATAATCTGCTGCAAATCCCAGGATGTTCCCAGCACGCGCACGCCATGAATATCCAGTCCCAGTTTGGCCGGATTATCATCGATCAAACCAACTGGCACGTAATGGCTGCCGCGTATCAAATCGCGCAACAAACTTTCAGCAGCCTGCCCGGCACCCACAATCAACACGCGTTGACTGTCCAGGCTTTCGGTCATGTGCCGATCGCGATAAAACCGCGGTAACAAACGCCCGCTACACAACAAGGTAATGGTGACCAGCGCATACAAAGGCAGAACTGAACGGGGTATATGATGCAATAAAGAACCGAGATACAAAATAGGAATACTGAGAAAAACAGCCGTTAAAACCGCTTTGATAATGCGTATCACATCATTGATGGAGGAGTAGCGCCAAAGCCCGCGATACACTCGGAAATAATAGTAACAAGCTGTTTGTACCACCATTAAAATCATCAGAGAAAGCAGGGAGTTACGGCTGATTACCCGGAAAGGAAAGGGCTGCATGTTGTAGCGCAACCAGTAAGATAAATACCAGGCAAGCGGAATCGATAACACATCAAAGGTAATAACAGGAATTTTTTTATATAATTTTTGAAACAATACACCTGAAATCCGCATTACTTAAAGCTTCCTTTGATAAATATCGTAACGATAAGAATCGTGATTATCACCCACTGCATAGCTTGCCCGCAACTGATAATCCGGATTGTTTTTCACAGCGCCATGCAAACAGACATCCGCAGGTGAGTAGATGTCCTGAAAGGAGGCCAAAATAAGGACTTCCGGTTTTTGCAGCATCATCTGCGCACAAAATCGCTCATACATGCCTTTGCCAGGCTGCTCGGTCATGGCGCGATTATTCAGACAATAAGAATCCAGATAACGCAGACGGCTTTTGTAGGGGATCAAGCCACTGTCCGACAACACCACCGAGTCGCCGACGCGGGTGTTGGTGTTCAGCCAGGCGAGCACCCTGCCCCGCAGTTGTTCGCCCGAGGTCGGCATCAAGGTGAAATAATCGTATTGCATCAGATTTTTCATCGGAACAAACAACAGCAAACACAACATGGCAATGGCAAAAAGCATCAGAGAAAAGTTGTCGTCTTCCGGATTCATGGCCATAGCAAGCAAGGTCTTCAAACCCAAAAAAGACAGAGGCAACAGCAGCGCAAAACCCGGTAGAAACAGACGGTTATCAAAAGAGGAAACCGGATCGGCGGCCACCAGCAACAACAAATACAGCAGCCCCGGCAGGATAAAATACGCATACATCCAGCGTGGCGCGCGCCAGATAGCAATCAAAGCCAGCAATAAAAAAGGCCAGGCCATTTTCAAATAATTCGCGTCCTGTTCAAACCACGATTCAGACAGGCCTTTGCAATACACCGGATTGGGAAATAATCGACCAAAATAAACCCAACGCCAGATAAAATAAGGGATATAGATCAGGCAAAATATCCCCAGCGTTGACAGCAGCCCACGCCACTTCGCCCGATTCTGCACGGCGTCCGGCAAGCGATCGCAGCAGGCTATCAGCAAAAACAAACCCACGAGGAACGGCGCTTCCGGTCGGGTCAGGCTGGCCAGCGCCAGGAGCAATCCGCTGATCATAAAATACGAAGACGGCTGAATTAAATCAAGGTTAGAGCCCGGCAGGAGCGGGTAGCCAATCGCCCGCAATAAACAATACAGGGAAAAACACAGCAGCGCCTGATAAACAGTTGTTTCCAGACCGCTGGCTGTCCACATGATCTGACCTTTGTACAGCAGTAACCATAGACAGGGAATCAGCGAAAGACGTCGGGAAAACCAGAAACGGCTCAAACAATATACGCCCCAGGTGGTGGCATACAAACCAAGCACGCCGGCTCCTTTCAAGATCCAGACCGGATCAAGCCCGAGACGAATAGCGCCCGTTGCCAGCAAGACAAACAGAAAATTGGAATAGCCTTCAACCGGCAGCTCGTTGATATTCCAGACCAAACCCTGCCCTTCTGCCCAGTGATGGGCATAGCGTAGTGGAATGTACATGTCATCAACCGTAAAAGCCCAGACGGCCAGGATTTGCAACACAAGCAGATAGACGGCAATCAGGGTCAGAATGCCCCACAACACCATTGTTTTTTTATTCATTGCGACACGGCAGCCACAGTCAACAGCATAAAACAGAGCAAATTGAAACGAGACAAACTGTCGCGAAAAAACATCGACACCGGGTCGTCATCTTCCCGATCACGGGTTGTCAGCCAGACAAAACGCCACAACCCAATCGCGGCAAAAGGCAGAGACAACATAAAATAAGAGGATTCCTCCCGCACCACGATGGTATACAACAAATAGGTGATAAAAGCGCTGATGGCCGCAAAGGCAATCAAAGCATCCAGGGCACGCGGCGAGTATTTTTCCAGCACCACCCGTGTTGATTGCGTCAGATTTTTTTCCAGACGCCGTTTGCACAAAGCAATCAACAAACTCAACAGCGTTGCCGATACGGTCAACCACCAGGAAATGGGCAAACCAATCCCGATGGTGCCCGCCAACACGCGTAGCATGAATCCACTGGCAATGCACAAGACATCAAGTATGGGGAAATTTTTCAGACGATGATTGTAGAAAAAATTAATGAACAGATACAGCCCCAAAATCGCAGCCAGCGTGCTGGAAATGAACCAGGCGAGGATAAGCCCGGACAGTAGCAACACGGCCAGCAAGGCCAGAGCAACATCCAGAGAGACATCGCCGTTGGCCAGCGGACGCAAACATTTGCGCGGGTGCTGTCTGTCTTCTTCCCGGTCTTGCAAGTCATTGTAAATGTACACCGAACTGGCAACCAGACAGAAAGCGAGCGCTGCCAGCAAGGCATCAACAAGATACTGGCTGGAGCCGGAATATAAAACGCCGAGCAAGACGAACGCGGATTTGCTCCAGTGAGAGAAGCGTAACAAATAAAAAAATTGTCTGATTGAAGTCATGTTTCTGCCGTTATCCAGTCCAGGTTCTGATGAAAACACGTTTTTTATTAAAAATCAAAGATCACAATTTTTTCAACAAGTTGCAATTTATCACAGCCGCGTGATGAAACAAAACCGTAAAATATGAGGCTTTGTCATTGCTTTTACCTAATGAAGACGTAATATAAATAGAGGACGATACACAAACAAGGGACGCGAGGTGCACGATGCCACTAACTTACGTACTGCCAGACAGTTTTCTGCAAGATTATTCCAAAATACGAAGCACTTACGAAACAGACAGCAAAGTTGGCAGCCTGGATAATGCAAAACAGCCAATGTTTACACGTTTTGGCGCAACAGATGTTAAAACCCGTAAATCACAAATTGTCTTCCTTGAAGGGTTGCATGCCTCGGTAGAAGACAAACTCAGACCGGAATTAACTGCGGACTCCACCGAGGCTGAAGTGCGCAATCACGTTAGCGCGTTGCGGATTCTGCTGGCAGGTTGTTTATATGTCAAAGCGCAAATTGCCGCCACCTACACCTATCCCAATGATGAAAGCAGCTCCAAACTGGGTAAATTGATCAATCAGCTGTTGAAACTGAGCTGTGACAAAAGAGATGATAATGTTATCGATGAGGAAACGCGAGCAGCCGTTTTGTTGACAGCCGAACAGTTCCTCTCTAATCGGAACGTTTTTATTAGTGAATCGGAAACAAGTCAGGCTAAAATTGATGAAAAAAGCTGGGCGGGTTTCCGTGAATACCTTAAGAAAGAAACCGCTTTGTTGAGTAAAGAATATTCTGATTACCCTTGTCGGGATTTCATGGTTCCAGTCTGCGCCGCTGTCCTGGGAGCTGCTGGCGGCGCAACGGGTTGGGTGTTGGGTGATGCGCTGAGTAAATCGTCGCTCATGCTGTCCACCCGCAATTCGTTAACGGCTGCTTTGGGTAGTGGACTCATCTGTCTGATGGGGCCTACCGCTCACATGGGCGTGATTGTACTGGTGCCAACCATTGCCGGAAGAATGCTGGATACTTTTTGTGGTTTATCATTGGGTTATGTGCTGGGTGCCGCCATGGGCATGGCCGGTTACGGTCTTGGCTGGGGCGTGGGCATGGGCATGGATCTGGGCGTAAAATTGCTCCAAAAAGGGTGCCATGGACTTGCAAACTGTTATTACGGTGATGCGCGTCTACCGAACATTACCGGCATTACGCTGGTTAATTCTACTCGCGTGACTGATGGGGTAATGTACCAGGCTGAAGCAAACTTCACACAGCTTGACATCATATATGAAGAAACACCCGGCGGCGTTAAGTTCAAATGTGGTGAAGAGGAAGGTTTGATCCCATGGGATTTCAAACAGACGGAGCTCATGGCCAATCCTTTTATACAAAAACTTCAAAGTGCCATGCAGCATGATACGTCTGGATTGATGCCCAAGATTGAGCAGCCTGAAGTGCTTGTGTTTGATATGTCTGATGAAGAAGAAGGTACACTTGTCTTTAATTAAGCGTATCTACAGGCTAAGGATTTGGCACTAATCTTGACGTACCGCGGCTAGTCCGCGGTACGTCAGGATCTGCGCTTAAACCGGATTATCGCTGTCAATAAAATGATGCGTCACGGCAAAACGATTGGCCAAGTGTTGCCCTAACGCCTGGATACCATAACGCTCGGTCGCGTGATGGCCACATGAAAAATACGTGATACCCAACTCTTTGGCCTGATAAAAAGTACGTTCTGAAATTTCGCCAGACAAATACGCGTCTACGCCCAGCCCATGGGCTTCTGTAATAAAATCCTGAGCGCCGCCGCTGCACCAGGCAATCGACTGGATGGGTCGCTCGTGTCCTGACACCACTAAAGGCGCGCGTCCGAGTTTTTCCGTCAATAACTGACTTAAACTATCTGCTGATAGCGCGTTCTCCAACAAACCTGACCAGAGCAAATCCGGCGTATTGCCAGCGCGATGGGTCAAGGGTGAGGAAACACCAAATAAACGCCCGAGGCAGGCGTTGTTGCCAAATTCCGGATGACAATCCAGGGGCAGATGATAGGCGAACAGATTCATGTCGCTGCGAACCAGATCAGCGATGCGGGCGTATTTCATGCCCACTATCTCCGCCGCTTCACCGCGCCAGAAGTAACCATGATGCACCAGCAAAGCGTCTGCTTTCAGACGAATGGCTTCGCGAATGGCGTCTGCCGAGGCGGTCACCGCAGTACATATCACGGCGATTGACGCTTTGCCTTCTACTTGCAAACCATTGGGGGCGTAATCTGTGAAGCTGTCACAGGCCAGCAGGTTACGCAAGTAAGCTGCCAGCTCGATTCGTGTTATCACCGATCAGAAACCCGCTTGATGTCAGCGCCAAGCATGGACAATTTTTCTTCGATGCGCTCGTAGCCGCGGTCAACGTGGTAAATACGCTCCACAGCCGTTTCACCTTCCGCTGCCAAACCGGCAAGTATCAAGCCGGCAGAAGCACGCAAATCGGTCGCCATCACAGGCGCACCGGTCAAGTGATCCACACCGGTTATCATGGCAGCATTGCCGTTCAAATGAATTTGCGCACCCATACGTTGCAATTCCTGCACGTGCATGAAGCGATTTTCAAAAATGTTTTCGATGACGGAAGAAGAACCTTCGGCAATGGTGTTCAATGCCATGAATTGTGCTTGCATATCCGTTGGAAAGGCAGGATAGGGAGCCGTGGTAATATTCACCGCCTGGGGTCTCAGGCCATTCATGTTCAGGGTAACCCAGTCTTCGCCCAGGGTCAGTTCAGCGCCCGCTTCTTCAAATTTACAGAGCATGGATAACAAGTTGTCCGGTTTGACGCGGCGCACGGTGACTTTTCCGCGAGTAATCGCACCTGCAGTCAAATAAGTCCCGGCTTCAATACGGTCTGGCATGACAGAATACGTGCCGCCTGACAAGGCTTCCACGCCTTCGATTTCTATCGTTGCGGTTCCGGCACCGGAAATTTTGGCACCCATTTCGGTCAGGAAATTGGCCAAATCCACCACTTCCGGCTCACGCGCCGCATTTTTAATGGTGGTTTTACCTTCGGCCAACACGGCTGCCATCAAAATATTTTCCGTTCCGGTGACGGTGACGGTATCAAATACCAGCGCCCTGCCCTGCAAACGTCCACGGCGGCAGCGTGCTTTGATGAATCCGTTTTTGACGGTGATGTCTGCGCCCATGGCTTTCAGCGCTTTCAAGTGTAAATCCACGGGTCGCGTGCCAATAGCACAACCGCCCGGCAGGGACACGTCGGCTTTACCAAAGCGGCTCAGCAAGGGACCGAGAACCAGAATGGAGGCGCGCATGGTTTTCACCAGTTCATAAGGTGCAACAAACTCGTTGACCTTGCTGGCATCGACCTGCACATTCATTTTTTCATCAACAGTCAGCTCGGCACCCAGTTGGCCCAGCAATTCCATCATGGTGGTCACATCTTTCAGATGCGGCACGTTGGATATGGTCACATTGTCTGTCGCCAGCAAAGTCGCCGCCATAACCGGGAGAGCGGAATTTTTAGCTCCGGAAATGACAACTTCACCAAACAAGGGCTTGTTGCCATTGATCACCAATTTATCCACGTTTTTTCTCCCATTCTTCATGTGTCCACGTCTTCATGCTGAGCGCATGCAGACTGCCGGTAGTAATATAATCATTCAATTTTGAGTAAACCCATTGTTGTCGCGCAACAAGGGATTTACCTGCAAAGGCCTCTGAAACAACAATCAGTTGATAATGGTAACCATCCCCTTCAACTGACACAAATTCGATTTCACCACATTCCAGCAAACGCTGTTTTATGTCTTCATTACTAATCATACATCTAATTCCAGAATACCGTTTACACCACAAAATTCAGCAAGGCCATGTACCGCCCTGGTAACCCCTTCAATCCGAAACGCCAGGCTGTGTTCATGCGCCAGGCGTTTGGCCTCAATCAGAAAAGCAAGGCCTGCGCTGTCGCACTGCTCAACCTGGCTTAAGTCCAGCACCATCAACGGTTTTTTCAGACTGAGGCTGTAGGCAAGCAAACGCTCGCGATCAGCCATTACAGTCTGAAAACTCATCTCTTTCGATGGTAAAAAGGCCTGGCCGCTCATCATGCGCCCTTGCCTTTTTTATTCATTTTGGCTATCAACTCCTGCATGCTGGAATTTTGCAGGGCATCGGCAAACTGCGAGCGGAAGCTTTGCAGCAAGCTGACGCCTTCAACGCTCAAGTCATAAATTTTCCACTGTCCGTTTTGCGCGACCAGGCTGTAGGTCAAAGGAATCGTCTGACCGTTTGGACGAACAATGGTACTGTTGACGCGCACAAAACGCCCCTCAAGTGAGCCTCTTACTGGCATAAAATTGACTTTTTCATCGGTGTATTCAGCCAGCGGGCTGGCGTAAGTACGAATCACCAATTTGGTGAACGCCTGGGAAAACTGGCTGCGCTCGGCTGCTGAGGCTTTGGTCCAGGCTTGTCTGCCCAACACGGAACGCGACATGCCGTTCACATCAACATTGGGTAGCAAATAGCGCTCAACCGCTTGATAAATAATTTGATGATTGCTTTTGAGGCTGCCTTTGTTTTTCTTCAGCGTATCAATAATTTGATTGGCTGAGTTTTGCAGCATGGGTACCGGTGTTGATTGTGCCCAAATCCATTGAGACAACGACAGGGCAAAGCCCAGAAAGACTATTTTTGCTATTTTCACAGGTCACCTATTTTTTAATATTAAACAACAATTGGCCGATCAGATTTTCCAGAATAATGGCCTCCTGGGTTTTTGCAATCACATCGCCCTCTCTCAAATAAGGATGCGCACCGCCGGCATTGTCATCAAAACCGGGAACAATGCTGATGTAGTTGGAACCCAGCAAACCTTCCGTCAAAATACGCGCCGAAGCATCATCGAAGGGAATGGGTTTGTCTTTACGCAACATCATGGTTACTTTGGCATTCAACTCGCCTGCTTGCAACTCAATGCGCGTTACTTCGCCAATCCTCACACCGGCGACCGTCACCGGCGCCCGCACTTTCAAGCCGCCGATATCAGCAAAATCAGCCGTGATGTGGTAGCCTTTGCCAGACGACACATTGGAAATCCCGCTCACTTTCATCACCATCACCAACAAGGCCAGCATGCCAAACAGCATAAAAAATCCAACGCTCAAATCGAGATAACGTTGTCTATTGTTCATTTACCAACCTCCAATCATCATGGCTGTCATAAGAAAATCCAGCGCCAGCACGGACAGGGATGAATACACCACCGTTCGTGTTGTTGCCTGGCTAATACCCTCAGCTGTAGGAACACAGCTAAATCCCTGAAAAACGGCTATCCACACGACAACGAACGCAAATACAACGCTTTTGATGATGCCACTTAACACATCCAGTCTGAAATCGACCGCAGCCTGCATGTTCGACCAGAAACTGCCGCCGTCAACGCCCAGCCATTGCACACCAATAAAGTAACCGCCATACACAGCCACAGCGGAGAATATCAACGACAAGGTAGGCAGTGAAATAAGACCGGCCAGAAAACGCGGGTAAATAATACGCCCCAAGGGATCCACGCCCATCATATCCATGCTGGCCAATTGTTCGGTCGCTTTCATCAAGCCGATTTCTGCGGTCAAGGCAGAGCCTGCCCGGCCAGCAAATAACAAGGCGGAAAGAACAGGACCCAATTCACGAGAAATGCTCAAAGCCAGTAATTGCCCCAACTGGCTGCTGGCACCAAATTTTTCCAGCGTATGATAACCTTGCAGCCCCACAACCATGCCGATGAACAGTGCAGACACCACAATAATCAGACATGATAACACACCAACAAAGTGCAACTGAACCCGTAATGCCGGCCAGAGCTTGCGAAAATTCAGGCTGCGAGAAAAAACCGTGAATAAAAACACGCCGGAGCTGCCTATTGATTGCAAGGTGCTAACGCCGCGATGTCCAAATTGCGCTATTTTATCAAGCATCAAGCAAGTCCTCGGTATAGGGTTTGGCCGGGTAGTGGAATGGCACCACACCATCGGCTTCGCCGTGCATGAATTGATGAATATGAGGTTGCGCCGATTGTCGCAATTCCTGAGGCGTTCCCTGGCCAATCAGCCGGCCTCCGGCGATCAGGTAGACATAATCGGCGATGGAACAGGTTTCTTCTACATCATGCGACACGATCACAGTCGTGGTGCCCAGTAATTGATTCAAACGTTTGATCAAACGAACCAGCACGCCCATGGAAATAGGATCCTGTCCGGTGAAGGGCTCGTCGTACATCATTAATTCCGGATCGAGCACGATGGTGCGGGCGAGTGCCACGCGGCGCATCATGCCGCCAGACAATTCAGCCGGCATCAGATTAGCCACGCCGCGCAAGCCCACGGCTTCGAGCTTCATCAGCACGATATCGCGGATCATGGCGGCGTTCAGCGCAGTATGTTCGCGCAGCGGGAAAGCAACGTTGTCAAACACCGACAGGTCGGTAAACAAGGCGCTGCTCTGAAACAACAAACCCATTTTGCGCCGGGCCTGGTACAGGGCTTTGCGCGATAATCGATGAATATTGGTGCCATTTACCAAAACCGTGCCGGAATCAGGCTGCAATTGAGCACCAATCAATTTCAGCAACGTGGTCTTGCCGCTGCCGCTCGGACCCATGATAGCCGTGATTTTTCCGCGCCTGACTTCCATGTTCACGCCATCAAAAATGCAACGCCCTTTGCGTGAAAAGGTAAGATTGGCGAGTTCCACCAAATTAGTTTGCATGAATCAAGGCATCCCGGTCAGTATAATAGACAAGTAGTTAGTATATACCGGTCAACGAACATTATGCCACACTTGTTGTTTTAGCCGGACCATTGATATAAAAATTATCCCGTCTTCAACAATTGTGTTAAACTTCCCCCTTTAATTTGAAACCATTTGGCGTGGCTCATGAATTTTTGCAAACTGGGTTTGGCCGTTATTGAAACAGAGGCGCAAGCCGTTTTTGAACTGACACAGCGCATTGATGAACACTTTGAACAAGCCTGCGAACTGCTGCTGGCCTGCACTGGCCGTGTCGTGGTCACCGGCATGGGCAAATCCGGTCACATCGGCAGCAAAATAGCCGCGACCCTGTCCAGCACCGGCACGCCTTCATTCTTTATGCATCCGGGTGAAGCCAGCCACGGCGATTTTGGCATGATCACCAAACAAGATACGGTCATCGCTATTTCCAACTCCGGTTCCACCAACGAAATCATCACCCTGCTCCCCTTGCTGAAACGCATGAACGTGCCGCTCATCGCGATGACGGGTAAGCCCGATTCTCTGCTCGCTCAAAGCGCAACGGTCAATCTGGATATCAGTATTCGTCAGGAAGCCTGTCCGCTTGGCCTGGCGCCCACCACCAGCACCACGGTGTCGCTGGTGATGGGTGACGCGCTGGCTATCGCGCTGTTGCAAGTTCGCGGTTTCAACGAAAACGATTTTGCCATGGCTCATCCTGGCGGTGCCCTGGGGCGGCGTTTGCTGTTGCGCGTCGATGATGTTTGCCATCGCGGCAAGGATCTGCCCATCACCTGGGAAAATGCCAGTATCAGCGAGGCCCTGATTGAAGTTACCGCCAAAAAACTGGGCATGACTTGTGCGGTCAATTCCCGCGGTATTCTAACCGGCGTCTACACCGATGGCGACATCAGACGCACCCTGACAAAACAACTGGACATTAACACGACCAAACTGGAAGATGTAATGACCGCTCAGTGCAAAACCATACCGCAAGGCCTGCTGGCTGCGGAAGCGCTGGCCTTGATGCAGGAATATCGAATTACATCGCTGGTGATCATTGACGATCAACATCAACCCGTGGCCGTCGTGCATCTGCACGATCTGCTGCGAGCCGGCGTATTTTAGGAGACTGAAACATGACAGCCCATGTACTGGACAAAGCAAAAAAAATCACCTGCCTCATTTGTGATGTAGATGGGGTTTTGACCGATGGCCTGCTCTATCTCGACAATCACGGCAACGAACTGAAAACATTTCATGTTCAGGATGGCGTGGGTTTAAAGCTGCTCATGGCGGTCGGCATCAACGTGGCGGTGATCACGACATCGCGCAACGCAGTGGTTGATCATCGTATGGAACAATTGGGCATTCAGCATTATTTCAAAGGTCAACTGGACAAACGAAAGGCTTTTGCGGAATTAAAAGAACGTCTTGGCGTCAGCAACGATGAATGCGCGTATATCGGCGATGATTTTCCTGATCTGCCCATCATTCGCGAAGTGGGTCTGGGAATTGCCGTGGCCAACGCGGTTTCCCAGGTTCGCGAATTTGCTGACTGGCAAACCGAACAACAGGGCGGCCGCGGTGCCGTTCGTGAAGTTTGCGATCTGATTTTAAAAGCGCAGAACAAGGAAGAAGCCGCTCTTTCCGGTTATTTCGCCCTATGAACGCCGCCAAACAAGCCGCCTGGCTCTTTTGTGCCATGATAGCCCTGGCTTGCTCCGGCTGGTATTTTGCCAGCACACCGGTGCTGGTCAGGATGGATGAGCAAACACTGGCCAATACACCAGATTACGTGATCAACGGTTTCGTTGTTCGTCAATTTGACGCCAACGGCGTGCTGATCAATTTTATGGAAAGCCCGGAATTGCAACACATCCCCAATCAGGACGCCAACCTGATTAAAGCACCGCACATCATTGTCAAGCAGGATAATCAACCCGCATGGGATATTCGATCCATGCTCGCCAAAGCCGTCAATCGCGGCGACAGCATCACCTTCACGAAACAGGTGGTGATTCATCAGGACAAGGGTGATAACACACAAGCCAGCACTTTTAAAACCGAAGAACTGGTCTATTTCCCGAAGAAAAAATACGCCACAACAGCCGCCGCGGTGATGTTCGAACAACCCGGCAGCATCGTCCACGCCACGGGTATGAATGCCTGGCTGGAAGACAAGCATGTGGAATTACTGGGTAAAACCCGTGCGACCTATGAGCCTAATCATGCGTAAGATCCTGCTCTTTATTATAATATTTGCGTTTTGTGCTTCGGCCCAGGCAATGAAAGACGATCGCAACAAAACAGCCAAACTGGCCGCCGACAGCGCCGATCTGAATCAATTGACGCATCGCGGAGAATATATCGGCAACGTACAATTCGATCAGGGCACGACCCATTTACGCGCGGACAAAGCCCTCACCGAAGGCAATGCGCAAAACAAACTGACCTTTGCCTCAGCCTTCGGCAGCCCGAACAAACCCGCCCATTACTGGGAACAAACCGCCATCGACAAACCCTTATTGCATGCCTGGGCCAATGAAATCCGTTATTACCCGAATCGCCATTTGATTGAATTACTGGGTGACGCGAAAATCGTCCAGGGCGCCGATTCATTCTCAGCCGCAGAAATCCGTTACGATACCGAAAAGCAACACGTGCTCGCCAACAGCAACGGTCAAAAGCGCACCGTGATTATTTTTCACCCCGAGAAAAAAGCGCCATGAACGATTTATG
>Ga0075012_10004536_pt1 | contig 12868 bp, 12 predicted proteins | sample All_14_2_FD_71474 | JGI IMG/M metagenome (GOLD analysis project Ga0075012, IMG submission 71474) | Freshwater microbial communities in response to fracking from Pennsylvania, USA - Allegheny Zone_MetaG_DW_15 | ecosystem: Environmental > Aquatic > Deep subsurface > Groundwater > Drilled...
CCGGGGCCGGTGCAGGGGCCGGGGCGGCCGCGGCCTTCGGGGCCTGGTCCGGCACCTTCTCGCCGGCGGCGCCGACGTAGCCGACCACCGTGTTGACGGGGACCGTGATGCCTTCGCGGATGTAGATCTTCAACAGGACGCCCTCGAAGAAGCTTTCGACTTCAAGGTTGGCCTTGTCGGTTTCGATCTCGAACAGGATGTCGCCCTTGGCGACGGGGTCGCCTTCTTTCTTGAGCCACTTGACAATGGCTCCCTCTTCCATGGTTTGACCGAGCTTCGGGAAAATGATTGCCTGAGCCATAGCGTCTCCAAACGGTTAGAGCGTTTCTGCCCTGATCCGCTCAAGATCGGGACCGGGCACAAACAAAATAGATAAATCAGTGTAACGCAAGGAGGGGCGTGATGTCATCGTGAAAATGCTTGTCAAACGTACATTTTCGGCTTTGCGCGGATGTTTCCTGCGAGTATGCTACACCGTGGCTCCTGTAGAACGCAGGTGCGATAATGTCAAAACCATGAGCGATTTTGACAAAACAGAGACGCCGTCTTTGGTGTTTGAGGGTCAGACCGTCGCCTATGCGGTCCGGCCCAGCCGCGGGCGTGCGCTCCGAATCGTGGTTCACGGCGCCGCGGGCGTGGTGGTCCGGGTGCCGCGCGGCGTCTCCGCGCGGGCGGCGCACGCGTTTGTCGAGCAGCAGGCGGCGTGGATCCTCAAGACGCTGGCGCGGCTGTCGAAGCGGGGCCGGCGTGCGGAGCACGCGTATGGGGCCGGCGAGGTGTTCTATGTCTTGGGCAAGCCCTGCCGGCTCGAGCTCGTGAAGTCGGTCTGGAAAAGCGTGGCGCTCGCGGACGGCGTGCTGCGCGTCTCGCTGTATCGGGTGGACGACGCGAAACGGGTGAAGGAGCTGGTCGACGCGTGGTATCTGGAGCAGGCCAAGGTCCGACTGGCGCGCGAGCTCGAAGAGGCGCTGGCCCGGTTCGGCGGCAAGATCCGGCACGCGCACGGTCCGCTGGCGATGCGTTCGGCCGGGCAGCCGAAAGGGCTGCGGCTGACGGTGCGGCCGATGAAGACGCGCTGGGGCAGCTGTTCGCGGGACGGGCATATCACGCTGAGCGTGGAGCTGATGCAGGTGCCGCACCGGCTGAGCGAGTACGTGATCGTCCACGAGCTCTGTCACCTCGCGCACCTCGACCATTCGGCCGCCTTCTATTTCCAGCTGGCGCAGTGTCTGCGCGACTGGGATGAGCGGCGCAAGGCGCTGGAGAAACGCGCGTGGGAGGAGGAGGGCAAGACGTGATCACGGTCCTGCAGGTGCTGGAGGCGACCGAAGGCGGCACGCGGCGCCACTTGCGCGACTTGGTGGGCGCGCTCGACCCGGCGTGCTTCCGGTGCGCCTTGGCGGTGTCGCGCCGGCGCGACCCCGCGTTCGGCGACGACTGGGCGGCTTACGGCGCGCGCGGCCTGCCGCTGTACGAGGTGCCGATGCGGCGCGGGATCGCGCCGGCGGCGGATGCGGCGAGCCTGGTCGCGCTCGTGCGCTGTGTGCGGCGCGTGCGTCCCGACGTGATCCACGCGCACAGCGCCAAAGCCGGTTTCCTGGCGCGCTTGGCCGGAGCCCTATGCGGCGTGCCGGTGGTGTACACGCCGCACGTGTTTCCCTTCCTGATGGCCTGCGGGCCGCGGCAGCGGCGGCTCTACCGCATGCTCGAGCGGTCGGTGCGGGACCTCGCTCAGACGGTGATCGCGGTCTCGGCCGAGGAGGAGCGCGAGGCGCTGCGTCTGGGCTATGCGCGCGACCGCGTGGCGCTGATCCGCAACGGGGTTCCGGCGTGCGCGCCGGTGCCGCTGGCGGTGCGGGAGTCGGGGCCGCTGACGGTCGGCTTCGTCGGCCGGCTGTCGCGGCAGAAAGGCCCCGACCTGCTGCTCGACGCCGCGGCGGACGTGGTCGCGCACGTGCCGCAGGCGCGCTTCGTCTTTTTCGGCGAGGGCGAGATGGCCGAGGCGCTGCGCGCCCAGGCGGAACGCCTGCAGCTGGGGGCGCACGTGGCCTTCAGCGGCGCTTTTGCGCAGGGCGAGGCCGTGGCGCACATGCGGCAGATGGACGTGGTCGCGGTGCCGTCGCGTTGGGAGGGATGCCCGTACGTGATCCTCGAGGCGTTTCAGGCCGGCGTGCCGGTGGTGGCGGCGGCGGTGGGCGGCGTGCCGGACCTGGTGCGGCACGGCGAGAACGGCGTGTGCGTCGAGGCGGACGACGCCGAGGCGCTGTGCGACGGGCTGCTGGGCGTCCTGCGCGATCCGCGCCGGCGTCGGCAGCTGGCCGAGAACGGGCGCGCCAGCGTGGCGGCGTGGACGGCCGAGCGGATGGCGCAGGCGGTGGGCGAGGTGTACCGGCGCGCGTGCCGGGTGTGAGGCGCGGCCGCGCCCTGGCCTCGCCGGCAAAGAAAAACGCGCCGGCCGTCAAGACGGGGCGCGTTCTCCTGCTGTCCGGCTAAGCCCGGTTATTCCGCTTTTTTCGCGACTTTGGCTTTGGGCGCGGCTTTGGCCTTGGGCGCCTTCGGGGCCGCATCCGCTTTCGCGGCTTTGGGCGCCTTCGGGGCCTTGGCCGGCTTGGCGGCGGGCTCAGCGGGGGCCGCGGCCTTGGCGAGGATCTTCTTCACCTTCACCGGCTTCTGCACGAGCTTGCGGACATCCACCGGCTGCATCTTGGCGACGACAGCTTCGTCCATGCCGAGCTTGACCAGACGGGCGCGCTGCGCTTTGCTGCGGCGGCGCTTCTCACCCTGGCTCTTGATGGGACGTGTGCGGGGATGCTTGTTTAATGTACGGCCTGTGCCCATGAAAAATCCTCCGAGTCTTTCCTTTGTGGTAAAAAGTGGCAAGTATCATGGCTGATTCATAAGCAAGATGCAAGCACTCGTTTTCACAAAATGCGCGGGCGTCAGTAATCGCGCTTGGCGATGTCCTGCACCTCGCTGGTGAAGATGTTGATGCGGATGTAGCGCGTGACGTTGTCCTTCATGGCGCGGGCATGGATGAATTTCTGCCCCTCCTTGATCGGGGTGGGGAAGCTGACCCGGCCATTTTTGCCGACTTTCGCGGTGATGTCGGTCTCGACGCCGCCCGGGTTCTTATAGTAGAGGCGCGACCCGGGCTTGACGTTGAAGGTGATGGTGGTGGCGGCGGTGGCGGAGACGTCGGTGGAGTCGAAGGTGACGTCCACGCCGGCGGCCTTGAAGTTCAGCGTCTGCTGGCGGTCTCGTGCGAGGAGCGAGCGGCTCTCCGGGTAGAGCAGCTTGGGGTGCAGGGCGTCGAGGTCGGCGAGCCGGGCCACGCGGAAACGGTATTCGGGGAAGGAGACCGTGCCGCTTTTCGTGACCGGGCCTGCGGCGACGGCGCTGATGGCGGCCTCGACGCGCGCCTGGTCTTCGGGGCGCGAGAGCATCTTGAAGCGGTAGGTGCAGGGGATGGCGCCCACGCCGGGGGTGCGTGCGCCGAACGAGGCGCAGCCGGCGAGGATCAGGGAGGCGGAGACGAGAGCGAGGGCGGGGACGAGTTTTTTCATGCGGGAGTGCCTTTCTTGTCAAGCGGGGTTCAGGGGGCCAGGTGTTGACCTCCGTCCACGTGCAGGATCTGGCCTGTGAGGGCGGGGGCTTCAAGCAGGTAGGCGACGGCGTCGGCGACGTGGTCGACCGAGGGGCGGAAGCCGAGCGGGAACGCGCCGGCGGGCTCTTTCGCGCCGTCGGTCACGGCGGGAAGGACCGCGCCGGGCGCGACGGCGTTGACGCGCACGGCGGGCGCCAGCTCGAGCGCGGCGGAGAGGGTGAACGCCTCCAGCGCTTTTTTGGAGAGCAGGTAGGGGATCGCCCCCGCGTGCACGTGGGCGATGCGCTGGTCGAGCAGGTTGACGACGCAGCCCGCCGCGCGGCGTGCGGCGATGTGCGCGGCGAAGCGCTGCGTCAGCAGGATCGGCGCGAGGGTGTTGACCCGCCACTGGCGTTCGAAGTCCAGCGAGGTGGCGGAGGCCAGCGACTGGCGCCCGAAGACCGACGCGTTGTTGACGAGCGCGTCGAGCGTGCCCGCCTGGGCGACGGCGGCGTCGAAGACCGCCTCGGGGCCGCCCGCGGCCGACAGGTCGCCGGCGACGCGCCAGGCGCGGTGGCCGGCCGCGTTCAGCTCGGAGCAGAGGGCGTCGGCCTGGGCGACGGAGCGGTTGGCGTGAATCACCACGTTCCAGCCTGAGGCGCCCAGCCTGCGGGCGATGGCGTTGCCGATCCGGAGGGCTGAGCCAGTGACGAGTACGGTGCGGTTCATGATGTGATCCCATCCCCCTTACGGGTTGACATTCGACGGTAAGCATCATACCTTAATTTCCAATGAGCCGTCATGTCCAAAACGTGAATCTCCGCGTCGCCGAACGGGATTTCAAATACTACATTTTCGATTGGGACGACAACATTCTGCACATGCCGACGCGCATCCATCTCGAAAAGCGGAGGCCGGACGGGAGCTGGGCGCCGCACAGCGTCTCGACGGCGGCTTTCGCGGTGATGCGCAACGAGCGGAACGACTTCCGCGCGCCCGGCGGCGTGTGGGACAACGCCTTCGTCGAGTTTCAGGACTACGCCGACGAAGGCGAGAGCCGATTCCTGCGCGACACCCGCGCGGCGCTGGACAAGGTCCTTTCCGGCGAGACGAGCCCGGGGCCCAGCTTCGAGACGCTGCGAGAGACGCTGCGCGAGGGGCGGCTCTTCGCCATCGTCACGGCGCGCGGGCACGAGTCCGACTCGCTGCGCAAGGCGGTGCGGCTCTTCATCGACCTGGTGCTCTCGGCGCCGGAAAAAGAGGAGATGATGGCGAACCTGCGCGGCTACCGCGCCTGCTTCGACGGGCTCGCGGAGTTCGGGACGGACGAGGAGGAGCTCGGCTATTATCTGTCGCTGAACCGGTATCACGCGGTGACGAACCCCGGCTTCCGGCAGCGGATGGCGCAGGCGGGCGGCGGCCAGGCGTCCGCCGAAAACGCCAAGCAGTTCGCGATCCGCGACTTTGTCGAGCACGTGATCAAGATCCTCTCCCGCACCGGGGCGGACTCGCTCAAGCGGCCGATCAGCGTGGGCTTCTCGGACGACGATCTGGGCAATGTCGCGGCCGTGGAGCGCTACATCCAGGAGGAGCTGGCGAAGCGTTTTCCCGGCATCAAGTTCTGCGTCTACGACACGTCGGACCCGAAGTTGACGGATGGCCGCAAGGTGGTCGTCTCGGGCCAGCTCGACTTCGGCTTCTGAGGGCGATGCTTCCCGGAATCCTGCGAGGCCGGCATTGCGGGGGGTGGGGCGTTCTGGTATCCTTAAAACCCAATGTCAAAACCTTCAGGGCATCGCGGTCCGACAGGAGAAAAAGGCTCGGGGTGGGTTGAGCGGATCCCCGCCGTTTTGGCCGGGCTTTGTCTGCCGCTGCTGGCCTGCTGCGTGGGGTGCATCACGGATGAGATCCGCCCGCCGCCCGGCCGGCCGTCGGTCGTGATGTCCATGGAGGTTACGGGCTATTGCGACTGCGGCCTCTGCTGCAGCTGGGAGCGGAGCTGGTTCGGGCTGGGCGCGCCGGTGATCAGCAGCGGCCCGAACAAAGGGCGTCCCAAAGAGGTGGGCATCACCGCCAGCGGGACGGAGGCCGACTATGGCACGATTGCGGCTGACACCAGGGTGCTGCCGTTCGGAACGGTCATTTATGTTCCGGGATACGGCTACGGGCGCGTGGAAGACCGCGGCGGCGCGATCAAAGGTAACCGGCTGGACCTGTGGTTCGCGTCGCACGAGGAGGCCTTGGAGTGGGGCCGGAGGCGCATGAAGGTGCGCGTGTGGAAGCCGTAGAGGATTTTTTTGAAGGGGCCGGCCGCAAGGCCGGCCTGAAAGGTGAGACATGAACGACGAGAACAAGACGGTGGAGTCGGATACCGGGCGGCATTTTCTGAAGCAATGGATCGCGGAAGATGTCGCGGCGGGGAGGACGGGCGGGCAGGTGGTCACGCGGTTTCCGCCTGAGCCCAACGGGTACATTCACATCGGCCACGCCAAGGCCATCTGCATCGACTTCGGCATGGCGCAGGAGTTCGGCGGGCAGTGCAACCTGCGCATGGACGACACCAACCCGTCGAAAGAGTCGGACGAGTACGCCGAGAGCATCAAAGAGGACATCCGGTGGCTGGGCTTCGACTGGGGCCGCGGGTTCTACAGCGCGGCGGACCTTTTCGACAAGATGTACGAGATCGCCGAGACCCTGATCCGCAGCGGCCACGCGTACGTCTGCGCGCTCACGCAGGAACAGTGGAAAGAGTACCGCGGCGTCCCGACCGCGCCGGGCAAGGAGAGCCCCACGCGCAACCGGTCGCCGGAGGAGAACCTGGCGCTCTTCCGCCGCATGCGGGCCGGCGAGTTCGCGGACGGCACGCTCTGCCTGCGCGCGAAGATCGACATGGCCTCGCCCAACATCCACTTCCGCGACCCGGTGATCTACCGCATCATGCACGTGCCGCACTACCACGCGGGCGATACCTGGTGCGTCTACCCGATGTACGATTTCGCGCACCCGATCGAGGACGCTTTCGAGGGCGTGACGCACTCGATGTGCACGCTCGAGTTCGAAGTGCACCGCCCGCTCTACGACTGGGTGATCGACCGCATGGACGAGATGGGCCTGCTGGTCGTGCGCAACGGCGTCAAGATCCGCCCGCAGCAGCGGGAGTTCGCGCGGCTGAACCTGACCTACACCGTGATGAGCAAACGCAAGCTGCTGCAGCTCGTGCAGGAGAACCTCGTCTCGGGCTGGGACGACCCCCGCATGCCCACGGTCTGCGGCCTCCGCCGCCGCGGCTACACGCCCGAGGCGATCCGCGATTTCTGCGAGCGCATCGGCGTGTCGAAGTACGAGAGCGAGACCGACGTGGCGCTGCTCGAGTACTGCCTGCGCGACGATCTGAACAAGCGGGCGCAGCGCCGCATGGCGGTGCTAGACCCCGTCAAGGTCGTGATCGACAACTTCCCCGAAGGCCAGGTGGAGCAGGTCGAAGTCCAGAACAACCCCGAGGACCCCGCGGCCGGCACGCGCCTCGTTCCGTTCGGGCGCGAGGTGTGGATCGAGCGCGACGACTTCATGGAGGTCCCCGCCAAGAAGTTCTTCCGCATGACGCCGGGGCAGGAGGTCCGCCTGCGCGGCGCGTGCCTCTTCACCTGCACGCATGTGGTGAAGGACGCCGCCGGCGTGGTCACCGAGATCCACGGCACTTACGATCCCGCTTCCAAGGGCGGCAACGCGGCGGACGGCCGCAAGATCAAAGGCACGATCCACTGGGTCTCCGCCGCGCACGCGTTGCGGTTGGAGGTTCGCCTCTACGACCGGCTCTTCACGGTGCCGAACCCCATGGGCGACGAGGCCAAAGATTTCGTCGAGTTCCTCAACCCCGACTCGCTCAAGGTCATCATGGCCTGCGCCGAGCCGTCGCTGGCTGAGGCTGCGCCCGGAGAGAAATTCCAGTTCGAACGGATCGGCTACTTCTGTGCGGACTCGCGCGACTCGAAGCCCGGGAAACCGGTCTTCAACCGCACGGTGACGCTGAAGGATTCGTGGACGAAAGAAAACAAGAAATGAACGCGGGGCGTCCGGCGGACGCCCGTATGCGGGGACGGGAGCTGATCCCGTCCCGCATGTATGAAAGGCAGAGATGCAGACAGTCAAGGTGAACGGACAGGTGATCCCGCAAGAGGCCATTCAATTCGAACTGGAGCGGCTCGTCCGTTTCTACGCCGAGCATGGCATGCCGCAAGACCAGATCCGCGCGCAGATCCCGGTGCTGGCGCAGAAGGCGGTCGACCAGGCGATCGGCGCCAAGCTGCTGATGGACGAGGCCAGCCGGCTCGACATCGCGGTCAGCGACGCCGAGGTCGACGCGCAGGTCGAGAAGATCGTGAAGCAGGTCGGCGGCCGCGAAGCGTTCGAGGCGGCGCTGAAGCAGCAGAGCACCACGGAGGCGGTCTTCCGCGAGCAGCTCAAGCGCGGCTGCCGCGTGGACAAGCTCGTGGCGAAGGCCGTCGCCGGGGTCGCCGAGCCGACGGAAGCCGAGATCCAGAGCCACTTCGAGGCGCACAAGTCCGAGTACGCGACGGGCGAGCGCGTGCTGGCGCAGCACATCCTGATCACGCCCGACGGCGACACCCAGGCCTCCAAAGACGAGGCCAAGAGCAAGATCGTGGCGATCCGCGAGCGCGTGGTCAACGGCAAGAAGTTCGACGACGAGGCGGCGGCCCACTCCATGTGCCCGAGCGGCAAGGAGGGCGGCAGCCTCGGCTGGTTCAGCCGCGGCATGATGGTGCCGGAGTTTGACGCCGCGGCCTTTTCGATGCAGGTCGGCGAGGTCAGCGACATCATCGAGACGCAGTTCGGCTACCACATCATCTACAAGACCGACCACGAGGCGGCGGGCGCGGCCGACTTCGACCAGGTGCGCGAGCAGATCCGCGACTTCATCCGCCATGCGCGCCGCGGCGAAGCCATGACGGCCTATGTCGAGGACCTGAAATCCAAGGCAAAGATCGAGATGGCGTGAACGACCGTTGAAACCTGAGACCGGCGATTCTTTGGAAGAGCCGGTTTCAGTCTTTTCTCGGCCGCCCCATTTTCCGCGAGGTTCGAGTATGATGACGCACGAAACGCTGTATCAACGGGCCTGCCATGTGATCCCCGGCGGGGTCAACAGCCCGGTCCGGGCCTTCAACGGCGTCGGCGGCACGCCGCTGTATGTCGAGTCCGGCAAAGGCTCAAAAATCCGGACGGCCGACGGCCGCACGCTGACCGACTTCTGCTGCTCGTGGGGCGCGATGATCCTCGGGCACGCGAACGACGAGGTCGTGGCCGCGATCCAGGCTCAGGCCGCGAAGGGCACGACCTTCGGCATCAACACGCCCGACGAGGTGGTCTTCGCGGAGCGGCTCTGCGCGCTCGTGCCGGGCCTGGAGCGGGTGCGGCTGGTGAACTCCGGCACCGAGGCGGTGATGACCGCGCTGCGCATCGCGCGCGGCGTGACCGGGCGCAAGCGGATCATCAAGTTCGACGGCTGCTACCACGGGCACAGCGACAGCGTGCTGGTCTCGGCGGGGAGCGGCCTGCTGACCGGCGGCACGGTGAGCTCGCTCGGCATCTCGCGGCACGTGGCGAGCGACACCTTTGTGTTGCCCTACAACGATCTCGGCGCGCTGAACCAGCTGATCAACGAGAAGGGCGCGGAGATCGCGGCCATCATCGTGGAGCCCGTGGCGGGCAACATGGGCCTGGTGTTGCCGGACCCCGACTTTCTCGCCAAGTTGCGCCGCTCGGCGGACCGCTGCGGCGCCCTGCTGATCTTCGACGAGGTGATCAACGGGTTCCGCTTCAACCTCTCGTCGTATGCCAAGACGGTCAACGTGAAGCCCGACCTCATCACGCTCGGCAAGGTGATCGGCGGCGGTCTGCCGCTGGCCGCGGTCGGCGGCGCGGCGGTGTTCATGGACGAACTCGCGCCGCGCGGCAAAATTTATCAGGCCGGCACGCTTTCGGGCAACCCGCTCGCCGTCGCGGCGGGGCTCAAGACGCTGCAGATTCTGGAGCGCGACAATCCCTACCCGCGCATGGCCGAACTCGGCCAACGGCTGGCCGAGACCGTCAACACTGCCGCCGCGTCGAAGGGCTTGCCGTTCCACTGTGCCCAGTTCCAAGGCGTGTTCACGCTGTTCTTCACGCACGCGCCGGTCAAGAATCTGGCGGACGCGAAGCGGTGCGACACGCAGGCCTATGCGCAGCACTTCCACGCGATGCTGAACCGCGGCTACTATCTGCCGCCGTCGCAGTTCGAGATCGGCTTCATCTCGGCCGCGCACAGCGAGGCCGAGGTGATGGCCTTCGCCAAAGCCGTGGTGGGGTGAGACGGGGTAAAAATTAGGAATTGGGAATTAGGAATGAGGAGCGGGGAGTCAGGAGCCGGGCGTTGAGCGGCGGGATGTCGGGCCGCGGCGTGACGGCCGCAAGGGAGCTAGCATGTTGATTCTGAAGACGGCCGAAGAGATGCAGCGGTGGGCGCTTGAGCAGCGCGCGAAGGGTCTGCGCCTCGGCCTCGTGCCCACCATGGGCTATTTGCACGAGGGCCATCTGTCGCTGATCGCCGAGGCGCGGCAACGCGCGGACCTCGTGGTGGTCAGCATTTTCGTCAACCCCGTGCAGTTCGGGCCGAACGAGGATTTCGAGAAGTATCCGCGCAACGAGGCGCGCGATCTGGAGCTGTGCGCGCAGGCCGGCGCCGCCGCGGTGTTCCTGCCGCAGGTCGCGGCGATGTATGCGCCGGATGCGAGCGTGTACGTGGTCGAAGAGCGCCTCGGCGAAGGCCTGTGCGGCGCCAAGCGCCCCGGCCATTTCCGCGGCGTGTGCACGGTCGTCGCCAAGCTGTTCAACCTCGCGCTGCCGCACGTGGCGGTCTTCGGACAGAAGGATTACCAGCAGGCGGCGATCATCTGCCGCATGGTGCGCGACCTCAACTTCCCGATCGAGATCGTGGTCGCGCCGATCATCCGCGAGCCGGACGGCTTGGCCAAGAGCTCGCGCAACGTCTATCTTTCGGCGGACGAGCGAGCGCGCGCGCTGGGCTTGAGCCGGGCGCTGGCGCTGGCCGCCGAGGCCGTGGCCGCCGGGCCGTGCGCCGCCGAGGCGCTGCGCGCACGCATGGCCGAGGTGCTGGAGGCGCAGGCGCTCAGGATCGATTACGTCGAGGTCGTGGACGCGGCGACGCTGCGTCCGGTGGCCGAGGCGCGGCGGGGGTGCGTCGCGCTGATCGCCGCGTATTGCGGCAAAACGCGCCTGATCGACAACCGGGTGCTGTAGGAATTAGGAATGAGGAGTTAGGAATTAGGAGTTGGGGATCGGGAATGAGGAGCCTGGAGTTCAAGGTGATGGATGCCAAAGAGAAAAAGTTGCGCGAGCTGCTGCAGGGCTGCGGGCGGGTGGCGGTCGGCTTCTCGGGCGGAGTGGACAGCACGCTGCTGCTGCGCGTGGCGGTGGACGTGCTGGGCCGCGCAAACGTGCTGGCCCTGATCGCCGATACGCCGAGCCTGCCGCGCAAGGAGTTCGCCGAGGCGCTGCGGCTGGCGGCGTCGATGGGGGCTGAGTGCGTGGTGATCGATCCGGACGAGTTGAGCGATCCGGCGTATGCCGCGAATCCGGCCGACCGCTGCTATTTCTGCAAGAAGCACCTGTTTTCGCTGATCGCCCGGGTGGCCGCCGAAAAAGGGTTCACCACGGTCCTCGACGGAAACAATGCGGACGACTCGGGGGATTACCGCCCGGGGCGCCGCGCGGCGCTCGAGCTGGGCGTCAAAAGTCCGCTCATGGAAGCGGGGCTGACCAAAACCGAGATCCGCGCGCTCTCTGCGCGGGCGGGACTGCCGACCGCCGACAAGCCGGCCATGGCTTGTCTGGCCTCGAGGATCCCTTACGGGACGCCGGTGACCGCCGAGGTGCTGGGGCAGGTCGAGCGGGCCGAGGACGCGCTGCGCGCGGCGGGTTTCGTGCAGTGCCGGGTGCGCCATCACGGCGATGTCGCGCGCATCGAAGTGCCGGTGGCGGAGCTGCCGCGCCTGCTCGCGGAGGGCCTCCGCGAGGAGGTCGTGCGCGCGGTGAAGGCGGCGGGGTACCGCTACGTGACGCTCGATTTGCAGGGATACCGCATGGGAAGCATGAATGAGAAATTAGCCGATCAGAAATAGGCGTTGGGGGACGCCTTTTTTGGTCTTGGGGGACACGATGAAACGGATGATGTGGGGGCTGTTGGCGGTGTTGGGGACGATGTCCGCGGCCGGGGCTGCGGACGAACCTGCGGAAGCCGTGCCGTCGCGCAAGATGCTGGGGCGCGCGTTCGGCGAGCGGGATGTCGAGGCGTTCCGGTCTCCGCAGAAGGTTTTTTATCCGGAGACGTGGTTCCACTTCATCGGGGGCAACGTGGCGCGCGAGGGGCTGACGGCCGATCTCGAGGCGATCGCGGGCGCGGGCATCGCGGGCATCCAGCTCTTCCACGGACAGTTCGGCGGGCCTTGGCCCGGCGTGACCAACCAGATCCAGTGCCTCAGCCCCGAGTGGGACGGGCTGGTCCGCTTCGCGGCGGACGAGTGCCAGCGGCTGGGGCTGCGCTTCTCGATGCAGAACTGCCCGGGCTGGTCTTATGCGGGCGGACCTTGGATCGCCGCGAGCAACGCCATGCGGCAGCTGGTGTGGAGCACGGTGGCCGCCGAGGGCGGCAAGGGCGTCCAGTCGCTCGCGCTGCCGGAGCCGGCCAAGCCCGGCGGCGACAGCGACTACCGCGACATCGCGGTCATCGCGTTTCGCGCGCCGGAGGGCGCGGCCCTGAAACCAGTCTATCCGGTCGCGTTCGCCAGCAGCCGCCCGGATTTTCCGTGGGACAAGTTTTTCCGTTCGCAGAAAGAGGGCGCGCTGCGGTGCACGCTGGGCGCCGAGCCGCTCTGGGTCGAGGCGACGTTTGCGGAGCCGTTTGCGCTGCGGAGCGTGGAGGTGCCGAGCGCACAGCAGGTGAGCCACCCTCGGTGTTACGTGCCCGACGTCCGCATCCGGGTGGAGGCGGTGCTGCCGGACGGCTCGCGCCGCGCGGTGCTGGACGCGAAGCTGCCGCAGAGCAACTGGCAGGGAAACCGGGCTGTGACCTTGGCCTGTGCGGCCTCCGAAGCCAAGACGTACCGCGTGTCGCTGACCGGCGGGCAGGACGTGAACATGAGCCACATCACGCTGTCGGCCGCGCCGCTCAAAAACAACTGGGAGGCGGAGGCGGGGTGGGTGCTGGGC
>Ga0075012_10004538_pt1 | contig 12868 bp, 9 predicted proteins | sample All_14_2_FD_71474 | JGI IMG/M metagenome (GOLD analysis project Ga0075012, IMG submission 71474) | Freshwater microbial communities in response to fracking from Pennsylvania, USA - Allegheny Zone_MetaG_DW_15 | ecosystem: Environmental > Aquatic > Deep subsurface > Groundwater > Drilled...
ATCATGGGGGGCGAAGACAATCATCTTTCGTAAGGTAGGAACAACTTGATAATCATTTCCTTTTTGCACGAAGTAACTCTCCATGCGTTCGGGACCGACAGATTCCAACACGCTTTTATCGTAAAGACCGATACTGGCAAATTCTAACGAGGTGCGATGCACATCCGTCGCAAAGATCCGCACTTCTGGACGAGGCTTCATGTCAGAAACCATCTCGTGCAGGATCATAGCAATCGAATAAGGCTCCTCGCCCGTCGCACAACCCGCCACCCAGACACGAAACTCCTCCCCTTCTTTGGCAGCACGCTCTAACAGGCTCTGAAGCTCTGGCCCCGCAAGACGTTGAAAGGCTTCCGGATCGCGAAAGAATCGCGTCACGCCAATCAGGAGATCGTGATAGAGCTGAGACCGTTCTTTCGGCGATTCGACAATTCGTTCCACATAGTCTTCAAAACGGGCGTAATGCCCCAATAACATTCGTCGCTCGATGCGGCGGGCGACGGTGCTGGGCTTATATTGATTGAAATCGATTCCAAAGTCGCTTCGCAGATGCCGAAAGACCACCTGGACGCCATCTTCCGGGACAGTCACAATATAGTCCTGCTCCGAATCCTCGCCACGACGGAAGTAGCCCAAAATGGCCTTGGCGATCTCATGCGGTGGCAAAGTTAGATCCACCATGCCGGTCTCCCGGGCACTACGCGGCATGCCGTCGAACTTAGACGATTCCTCGCTCTGAACGACGACCAGGCCCCCCGCGTCGTGAATTTCACGCAAGCCGCGGGAACCATCACTCCCCGTGCCCGACAAGATCACGGCCACGCCGCGATTCCCGACATCCTGAGCGACGGATCGAAAAAATCGGTCAATCGGTAGTGCGAAAGCCTCCTGCAGGTCTTTATCCGTCAGTAGCAATCGCCCTCCCGACAGAATCATCTCCTTACGTGGCGGCATCAGGTAGATATGATCGGGCTCGATCGTCATCCCATCAACAGCCGCTTTGATCGGGATCGAGGTTCGTCGCTTCAGCAACTCGTCCATCATGCTTTTAAAGTCTGGTGACAGATGCTGCACGACGACGTAGGCCATCCCGGATTTCACCGGGGCCTGCTCGAAGAATTTCTCCAGAGCCTCTAACCCTCCCGCTGAAGCTCCGATCGCGACAACTGGGAAAACCAGTTCTTCTTGCTTGGAATTTGTTTCGCCCTGGCTTGCCTCGCGCTGTGCCGAAACCAGAGGCTCAATCTCACGCTTCTGGTGATCCATAATAATCTATCCGCCTCTCTGCTGATCTCAGTTATCGTCCAGTGAGTCCAGTCAATCTTCCCAGGGAACCAAGGTGTCGAAAGATCCTTCAATCAGGAGTGGGACCGACTATGGCTCTTAAATGTGCGCATATTTTGCCTGTACGTGGAACGAAACAGGCTGAATGGCTGGAGAATGACTGATCAGGGAAACAGGTACGTTAAGGCAACTAACCAGATTCAGATCGGGTCACTCTCCGACTTGGGTAAAGGGTCACTTCTTCGCTGTGCTCCAAAGTCTGGCAGGCCCAGATGGCCCGCCAATTCGAGCCTGAAAGGGTTCCCCTCACAGCAGGAACTCAGCACCCAAGTCGACAGGTTGCATGCGAAGGAGTTTTAGAAATCTCCGCCATCATCGAAACCTCCGCCGCCCCAATCCCCACCACTACTATCGTAGGAATCGCCACCAGACGTGCCGTCGTCGCGAAGATTCTGGTCGTCTGCGTCGGCATGAGACCCTCCCATGAATGAGTCATACAGCCAGTGCCCCAGGAATGCCCCTCCCAAGCCAGCCATCAGTCCTCCCAGGAGACCTCCGCCGCCACCACCTGCTCCAATTCCTCCCGAAAAAAGTCGAGCGATCATGGAGACGAGAAACAGACCTCCAAAGACCAGAAGTCCGATCATCACGAGGGAACTCCAGTTAATCTGCCCGGGCAAATCACCCGCTTTGGGCTGCTCGCCTCCTGGCAAACTCGTTCCGCTGGTTCGATTCCCAGGCGCGGCGCTAACTCCTCCTGCTGGAGATTGCGCCGCTTTCGTCTTCACGAGAGTCGCAAACTCGGTCAAACCTTGATCAAACTGGCGGTCTCGAAAGCGAGACAGAATCTGGTCGACTGCCGACTTTCGCTCTGCGTCCGACCAGCCTTTATTCTTCCAGCTCGGATGCACAGCCAGCCGCAATTGGGTCGGCTCGCGAAAAACCATCAGCAACAAGTCAGCGGGATTGGCCCCTTTTTGTTGTTGTCGCATGAAATCAGAGAAGTAGACGTCTTTCTCCATGCGAGACATCTTTTCGACTCGAGCCAAATCGGCGGCAGGCACGCTTTGGCGGGTCTCGACCCGGACACGGGGCCCTTTTTGACGCACAACTTCCTCAAACTGCTGCTCGGCCGTGGCAATGGCAGCAGGGCTGAAAAAGTTCCCTTGATCGGAAATCGCGGATTTCTGCTGAGCGGCTGCAGGAAGCGCAGCCAGTAGCAACAAGCCAACAAAAGCTGCTCGGACATTTAATGCTGTGTTCATCGAGGTGTCTCCTTGGCAACGCTGTTTTCTTGCACACGTGTTCGTTTTGAGAACGTTCCATTCCCGTCAGGAATTCTCGTTTCGAAGCGTTTTCCCAAGGTCTGATTACCCTGCCTGATAGCTGCTATCCCCGGCACTGTAACGCACCTCTCATGCCATAACCGGAGGAAAATAAGAGGATTTTTAGAAAGTGGACTGGGTCACGAAGGGGAGGGTCTGGGTTTTCCCAAGGGCCGCGTTCGCACCCGAACACGCGTCTCTCAAATACGAAACGTCGCAGGTCTTGCGTTGGATTTCCCATAAAAAGGCGCTGGTGCAAAAAAGTCCGCCATCCGCGCGAAGTCCGCTCAACAATCTCGTGCATCGGACGAGAAGAAAGCCTTTCGAGACTTTCAGAGTGTAGGACGGCCTCCCACCTTTCGTCGCGTCAGTCAGGGGCTGGGCTCCGCTTCTCCCGGTCATTTGCCCGTTTTCATCCCTCAAGATCCGTGTCACCCCCCCCCGCAGTCATCGTTCGGAGACAATGCCGCCCTCTCCGCCCCTTGGGCAGTCTTCGAAAACCGGGCTGACCCCAAGAGCAAGCCGGCGAACGCGTCGCTTCGACAGGCCTGCTCTCCTCAGCCTTGCGGAAATCGCGAGGAACCTGCTGGATCATCAGCCAAATTGGATGATCGGAGATCAATCCGGGGAAACCGCCAAAACGAAACAGCGACGGAAACTTCGATTTCTTCCGAAAAAACCGCAGAATCCCCCCATTCGGGAATATTTTTCTTGATGCGTTCTGGCGCTACGTTAGACTCGCGCTTTGACAAAGAGACAGAAACGCAGGCGCTGGCGCGCATCTTGACAGCGGACCGAGTTATGCGGTGGGTCGCTGCTCAGTTAAGAGTTGTCACTTTCGTAACAGTTGCTACGAATCAGAAACCAGAACGTCCAGACATGATATTCGGTGCAGCCTTTTGACGAATCGACATGCCGCAGTTTTTGAATGGCTCACTCGGAAAGGATCTCCGAACCATGTTGGTTCTCAGCCGCCGTCCCGACCAGCAAATCGTCTTCCCTGGCCTTGAAATCACCATCTCCGTGGTCAAAGTGCAGGGACATGTGGTGAAGTTAGGGATTGAAGCTCCCCAACAAATTCGCGTCGTGCGTCCCGATGCCGTTGCAAGCCAAGCAGCGTCTCCCACATCGCTTTTGACCATTGAAGAGCGCGAGCGACAACACGCTCTCCGGAATCGTCTGAACGAACTCCTGCTGAATTTGTATGTCATGCAGCAGAAGCTTGACGCGGGGCAGATGACGGCGTCAGACAGTTCACTGGAAAAAGTGTTTGCCGCCCTAGCCGAGCTGGAGCGTGAAGCAGAACCCGTCTCCGTTGCGACTCCCGTCGCGAAGCGCGTGCTGGTGGTTGAGGATCAGGCCAATGAACGCAACCTCCTGACAGAATGTCTGGCGTTGGCAGGCGTCGTTGTGGACAGCGTGGGTGATGGCTCTGCGGCACTCGAATATCTGCGAACCCAGCCAACTCCCGATTTTGTACTCCTGGATATGCGGATTCCGCAGGTCGACGGTCCCGGCGTACTGGCGGCCATTGATCGCACTCCCGAATGGCGCCATCTGCGCGTCTTCGGAATGAGTGGTTCTCCGCTGGCCGAATTCCCCAATCTCCCTCGTTTGGAAGGCTGGTTTCAGAAGCCAGTGCATGTCCCCTCCATGCTGCGAGCGCTGCGCGAAGCAACGCCCCAGGGCGAACTGGCATCGTAAAGGGCTTCACGATTTAGCGAATTTGAGCCCAGAGAAAGCTCATTCAATCCGGCTCTGCAAAAAGAGAAAGGGCTTTAAGAGGCGGGCTATTCTTAGCCGTTCGGTCTCGTTATGCATCAGATGTTCGTGACCCCAAAGAACAAGCGAGTCTTGATAGCATTCTTCAGCGAGAGCAGTGCCAATATCCTCCAGAAAAGCCTTCTTAAAAAGCTTCTTTAGTCGCTCTGGCTCATCCTTTGAGCCAAGAACAAAACCTTGATCTTTGAGGTTTCCAGGGATACTTTCTGAAATTTGTTGATAACGCTTGCTGAATTTGCCGTCAAAATCGACTAGCAAAATCACGTATTCTTTAGCGTTTGCATTCAATCGAGGAATGTACTCTGTCTCGAAGACTTTCAATACTCCCGTCCATCCTCTTGCATTAGACGAAACCTGAATCCGGCATTCATCCACTTGATCATGAAGTAGGAAGCCATTGGCAATTTCCTCGTTTGCCCTATCTTTAGGAATCACGTAAACATGATCAAGAGACTTATTGACACTCATCCAATGACCTCATCTCGAATCAACGCATGAATAAGATCGCCATTATAGGTCATATCTTTCAAATAACGAAGAACTGTTGGCTCTAAATGAGATTGGCGTCTTAAGATAAGCGTCGTTTCATCCGAAAATTTACGAACGGTTTCGGGGTGGTGGCTCGTCGCAATAAATTGGCCTTCTCGCTTGGCCATTTTCCTGAGGGACAGAATAAACTGCCCGATTTCCGGGATGGACAAATGGTTGTCTGGCTCATCCCAAAAGCAAAATATAGGAATCCCTACCGCATTTGCCGCAATAAGATAGGCACAAAGAAAATAACACTTCTCTCCACTTGAGAGAGCTTCAAACGGCAATATTAGGCTTTGGTCAGCGTCGGGGTGCTTGAAGGTCACCATTAGCTGTTTCCCTTCTTTGCCCCGGTCTTCGTTCTCAATAGAGGAGAAATCGGGCAGAACCGACGTGATGAAGCTATCGAATCGACTATAGGCGGCGGGTTTCTTCTCCAACAATCCTCTCAGGCAGGATGCAAAATTTTCTGCATCTTCCTGGAGTTCATCGGTTGATTGATTCGAGAAACCATCCATCCGATTTGGGATTGGCGAAATCAGCATGAGCGAGGCCAGAAAGTTCTTCAGATCCTTGATCGAGTGTTCGGGAGGTTTTTCATTAATGACAGGCAGCGCGAAGACGTGCCAATCGAGGAGGAATTGCGATCCACCATTCAGTTCAACTTGGGCCTGTTCTCGACCGAAGATCACCTGACCATCAACAGTCAGGCTTTCCTGGAGAATTCTCGCTTCCCGAAAGTTCTCGGGCCAGTCAAAAGCGACGGCGTAGACGAACCGCTTCCCTGTCAAAACAACAGCGATTTCAAAACGAATCGGTCTTTTCAGGGAGTGAAACGCAAAATCAGATTGCGAAATCAGGTGATCGACCCGACTGGAACCACGACAGATTTGCTGAAGGACAGCCAGTGCGTGACGAACCGTTGACTTTCCTGACCCATTTTTCCCCAGCAACAACACGGACGGTTTGCCAGCGAAATCAAGTGTTACACTTTCCAGGCAACGAAAGTTCTGAATCGAAAATTGTTCAATCATTAAAGTGATCCAGACTAATTTCCAGACTGCCCATTGTCTCGGCAGTGGTCTACACGGTCTAAGCTCGCATTTTACGAAATCCCTCTCCAACTGTCATCGACGTTTCCGCTCTTCGAAATGCCGTTTGCCCTCGCGTCAGTTTTTTGGAATTGCGATTTCCCCACCCCGACCAACCCTGAAATTAAGAGGTAGGATTTGCCAAGACTCCTGACAAATTGGTCGCACCAATTCCGTTTGTGCGGATTGTGCAGCGATTTCTGACTGTCAACCTCACTGATTGCTGACCTGTATCGAAAGAGCATTCATGTCCAAGGCCCAAGTTGATGCTTTAATTGTCGGAGCCGGGCCGGTGGGATTAACGGCTGCGGTGGCGCTGTTACATCACGGCGTGACATGCCGCATTATTGAGAAGACCCCGACCCCCTCCGATAAGTCCAAAGCTCTCGTCGTCTGGTGCCGCACGCTGGAATTGCTCGACCAGATGGGTCTGGCACCGACGTTCCTCAACGCCGGAATGAAGCTCAACGGCGGAAGTATGTATGCCAACGGGCAACGGTTGGTCCACCTGGATCTTTCCAGTGACGATAGCCCGTATGGCTTTCCGTTGATGATCCCTCAAAACGAAACCGAACGGCTGCTGACGGAACATCTGGCCAGCCGGGGAATTACCATCGAGCGGTCCGTGGAACTCCTTTCCTTTGCGCAGAACCACGATTCCGTGGTTTGCGACATCGCCCAAGCTGATGGAAGCAAAGAAACCGTCACGACCAACTGGCTGATTGGTTGCGATGGTGCGCATAGCACGGTCAGGCATACCCTGGGAATGGATTTTGTCGGCGAAGCCGAGCCGAACGACTGGATGCTGGCGGATGTGCATATTCATGGCCCCTTAGCCGGCGATGAGGTGAGTGTTTTCTGGAGTGAGAACGGGGTGCTTGCCTTCTTCCCGATCAACCGCGACCGATTCCGAATGATTGCCGACCTGGGATCTGCGACCGAAAAAGGAAAACGCCCCGATCCGACCTTAGCCGACGTTCAAGCCCGTATTGACGAACGCGGTCCAGGCGGATTGACCTGCTCGGATCCAGTCTGGCTGGCCAACTTTCGCATCAACGAGCGTAAAGTCGCCGATTATCGCAAAGGGCGTGTGTTGCTAGCCGGCGATGCGGCCCACATCCATAGCCCTGCCGGTGGGCAAGGGATGAATACGGGCATGCAGGATTCGTTCAATCTGGCCTGGAAAATCGCCCTGATTCACCAGGGTAAAGGCTTAACAGAACCGCTGCTGAATAGCTATTCCGTGGAACGAAGTGCGGTGGGCGATCAGGTGCTGAACAACGCAGCCCGCTTCACGACAGTCGCGACACTTCGCAATCCCGCAGCGCAATGGTTAAGGAACCATGTCGCTCCCATTATCGGTTCATTCCAGTTCGCACGCGATAAGGTGCGGGATGAATGGTTCGAGCTGTCGATCAATTATCGTCATAGCCCTCTTTCTGCCGAAAAATGGCCCTGGCTGACAAGTGGCGTTGCAGCCGGTGATCGCCTGGGCGATGCTCGCCTGACTTCTGCAAGCGATGGCTCCTTCACCACATTGTTTGAGGCCTTACGCGGCTCCAGCCATAAATTACTGTTGCTGCCTGGTGCCGATGAGGAGTTTTCGAAAGAGTTACTGGCCCTGATCCATGACGTTGAAACGCTTTACCCTCAGGTCTTCTCGACGCACCTGATTTTAAAGCCAGACAATCCCCCACTTGTCCCCGCGACTGAATTCTCCAGTCCGATCTGGATCGATACCGACAACCGTCTCCACCACAAGCTTCACGTGAAAAACCAGTCCCTGTTCGTCGTGCGCCCGGATGGCTATCTTGGCTATCGTTGCCAACCCGCCAGCCGCGAAGGTCTGCTCAACTATCTGCAAACCTATCTGATTCCGGATAACGCCGTCGATTGGGCGGCGGCTAGCGTGATTGCGGAGGGTCAAGAGACAACATCGTCACTCACCCCCTGCGCCATGAGCAATTGATCCCCATGAACTCGTCAATCGATCTGCCGATGATCCTTGCATACGCTCATGATGCAACGGTGAACCAGCTATTGATTGTAGAAGAGGCTGGTTCTTCACGGTTGGAACTCGTGATCAAGATGCATCCCGATTGTGGCCTGCCAAGCCTGGATGACAGAACGTTTCGGATCGTCTGGCGAGACGTTTATCGGCTTTGCTATGACTCAGTGGGCTATGCTCGACAGGCATCTGGCGACACCGTCGACCAAATCAGCTCGGTCGTTTCCAGCGATCGCTTAGCGTCGTTTCTCAAATTGTCGCAAGCACAGCAAACCCCTTTGATGTGGCAGCTGGAGTGTCATTCCGGTAGCACTTTGGAGATGGCGACCTACGAGCAGCCGATCTTTGAACAAATCGTGTAGCCTAACAGCCAGTAGTCACCTGGAAGGACCGGGTCGTACGACTGTCTGGGATAGTCATTTCATGGACCGCCCGCACGTCGGCCCCTCGGACGGAGAATTTCCGCCGAACGTCTTGCCAATTGTCGCAACGCTTGGCATTCAGGAACCGGCCTGAAAATAGCGAGCGCGGTCGGCTTCTTCTAACAGCGGTGCCTGTAGCCGTCTCGGTTCACCAACCGCCTTAAATAACAGGTCGCCGTGCCCTAAGAGTTTTTCGGCTCCGCTTTGATTGAGGAGCATGCGTGACTCCAAGGACTTGCCCATCTTTAAGCCCACCCGTGCGGGAATATTGGAATCGAGCGGGCCTTTCACCGTATCCCGGCTCGGTTCCTGGGTTGCCAGAATCAAGTGAATGCCAGCGGCGCGGGCTTTGGCCCCTAATCGGCAGATTTGCTCTTCAATCAGCTTGCGCTCGGCCCGGTTGCGATTAATGAGGTCGCGGTATTCATCGCAAACGCAGACAATTCGCGGAATGGGCTTCTGCGTCCGTTCCACCAATTGGCGGATGGAATCGGCTCCGTCGAACAACCGGTAGCGCTGATCCATCTCTTCCGCTAATTCCATGAGGATCTGGGGAACGGAATGCTCGTCGGGAAAGACGAGCGGCTGCCAAAGGAAAGGAGAATCCTTCAGCATATGAAAGGCATTCCGCTTGGGGTCAATTATTAAAAGGCGAAGCGTCTCGGGAGTATTCCCGGCGATCAGACCCGCTATGGCCAATCGCAACCATTCGCTTTTCCCGCTCCCTGTCGTACCAGCCACCAGAATATGGGAATGATCGGACGTGGAGAGATCGGCAAAGACCATCCGGCGAAACAGGTCCATCCCGACGGGCACCTTCGAACTTCCCAACAGCGGATCGGGGGTGGGCAGCATCGACTGAATACTCGAAAATGGCACGACTTCTCGATCGGGCCGCTGCACATCAATGACCAGTTGCCCACCATCCAGCGAGATAAACGGCTCCGCCTTAAGGTGTAAATGAACCTGAAGTTCGGCAGCCAGTCGAGTCACTGCCGCGACCTTGATCCCCCGGCCCAAACCAATTGGAAATCGCACAAAGGTCGGCCCGACAATGGGCGCCTGGTCCAACGACACTTGCACCCCATATTGAGTCAGCACGGCGACAAGTTGTTTGCCTAACTTTTCATGAACAGCAGTTGGTAAGACATCCCGCGCCCCAACTGGGAGGATCTTGCGAGATTCGGGGACTTGCGGGGCGGGTTCCGAAGCCGAGGGCAATGCCTGGCGAGCATCCACACCCGCCAGTTTGCCAATCAGGTCGACCAGACTTTGAATGGCAGGAGCCAGTTCCTGGCCAGTAAAGAACCGCTCGTGCCGCTCGGGACGGAAACTGACGACCGAAAGATCCCCTGCGGCGGCACTGCCCGCTTCCAGGCGGGAGAGAATCAGGTGATACAGGCAGGCTTGTCCCAAATCAGCCGTGGGAGCGGTTTGCCCTAACTTGAATTCGACGACACACCAGGAATTGGTGCCCGGTCGCCGCAGAATCGCATCGGCAATGCCCACCAATCGAACGCGATCCGCCCAGCCAGGCTGCTGCAATTCACACGCAATCGTCTGCTCGCTTTGACACCAGTCGATCATCTGCCAGCCTGAGCTGGCCACCAAAGCTCGGCGCCCTGATGAGGCCTGGGCAAACTGTTCCTGGATGCCCATCAGCCAGTCGCAGGCAGTTTGTATGGCATTCCAAAGTGTGTCCACCTGCACGGCGGCATGCTGCAAGAGGGCCTGCTCGGCGGAAAGTCGCGGACCGATCACTTCGTCATACAGTTGGCTGAGCATTCGCTGACGGCGAGTTGCAGGGTCCGTCCCGAAGTCGTGGTAGTCGGCCAGCAATCCTGTCTGGTTTCCCTGACCAATCAGTGCATGCAAAGCTTCGTGAAACCAAGTTCCCAGCAAAGCCAGCGAGGGACTGCCAGTGCCCGTCGCCTGATCAGCGTGATAGAGCGCCCGCCGAATTTGCGTCACAGAAATCGAAACCGGCATGTGCGGGGCTCCCAGAAGGCCGAACGGGAAATTCCTGAGACAGGACCAAAACCGTCTTTGGCTGCGTTCAGAAGGACGGCTTTCACCCCACTTAACGATTGACTGGCGAAGACTTAATCATGCGGAACAGCGTTAATGGCGGTTCGCCCAGAATGCCAAATTGCTGGGGATGCTGTTTCGCCGCAATCACAATTTCCTCGGGAGATCGGCTGAGCAATTGAGCCGCTTCCGTCAGAGCTAAAATGGGCCGGGAGGCCACCAGATCGCTTAACGCCTCCAATAACGGAGACTGCGGAACAATCGGCTTCTTCTCCGGAATCGCGTTTGAAGGAACGCCCGATTCGGTGGAGGACGTTCCCAGAATCTGCTCGGCGAATTCTCTGAGGTCCTGGGCCAGATGATGCCGTAACCAATCTTCCAGATTTTGAGGAGAAAGCGTGGTCCCCTCACAATTCAGGTCCCCTGACTTGGCATCGGCCAGCAGCACACGCAACGCATCCAAAGCCGCCAGAACTTCGGTCGAAGGGTAGATAATCCCCGCGCCTTGCTGTTCCAACTCCTCCAGCTGCTTTTTCGCTCCTCTCGCTGTGGGAGTAATGGGCAAACGGGCATCGCGAATAATGACCAAGCGTTGCAGACGGCCTTCTCCGAACTGCGTTTTCACCCTCTTCAGCCGGGAATTCAGCGTCGTCATATTCGCAATGGCGCAAACCGAAACCCCTAACTTCTGTGTCCCCTCCTCAAAGACAAGGGAGATATCCTGCAAGTGCTCGTTCGGCGTTGGCTTCCACTGCGGAAAGACCTGTTGCAGCAAGCTAGGCAGTCCCACCCGGACGATTTCATCCGTTTGGTCGGGCGTATTCTGCTGCAAGCGCTCCTGACAAATTGCTTCCCAGCGGTCCCCCAGCCAGGTTTGGGGATCACAACTCGCAATGGCCGCGGTCGCGCCTCCATTGATCTCGGGCATGACGACATCCGCACGTTCCGGCGCTTCCACCCGATCTGCCGCTTGTCGAGCCGCATCAAAATGAGCCGCACATTGGCTGAGCAATTTCCGGGGGGACACTGCTCCGTCTCTGAAGAGTTGGTCAAACTCCTCCTGCGTCAACGGCCATGTTCCCCTCCCGACAAACGGCGTTCCTTCCAGCCGTCGGGCAATCAGATGCAGGGCCTGTTCGGGCAATAGCGGATCGAGCGAACGGGACCCAAACGATAACAACCGGTCATAATCCGCCGAGCGAGCATGAGCCTTCAATTCTGCGGCAAACGAAGACTGCACACAGGAGACCATCAGCAGGTTGTCCGTGTTATCGTGCAGCGTGCTAATGAGCTGGCCAAAGGCGAACAGCGCTTCGGAATCGTTCGGCCTCATCTGCAAGGCCTCGACCTGATCGAAGCTGAGCACAATCGGCAAGCCCGGCCCGGCTAAATGGCACAGCATTAAAACAACTCGGCGCGATTCCTCTTCATGCTCTTCGTCGTTGTGCTCTTCCTGGGTCAATCCCAGAACGTCCAACGTTTCCTGGTTCAACGAGCTCCCCGCCAGCCAGGCTCGCAAACTCCGTTCGTGGCGACCGAAGGCGATGTGCATAAAGGCAATCGCCGTATTGTGGTCGAGGTGCAGATTCACCGCGATCCGCTCGATCATCTCCGCGAGGCCCTTCGGATCCTGATCGAGCATAAACTCATACCAGGGCACCAGATCGCCCTCAGCGACGCGAATTTCCGCCAGCCGATGAAACAAAATCCGCTGAAATTGATTATGCCCGTCCCGCACGCGACGAAACCAATCTTCGACCAGCGTCCGTCGCAAGGTCCGCCAGATCATTCGCGGGCTGGTCTGCAGTCGTACCCAGACATAAAGCGATTCCGGACGATCCGTCGCCAACTCCGCCCGTGGCTCCAAACTGGCCCGCAGACGACCTAACAAGTGGGTCTTCCCGCTGCCCGCTTGGCCATGAATCAGCAAAGAGGTAGTTTGCTGATGCTGGCGAACCGACGCCAAAGCCTCCAGACAGGTCTTAAACGCCAAGCCATGAATTTCCGGCACATCGGCCGGGGCGTCTTTCCACGGACTGGCGACGATGGCTTCGCGAAACGGATTCATGTCGGGGGTTCTCGCTCAATAGGGCCCAGCGTCACAGCAGCGAATAGACCGATTTCAGGACAAGATCTTAAAGCCCGCAGCAGACTTTAAGATTGTCGCAATGCTAAGCCGACGTAGTACGTCCCCTGGCCATCACTGACCAGTTCGTCCAACTCCTCTGGCGACAAGCTGGCCGGATAATCATGCCGATGGAGCGACACCCGCCCGTGCCGCGACAGATCCAGGACCGTTCGATCAAACACCGCTTTTTCGGACGGAACCGCTCGCCGCAAATCACGAAATGTGATCAAGGCTCCAAACTGGGCATTCGGATCGAGACGCCGTACCGC
>Ga0075012_10004540_pt1 | contig 12866 bp, 14 predicted proteins | sample All_14_2_FD_71474 | JGI IMG/M metagenome (GOLD analysis project Ga0075012, IMG submission 71474) | Freshwater microbial communities in response to fracking from Pennsylvania, USA - Allegheny Zone_MetaG_DW_15 | ecosystem: Environmental > Aquatic > Deep subsurface > Groundwater > Drilled...
GGGCCGCGCTCGTACCAGGTGACCCCGGAAAGCACGATGTCGCGCCCAGATCCGCTGAGCGTATTGGCGGCAAGCACATTGGCCCCGTCGACGAGATAGACCCCGGTGCGCACCTTGCCGCTGCCGGCCTCGGGCGGAATGGCGCCATATTCCACCGCCTCCCACGCCTTCAGCGCGGCATTGGCGCGGGTGGTGATGCGCTCGTTGAAGGCAAAGCTGACAACGGCCACCAGCCCGGCGGTGAGCAGCAGCGGAGCGAGCACCTGGTGCGCTGAGAGCCCCGCTGCCTTCATCGCCACCACTTCGGAGTTCTGGTTGAGCCCGACGAGGGTAATCAGCGTGGCGAGCAGCACCGAATAGGGCAGGAAGCGACTGACGAGCTGCGGCAGGCGCAGGCTGGCATAGCGCAGGATCTCGGCCTCGCCATTGCCGGGGACAGCGAGGATCTCGCCGGTCGCCGAAAGCAGATCGAGCGCCAGCAGCACCAGCACCAGCATCACCAGCACCGCAAGGATGCGCACCACGAACAGCCGGGCAAGATAGACCGTGAGCGTGCGCGAGGGGAAGAAATCGAGCTGCATTGCCAGCCTACTCCGCAGCCGCGGCCTCGGCGGCGGCGGGCGGGCGATAGGCCCGCTGCGGGCGCCGCGCGAACAGCTTGGCAAGGCGCTTGGCGAGCTTGTCGAAGGCGGTCTCGAGCGCGCCGATCGCCTGCCCCCCGGGGACAAAGGCGACGCGGTAATACATCCACACGATCAGTGCCGCGAAGACCGCGAAGGGCAGCCACAGCGCCAGCACCGGATCGACCCGGCCCAGCGCCGCCACGTCCTCGGCATATTGGTTGACCTTGTGATAGGCCACCACCATCACGATCGAGACGAACACGCCGAGCGCGCTGGTCGAACGCTTGGGCGGGATCGCCAGCGCCACCGCGAGGAGCGGCATCAGCAGCATCATCACGATCTCGACCAGGCGGAAGTGGAAGCTTGCGAGGCTCGCATCGCGCGCATCGGGCGCGCTGGCGTTGCTCCAGCCGATCCGAAGCAGTTCGGGCAGGATATATTCGCGGGTTTCATCGCCGCGGGCGCGGAACTTCTCGATCGCGGGCAAATCGATCGGCAGATCGTGGCGGCTGAAACTCAGCACGCGCGGCGTTGTCCCGCCTCCCGGGCGCCCGCTGGTGTCCTGGATGATGGTGCCTTCGGTAAGGCGCAGGATGATCGTGTCGGGATCGTCGCGGGTGGCGAGGAAGGCGCCTTCGCGCGCGCTGATCGAGAGCACCTGTCCGCGCTTGTCGGCCACCCGGGCAAAGATGCCGATGAGACGGCGGCCATCGTCCTCGCTCGCCTCGATCCTCAGGGCCATGCGATCAGCCAGGGTGTTGAACTCACCCACCTTGATCGAGGCGCCAAGGGCACCCGAGCGCAGCTCGTATTCGAGCTGCTCGTAATAATAGCGGCTCAAAGGCTGGACGTAGAAAACCAGCGCCGCATTGACCGCCACCAGCACCAGCGCGATGGCATAGGGCACCTTGAGCAGGCGGTTGTAGGACAGGCCGACCGCGCGCATCACGTCAAGCTCGCTGGTGGTGGCAAGCCGGCGGAAGGCGAGCAGCACCCCCAGAAGCAGGCCCAGCGGGATGGCAAGGCTGGCATATTCGGGGATCAAGGCCCCCAGCATCTTGAACACAACTGCCACCGGCCCGCCTTCGACCGCGACGAAATCGAACAGGCGCAGCATCTTGTCGAGCATCAAAAGGCTGGCAGCGAGCGCGAACACGCCGAGCATCGGCACGATCACCAGCCGCAGGATATAGCGGTCGATGCTGGGCAGGAAGTTGAACACGAAGGCCATCCGTCGGTTGCGCTGCGGCATTGGTGCCCTAGCCGCTTCGCGCGCGCGCGTCATGCCCCCAATTGCATATGTCCGGTCCGCCCGGGCGGGCCCTCACCAGAACTGGCTGCCGGGGATGCCCTTGAACGGCCCGGCCTCGCGCGAGGTGATCCAGCCGCCATAGAAGCCGCCGGGCTGGGGAATGACCTTCTCGCCATCGACGCGCACCTCATCACATGGCGCTGCATAGAAGGCGATGAAGCCGGCGATCGCGGCGAAGGCGGGGGTGGGGGCAGGATAGCTCCATCCGGCGCGCGCGATCCGCTCCTTGCCGATCACCACGTCCCAATAATGGGCCTGCCCCTTCCATTCGCACAGCGAGCGCGCCGGGTTGGGGACAAGCCATGCCATCGCGATGTCCGCGGGCGGGATGTAGTAGGTGGGTGGATGGCTGGTCTCGAGCGTCCGCCAGGCCTTGCGGCTATCGGCCAGCACCACGCCCTTGTGGACGATGCGGATGTGCCGTGGGGTCGGTTCGACGATCGGCGGGCGAGGATAGTCCCACACGCTTTCCTGCCCGGGCCCGGGCGGATCGGGCACGGGGTGATGCGCCGGCCTCACCTGGCGGCGCGCCTCAGGCCTTCTCGAGCGTGCATTGCAGCGGGTGCTGGTTGGCCCGGGCGAAGTCCATCACCTGGTTCACCTTGGTTTCGGCCACTTCGTAGGTGTAGATCCCGCAGACCCCGACCCCGCGCTGATGAACATGGAGCATCACCCGCGTCGCCTGTTCGAGATCCATGCCGAAGAAGCGCTTCAGGACCATCACCACGAATTCCATCGGGGTGTAATCATCGTTGAGCATCAGCACCTTGTACTGGCTCGGCTTCTTGGGCTTGGTGCGGGTCTTGGTGGCGATGCCGACCTGGGTGCCGCCGCCGCCGTCCTTGCCTTCATCCTCCTCGCTGGCGCGCACGCCAAGCGCCAGCGACCGGCGCGGCGCGGCATGGGCGGCAAGGGCGTGAACCGGAGGCTGGGGCATGGGCCTACATTATGGGATTTGCTCGGCGCTGTTCAAGCCGTGATACGCACGGCCAGCGCGGCAGTTCCGCACCGCCCCCGGCAGGTATGGCGCGGCAAAAGGGCGCGCAGCAAAAGGGCCGAGCAAGCGCTGCTTGCTCGGCCCGGCGCCTTGCGGCGCGCTTTCGTGAACCGGGTTGGGAGAGAGAGGAGAGAGGCCCGGTTCAGAAACGGATGGCTCAGGCCGCCTTGGTGAACTTCTCGGTGGCGACGCTGACGCGGTTCGAAATCGGGGCGAAAGCGTCGTTGTAGAGCTTCAGCCAGGCTTCGGTGCGCTTCGAGCCGTAGGCAACCAGCGCATCGAAATTGCGGCGCGCAAGTTCACCCTGGAGCTGGAACAGCTCGGTCGGCGACTTGACCGCGGCGACCTTCTTGGCGTCTTCGGTGACGGTCTCGATCACGGTCTTGCCGGTCTCGATATTGTCCTTGAGCAGTTCCTGCGCGCCGGTGACGAAGATCTTGCCGCTTTCCACCACGGCTTCGACATTGGCCTTGGTGAATTCGGTGGCTTCGGCGGCGAGTTCGCCGGTCTTGGCGAAGGCGGTCTTGGCACGGGCCTGCACGTCGGCCAGCATTTCCTTGGCGCTGGCGGCGATGTCGATCTTCTTGGCGGTGGTCATGATGGTGTCCTTGAGCTTGGCAACGGGGTTGGCGGTGGTGGTGGCGGGCGCGGCAGGCTTGGCCGCGGCCTTCTTGGCCAGAACCGGCGCCTTGGCCGGCGCCTTGCTGGCGGCAGACTTCTTGGCCACGGGCTTGCGGGCCACAGCCTTCTTCGGCGCCTTCCTGCTCGCGGCAGCCTTCTTCAACGGGGCGGCCTTCTTGACCGGCGCTGCCGGCGCGGCGGGGGTAGGCGCGGACGCGGCCGGCACGACTTCGTCCTTGGCCTTGGGGGCAGCGGCAACCTTGGCCGCAGCCTCGGCATAGGCCTTTTCGGCAGCGGCATCGATCTTGGCGAGTGGCGCTGCGGCTTCGGTAGGCTTGTTCTCAACTTCGGACATGGCGACCTCGCTTCATGTTGCACTGCACAAAATAGTCAGTGCGCCTGCGAAGTCAAGCGTTTTTGTGCAGTGCACAAAAATGCCTGTAATCTGCCTTTACTTCAACGCCTTGATTGCAGCACGGCAGGCCGCAGAGGCGCTAGCGGGTCTTGACATAGCGCCCCGGGGCATCCTCGATCACCTGGTCGCCCTTGCCGCCCGGCACGCGCTTTCCGGTCGCGGGCACGCGCGCCTCGCCCTGACGCTCGAGCCAGGCCAGCCAGTGCGGCCACCAGCTGCCCGGGTGTTCACTGGCCCCTTCCACGAAGGCCTTGAGCGAGGGCGCGCTGCTGTCGCCGGTCCAGTACTGATACTTGCCCGCCGCCGGAGGGTTAACCACCCCGGCAATGTGCCCGGAACCCGCCAGCAGGAACTCGATCGGGCCCTTGAAGTGGCGGGTGATGCGCCACACGCTCTCAGCCGGGGCGATGTGATCCTCACGCCCGGCCTGGACATAGGCAGGCGTGGTCACCCGGGTGAGATCGATGGGCGTGCCATCGGCTTCAAGCGCGTCCGGCACCACCAGCTTGTTGTCGCGATAAAGGTCGCGCAGATAGGCATTGTGCCACTTGGCCGGCAGGTTGGTGACATCGCCGTTCCAGTGCAGCAGGTCGAAGGCCGGATAGTCCTCGCCCAAGAGATAATTGTTGACGACGTAGTTCCAGATGAGGTCGCGGCTGCGCAGGGCGTTGAAGGTGGCAGCAAGATAGCGCCCATCGAGATAGCCATCGGGGCTGAGCTGGCCGATCAGTTCGAGCTGGGCATCATCGATGAAATTCTTGAGGTCCCCGCTCTTCTCGAAATCGACCTGCGCGGTGAAGAAGGTCGCGCTCCGAACCTTGTCGGCCTCGCCCCGGCGCGCGAGCACCGCAAGCGTTGCCGCCAGCGTGGTGCCGGCGACGCAGTAGCCGATGGTGTGCACCTGCTCCACCCCGAGCCGGGCGCGGACGAAATCGATCGTGTCGATCTGGGCGCGGATGTAATCGTCCCACACCACATCAGCCAGGCTCGCATCGGCCGAGCGCCAGCTGACCACGAACACGCTGATCCCCTGATCCACCGCCCACTTGATGAAGCTCTTCTTCGGCGTGAGATCGAGGATGTAGAAGCGGTTGATCCACGGCGGGAAGATCACCAGCGGCACCTCAAGCACCTCCTCGGTGGTGGGGGTGTACTGGATCACCTGGTAGAGCCGGGTCTCGTGCACCACCTTGCCCGGGGTTGCGGCAAGGTTCTCGCCGAGGCGGAAGGCGTGAGGATCGGTGTGGGTGAGCTGGCCGCGCTTCAGATCATTGATGAGGTGGCGCATCCCGCGCACCAGGTTGGCCCCGCGAGTCTCGATCGTGCGCTTCATCACCACCGGATTGAGCGCGAGGAAATTGTCCGGGCTCATCGCCTCGGCAAGCGCGCCCACGGCAAATTCGAGCTGCTGGCGCTTTTGCGGATCGAGGCCCTCGATATTCCTGACGGCCGAGCGGAAATAGTCGGCAAGCATCAGATAGGTCTGGTGGAGGAGCAGGAAGGCCGGGTGCGCGCGCCAGGCCGGATCGGCAAAGCGGCGGTCCTGCCGGGGGAGCGTGGCCGGATCGGGCGCCTCGGTCAGGGCGCCCCCCTTGGCGAAGCGCTCCACCAGCCCCGACCACAATTGCAGCTGTTCCTGCGCCAGGCGCGCCTGCGCCTCGATCAGCCCCTTGGGGCTGTGCCCCAGCATCGCCTGGGCGATCACCAGCCACTGCGCCGGATCGAGCGGATTGGCGCCCTTTGCCACCTTGGCGCTGGCGGCCTCGGCCTGGTGCGCGGCAAATTCGAGCCAGAGCTGCTGGAGCTGCGCGCCGGTGGCGGCCCATTCGGCCATTTCGCTGCTCTCCAGCCCCTGCTCCAGCAGCGCCTCTGCGGGCGCACCGCCCATCATCGCGCGCACCGCCTCGCCCTGCATCGCCACGAAGGCGGCGAGGTTCTCACGGGTGGTGGCCATCGGGTCGCTCTCATATGCCATCGCCGTTGGGATCCCTGCATAGCGTATGCGGCATAAGCAGTGCCGCGAATTTCCAGCCGCTTCAACTGCCGAAAACGCCTTTCCTCGCGCGGCGGTCTTGGCTTAGGGAGAAAGGCGGCGACGGCCTCATCGGGCGAGCGCAAGACAAGGTGATGACAATCGATGAATGACCAGTTCTATCGCATGAAGCGGATGCCCCCGTATGTGATCGCGGAGGTCAACGCCATGCGCCATGCCGCAAGGCTTGCCGGGCAGGACATCATCGATCTGGGCATGGGCAATCCCGATCAGCCCCCGCCGCAGCACGTGATCGACAAGCTGTGCGAAGTCGCCGCCAAGCCCGATGCCCATGGCTATTCGCAGTCGAAGGGCATTCCGGGGCTGCGCCGCGCGCAGGCGGGCTATTACGCGCGCCGGTTCGGGGTCGAACTCGATCCGGAAACCGAGGTGGTGGTGACGATGGGCTCCAAGGAGGGCCTCTCGAGCCTTGCCACCGCGATCATCGCCCCGGGCGATGTGGTGCTGGCGCCCAATCCCAGCTATCCGATCCACACCTTCGGCTTCATCATCGCCGGCGCCACGATCCGCTCGGTGCCGACCACCCCCGATGACCACTATTGGGAATCGCTCGAGCGGGCGATGAACTTCACCGTGCCGCGCCCCTCGGTGCTGGTGGTGAGCTATCCTTCCAACCCCACCGCCGAGGTGGTCGATCTGGCCTTTTATGAAAGGCTGGTGGCCTGGGCGAAGGAAAACCACGTCTGGGTGGTGAGCGACCTTGCCTATTCCGAGCTCTATTTCGACGGCAAGCCCACCCCTTCGATCATGCAGGTGCCGGGCGCCAAGGACGTGGCGATCGAGTTCACCAGCATGTCCAAGACCTATTCTATGGCTGGTTGGCGGATGGGCTTTGCGGTGGGCAACCGCCAGCTCATTGCCGCGCTCACCCGGGTCAAGTCCTATCTCGATTACGGCGCCTTCACCCCGATCCAGGCGGCGGCCTGCGCCGCCTTGAACGGGCCGCAGGACATCGTCGAGGCCAACCGCGAACTCTATCGCCGCCGCCGCGACGTGATGGTCGAGGCCTTCGGCCGCGCCGGGTGGGAAATCCCGCCGCCACCTGCCTCGATGTTCGCCTGGGCGCCCCTGCCCCCGGCGCTCAAGGCGATGGGCAGCCTCGAATTTTCCAAGCAGCTTCTCACGCATGCTCAGGTCGCGGTGGCCCCGGGCGTGGGCTATGGCGAGAATGGCGAGGGCTATGTGCGCATCGCCATGGTCGAGAACGAGCAGCGCCTGCGCCAGGCGGCGCGCAACATCCGCCGCTATCTCCAGTCGCTCGGAGTCAATTCCTCGGCCGCCTGATCCGACTTCTCCAACATCAAGGCGCAGCGCAGACGACAGGAGAATTCCTGTCCAAAATGCGTTAGCTTGTGTGTAAGCCAAGCTGGACTGATGCCAGCGCTGGACGGATACCAAAGGCTGACTGACAGGGGAGGAACCGGATGCGGGGCCGAGCCGCACGGCGACTGACCGACAGACAGCGCGCCGTGATGGAGCGCATCGACCGCCGGGTGCCGATCAAGGTGATCGCGCAGGAACTCGGCGTATCCGAAACCCGAATCAACCAGCACATCCGCGCGCTCAAGGACGCCTATTGCGCGGCGAGCCTCGGCGAACTCGTCGAAAACTACCGCGCGACGCTGGCAGTTGCGGATGATCCCCCGACGCACCGCCCCTCTGCGCCGGCACAGCCGGTCTCCGCGATCGCTGAGCCCCCCTTGAGCGAAGCTGCATATACAAAAACGCAGCTTCAGCCCGCCGTCGATCCTGCCGATGGCTTGGGGCAGGACGACCCGGGGCAACTCGTGCTTGGCGATGCGGTGCCGCTGATTGAACAGGCACCCTGGCTCAGGCCCGGCGAGCCTCGGGTGGTCCCGGGGGCGCTCGATGGTGAAAACGCCGTCCTGCTGCGCCTTGCCGCGATCGTCGGGATCGCCGGCGGCATCCTCGCCGCGGTGGTGCTCACGGTCACCGCGGCGGTGGCGCTGAGCGAGGCGATGGACGGCAAGGCTGCCATCCCCCTGGGCCAATCGATCCGTCCCGGGTGAGCGCCGGGATCGGGGGGAAGAAAACGATGAACGACCGCATTATCTGTGACGCGCACAATCTCAAGAAGCTCATCCGCGAGGCCGAGGCGCTTGCCGACGAATCGATCATCGCCATGGCCCGGCTCAAACAGGCGATGCTGAGCGCGCGCCAGAACCCCGAAGTCGAGGTGCACACCGGACAGCGCGCGCTGATGCGCCTGACCGAGGTCGAAAGCCAGGCGCTCGCCATGTCCACCGCGCTGCTGAGGGTCCATGCCGAGCTCAGCAAGGTGGCCGAGGTCTATGCCGGGGGCGATCCGGGCATTCCCACCGAATTTCCCAAGACCGCCTTCGCCGATGCGCCCGCCCCGGTTGCGGAGACCGCCATCTGACCGGCGCAGCACCATGCTCGAATGGCTGAGCCTCTATCGCGCCGATGCGCAATACATCGCCAGCTTCGCCCTGGGGCTGGCGGTGCTGCGCTTCGGCGCAGGGCCGGAGCGGGCGGCGGGCCTCGTGTTCGTCGGCCTGCTGATCGTGCCCGCGATGCTCACCCGGCTGACCGGGCAGGACATCGCCTTGCTGTTCGGCAATCTGGCCTGGCTCTACACCCTGTTTGACCTCGTCGCCGCGGCGGCCTTCATTGCCATCGCGCTCAAGGCCAACCGCAGCTACACGCTGTGGCTCGCCGGGTTCCAGCTGGTGGCACTCAGCGCCCATGTGGTGCGCGGGCTGGTCGATGCGGTCTCGCCGCTCGCCTATGCCATCCTTGCCATCGGCCCGTCCTATGGCCAGCTGCTGGTGCTCGCCGGCGGGCTGCTGTTCCACTGCCTGCGCCTGCGACGCTACGGCCCTTACCGCGACTGGCGCCCGCGCACCCCAGCGACGGGGCGCATCTGGAGCGCGGGCAACAGCGCCGGGCCGCATGGCTGACAGGCCTGCCCCCTGCTGCGGAGAACCACCGCGATGCTGACCCTCGCCCCTCAATCAGACAAGGCCCAGCGCCAAGCCGCCGAGCGCTGCGCCGCCGGGCTGATCGCCTATTTGCGCAGCGTGCTGCTGGCGCCGCCAGTGACCCATGAGCGCGGCCATGCGGTCTTCCTCGATGCCGCGCAGGGCTGGGCAGGCGATGCCCCTTTCGGCATGGGCGGCGAGGCGACGCTCACCTTGCGGATGCGCTCGCTGCTCGGCGAGGCGCTGCGGCGCGATGCCGCCGGCCTCATCCTTGCCCACAGTCACCCTTCGGGCCAGTGCCGCCCGAGCGGGCGCGACATCACCGCCACGCGCCGCCTGGCCGAAATCGCCCGGGCGCTCGACATCACGCTGGTCGATCACCTCATCTTCACCCGCGATGCGGTCTATTCGATGCGCGCCGGGGGGCTGCTGTGAACGCGGTGACTCCGTCCCAACCCCTCCCAGGGGCACCCGAAACGGCGCTGATGATGCCGCGCTTTCGCGAGGCCGGGGATGTCACGCTCGACCTGCTCCACCGTGACGGGCGGGTGGTGGACAGCTGGCTCGGGCTGCACCCGCGCGAATTTGCCCTGCTCTGGCGCCTTGCCGAGCAGCCGGGCGTGTGCGTGAGCCGCAAGCAGCTGCTCGCCGATGTGTGGCGCATCCGCTACGAGCCGCAGACCAACAGCCTCGCGGTGCATGTCGCGCGGGTGCGCGCCAAGCTCGAACCCTTCGGCCTCGCCCGGTTGATCGCCACCCACCCGGCGGGCGGCTATTTCCTCGATCCTGCCGCTGGGCACGCCGCCCCCGCCTGCTGAGCGCGCGCGGCGCTGGACTTGGGGCGAGGGATCGGCCAGTCTTGGCGGCGCCAACAGCCCTTGACGAGGAATGCCTGTCGCCATGTCCGCCGATCCCGTGTCTGCCACCATTTCCCACACCAGCAATGACCGTGTCGCCATCACCCTCGATGCCGAAGGCGTGGCCGAGGTGCGTCTCACCCGCGCCGACAAGCTCAATGCGCTCGATCCGGAGATGTTCGCGCGCATCATCGAGGCGGGCAGCACACTGCAACGCATGAAGGGGCTGCGCGTCGTGGTGCTCTCGGGCGAGGGCCGGGCCTTCTGCGCCGGGCTTGACCTGTCCAATTTCTCGCGCCAGCCCGCCCCGGACGAGCCAGCGCTGACCGAGCGCACCCATGGCAATGCCAACCGCGCCCAGCAGGTGGCCATGCAATGGCGCAAGCTGCCCGTCCCCGTGATCGCCGCGGTGCACGGGGTGTGCTTCGGCGGGGGCCTCCAGATCGCCAGCGGTGCCGACATCCGCATCGTTCATCCCCAGACCCGCATGGCGATCATGGAGATGAAGTGGGGCCTCGTGCCCGACATGGGCGGCTATGCGCTGTGGCGCGGGCTGGTGCGCGATGATGTGCTGCGCGAGCTGATCTACACCAATCGCGAATTTTCCGGTGCCGAAGCCCAGGCGCTTGGCCTTGCCACTCATGTCGATGACAACCCGCACGAACGCGCGCTCGCCATCGCCCGCCAGATTGCCAACAAGAACCCCCACGCGATCCGCGCCGCCAAGCGGCTGCAGGCGGCCATGTGGGAGCGCGAGACCGATGCGATCCTGATGGAGGAAAGCCTCGAGCAGCACGCACTGATGCGCAGCCGCAACCAGGTGGAAGCGGTGATGGCCGAGATGGAGCGCCGCAAGCCCCGCTTCGAGGACGTGTGAGGCGCGCGGTGGCCTAGCCGCTGGCGAGGCGGCTGACCCGATAGTCGGCCAGATTGAGCCAATAGGCGATGCCCCAACGCAGCCGGGCTAGCAGGGTGGCGTGCTCGGCATACCACTTGAGCGTCACCGGCTCGCTCGCCGCTTCGAGATGGTCGATCAGGGCGCGAAGGCGCGCCGCGAGCGCTTCATCCTCGATCCGCAGCATCAGCTCGACATTGATGCGCAGGCTCCGCTTGTCGAGATTGGCGCTGCCGACATAGCTCGCCCCGTCCACCACCAGCAGCTTCATGTGCAGCTTGCACGGCTGGAATTCGAACAGGCGCACCCCTGCCCGCAAGAGCTGGCCATATTGCAGCCGCGCCATGTCGATCGCCGCGGCGATGTCGGACTTGCCGGCCATCACCATCCGCACCGCCCCACGCCGGGCAACCCGGGCGATCTGGCGGCGGAAGCTGCGCGGCGGGGAGAAATAGGCGGTAACGGTATCGAGCCGCCGCGCTCGTGCGAGATCCTGCCGCAAGGCCCAGGCCCAATGCCCGCGCCGCACCAGCGGCCCGCCCACCAGCAGGCGCACCGGGCCGCTGCCCCCGTCCCAGTCCTTGACGATGTCGCGCAACCTTCTGAGCTGCGCCACGCGGCCCCGCGCCTCGTTCTCGGTCCACTCGGCCAGCAGCGCGAACCAGCGAACGAACTGGGCTGCCACGGGCCCTTCGACCAGCACGGAAAGATCGCACCAGCCATTCGCCTCTGGCGGCGCGAAATAGTGATCGGAGACATTGGCGCCCCCGGTCATCACCCGCGCGCCATCGGCAATGGCGAACTTCTGGTGGTTGCGCACGAGGTAGCGCGTGCCCCACTTGGGCGAGAACTCGGCAAAGCGCCCGCCGGCCGCACGCAAGGGGGCAAAGAAGCCCGCTCCTGCATCATTGCCGAAGGCATCGACGATGAGGTGCACCGCCACGCCGCGCCGGGCTGCGGCCACCAGCGCATCGCGAACCCGGGTGCCGGATTCGTCATCGTCGAACAGATAGTAGAACACCTCGAGCCGCTCGCGCGCGCTGGCGATGAGGTCGATCAGCGCCGCCAGCCGGTCAGCCCCGCCGGGATAAAAGGTGAAGCTGTGATCCTGCGCCGCGATCCGGAAGGGCGGCAGATCGCAATAGGGCGTGGCGGCGGCATCATCCATGGCCAAGGGATCTAGAACCTTTTTCCCGGCGGCGAAATCACCCGCCCATCCGCAGACGGCCTTGCCAAAGCGCGCCGCCGCCCCGAGACTGCCCGCCAGCACCGCGCCGCAAGGAGCAGAACAGGAATGACTCAGGCAAGCGCACACCCGGACGATCCCCACTATGTCCACCGCACCGGCTGGCTGCGCGCCGCAGTGCTGGGCGCCAATGACGGGATCATCTCGGTCGGCTCGCTCATCACCGGGGTGGCGGCGGCAACCCCTGACAAGGGCGCCGTGCTGGTGGCTGGGGTGGCGGCGCTGATCGCCGGGGCGATGTCGATGGCCGCGGGGGAATATATCTCGGTCTCGAGCCAGGCCGATACCGAAAGCGCCGATATCCACCGCGAGCGCGCGGCGCTGGCGCAATCGCCCGAGGCCGAGGAGGCCGAGCTTGCGGCGATCTATCGCAGCCGCGGGCTGAGCGAGGCAACCGCGGCGCTCGTGGCGCGCGAACTCAGCGCACGCGATGCGTTGGCCGCGCATGTGCGCGACGAACTGGGCCTTGCCGAGCATCTCGCCGCCCGCCCGCTGCAGGCAGCGCTTGCCTCGGGCGTGACCTTCAGCAGCGCCGCGGCGGTGCCGCTCCTGGCGGCCTGGCTCGCCCCGGCGCAGGCAATCGGCGTGGTGGTGGCCGGAGTGACGGTGCTGGCCCTTGCCCTGCTCGGGGCGCTGGGCGCGTGGGCCGGGGCGGCCCCGCTTTTGCCGGCAACCTTGCGGGTGGTGGGCTGGGGCCTGTTCGCCATGGCTGCGACTGCGCTGGTCGGGCGGCTGTTCGGGGTGAGCGTCTGAGCCAGGCTGCGGCGCCACGCTTGACTTTGCGTGGCGCGATGCCTAGCTGCGCGCTTCCCCTTTCCCAGCTTATTTGGAAGAAGGCTCCCCATGGCCCGCGTCACGGTTGAAGATTGCGTTGACAAGGTTCC
>Ga0075012_10004542_pt1 | contig 12863 bp, 6 predicted proteins | sample All_14_2_FD_71474 | JGI IMG/M metagenome (GOLD analysis project Ga0075012, IMG submission 71474) | Freshwater microbial communities in response to fracking from Pennsylvania, USA - Allegheny Zone_MetaG_DW_15 | ecosystem: Environmental > Aquatic > Deep subsurface > Groundwater > Drilled...
CAGCAGCGTCACCGTGAAACCGGTTTTGAGGTTGCGCGTCTGCTCGTCATACCACGCGAACTGCTCCGACCCCTGCCGGTGGTCGTGGCTGGTCTGGAAGGTCGTGCCGAAATCGGCCAGGTGGTGCATGTCCAAGGCAAGGAACGTCACGTCCGCCTGCGGAATCGTGAACGCCCACTTCCACCCTTCGCCCGGCAGAGCGAACACGCTCAGATACGCCGTGGCGTCGATGTCGTACGTCTCCGCGCTCGAGCCCTGCCGCTTATTGACGCGCGGGCCGACCTGCTTGTCGTGGTTGCCGAGGATCGGCATGAACGGCGTTGCCGCAAAGAACGCCGCCTCCGACTTAAGCATCCCGATGTAGGGCTGGATGTTCGTTTTGTCGCCTGCCTGATTGCGGTTGATGATATCGGACACATTATCGCCCACGGTCATGAACATGTGCGGCTTGTCCGCCTTGAGCGCCGTCAGGTCGGGCCGGCCCGCGTAGCCCCAGTCGCCGACGATCGCCACGCGCACGCCATCCTCCGGACAGGTCTGGAAAAAGTGCGTCTCCGATTTCTGCGCGCCGGTCTCGACGCGGTAAAACACCTTTGCCCCGCGCTGCGGCGTGTCAATCTCCACATGGTGCAACACCGGGTCTCCCGCGACCGACACCGTCTTGCCGCAGGCCTCATCCGCGCCGTACATGACGCGCGAAGGCCCGGCTTGCACGCTCTTCCAGTTCACCACGGTCTTCTCCGGCGTCGCCGAGCGGTGCGTCAACCACACCGCCTCCACCTGCGCATGAGCCGTTAGCAAGACCCCCGTCACACCTGCAACCAAAACCGTCCTCATTCCTTTTTCCCCTTTTTTGATTTTCCGTCAGTTGATCGTGACCATCGTGCCCGTCGGCTTTCGCTGAAAGCCGGTCAGCGTGACTTTCTTCGGGTCCGCGCCGGCGGCCGCCGTCGCCGCGTTGTTGCCGTAGTAGACGACGAACGAGTGCCGCTCCGGCGTCAGGACGCGCCCTCCGCTGGCCACGTTGGCAAAGGTCCCTTCGATATCACTGCCTGCGGCCATCACATAGAAAGCGTCGGATGCTTTGACCAACGCGTCGAAGCCGTTGATCAGGTTGACGCGCAACTCGCCCGCGAGCGTGGCGCTGCCCGAGATGCTCAAGAAATCGTAGTACCCCGGCGCGTTCGTCAACGCCGTGGCCTGAAGGGTGCCTCCCAAATCCACCGACAGCTTGGCTGCGGCGGATGTCACCACATAGTTGGTCGAGATCGTGCTTTTGCCGGCCACCTCGAGTCCGGGAGACAGCGTTCCGCCCGCATTGGTCAAGGCCGGACGCGTGGCCATGTAGTTCAGAAAGGACACCGTGCCGCCCGTGAAGACGAAGGCCGCGTTATTCGTGGCGTTGCCCGTCACATAGCTGGCCCGGAACACGCCGCCGTTGACCGCATAGGTGGCGTTGGAGGGAGCTGCATTGAAACTCAGATAGAGAGTCCGCACATCCGTCGTGCCTCCGTCCTGCTGAACATGTCCGTATGACCCCGTGTATTTCCCGACGACCAAGTCCTCTGTCGTGCGCAAGGATCCACCATCCGCAAGATAGAGGGTACCTGACGCGGCGTTGGCGTTCCCCACAATCACATTGGTGGCGATGAGGCTCCCACCGCTGAGCGTGCAGGCCCCACTCCCCTCTCCGCCAAAAGTCACCGTCGTCGCGTCCAGCGTGCCGCCGCTGACCGTCACCGCGCCGAGCGAATTGGTCTTCTCTCCCACAGTGAACGCCGTGCAGCGGATCAACCCCTTGTCCATCGCGCAAAAGCCGCGCCCGTATAAGCCGATGTAGATCCCGGACGTCGCCCTGAGCGTGCCGCCGCTGACCGACACCGTGCCGGTCGCGCTATACCCCGGCGTGTCCCCTCCCGCATACAACGCGCTGAGCGCGACGGACGACGTGTTGGAAAGAGACAAACGGCCAAGGCTAGAAAATGATTTCCCGTATCCCAGATACAGGGCTCCTAGGTTTGTGACGATCCCATCGCCCGACACTTCCAGACTGCCGCTGTTCCAGGCGCTCTGCCCCATGAACATGCTTTGTCCCGACATGTTGATGCGGCCGCCGCTCTGCCGGATCGTGGCTGCACCGGAACCGGCAAAACCGATGTATACGCCCGCCTTGATGGTCACGACCCCACCGGTCACCTGGAACAGGCAGGACCCCGATCCGCCACTGTACATCCAGAGGCCGGCCATTTCACTCGTCCCGCCTCCAATCAGCACCTCTCCCGGAAGGTAGCCCCCCACAACAGGGGAAAGGTCCATGCGCTTGGTGAGCGTGAGCGTTCCGCCTGCGCCGACGATCAGCCGGTTGGTCGCAGTGCCGGTGACGTAGCACATGCCGGATGTGGCTCCGGGGCTTTGAACCCGTGCGGTGCCCCCGTTTGAAACGTAGACCACATCGCCCGTGTTGGGCAGTCGCTCCGGGTTCCAGTTCGAGGTGTCGAACCAATCCGAGTCGCCGCCCTTCCAAGAGATCGTGGCCGACTCCCCTTTCAGGTCGAAAGCCAACCCCGCCACAAAAGCAGCCACACACACCAACGAGAGGGGGTGACTCCACCCCGGGCTTAATTTGAACGGGCGCATCGTGGGTCTCCTTTGTTGAAGAAGGAACGGCACAACCGTTGACGTACAAACAACGGACCAACTCTCGTGGAAAGAATAGGCTGTTCCGGAAAACTGTGCAAGTTTTCACATAGGAGAATCGTTCCCTTTTTATCCGTCTGCGAAGGCGGACCGCGACGCTCCGGCGTGCGACGCTCCGCCCGTTCACCGCATCATCATCAGCGAGCCCTTCGGCGTCAGGCGCAGATAAAGGTGGCTGCCGTCTGTCACGAGTTTCGCTGAAAACACAGAGGGCGCGCCCGTGAGCGCCCAGCCAGAAAGCCAGCCATCGCCATCTGCCAGCGACGTGCACGTCAACACCTCATAAAGACCCGACTTCATCGTGTCGACATCGCCTTCCAACATGACCGTGCCGCTGCCTGCAACCGTCACTGTGCCGTCTACGGTCAGGCCAGACAGCACACCGGACACGGCGGTCGCCTTGATCACAGCACCTCCGTTCAGCGTCAGGTCGCCCGCGACCGTACCGCCGCCCGACAAGCCGTCCACCGCCAGCGAACCGTCGATTTCGACTCGCGCGCCGGACGCCACGGCCAGCGAGCCGACCGCCGTGACTTCATAGCCTGGCGTTGCCACATTGAACCACTTCTTCATCAGGTAGGCCTCGATGTCCAGCCTCTCCTGATAGGTTAGCGCGCGGTCGAAAAGGAGGACCTCTCCGAGCCGCTGCCCGCCGGTTCGGTTGTAAGCGTCGATAGCGAATCCATCCGTATAGATGGCACCTCCGGGATAGGTTGAGAAGGAAACAAGATCATAACCGCCGGAGAGCCCGACGGAGGTCGGGACAACCGGCACACCGTTCCGACGCGTCTCGCCCAAGCGCAACTGCAGAGGGGCATAGCTGGCATGCAACAGCGAGGCACTGGATGTATTGTCTCGCCAGAAGTGACGCGGATTCGACTTGGTTCCCAAAACGGTGTTGCCTCCCGCCTGACTGCCGATCACGACAAAGGCATCCCGAAGATTGGTGCAAGCCGTGCTGAACTCGAGAAAGCACTGGATCGCGTTAGCCGGGTTTCCAGTCAACAGGGGTCCGAACTCAACCACTGGCAGACCGTTCAGTGCGTTCGGCAAAACGTGCGGCCGGACGCGGGTAGCCGTGTTACGCATCTGCGCGTAAACCGCGCCGCCGTCCGCATGCCACCATTTCTCCACAAAATTCGTGCCGTTGACGACCACATTCGAAAAGGCGTTTGCCGCAGCTGCGTCAACATGCAGAAACGCGTCGCCCGGCACCCGCTCCGCCGGATCGCCCGCCTTCAACACCAGCGTGCCCGCCTGAACATCCAACACCCTTTCCGCGATATCGATGCTGTTCAGGACCAACGTGCCCTCGCCGGTCTTCACCACGTCGCCGCTGCCCGTGTAATAACCGACCGACACAAAGTCATTGGTGGACGCGACTCCCAATGAGCCTTCGCCCTCCGCAGAAATCGCCGAAACGCCCGACATTGCAGCCGCGCGAGGAACACCCCGCCCGAACCACTTGCGCATCAGATATTCGGCCGTGTTAAGCTTTTCTTGCTCGCTCAACACGCGGTTGAAGAGAATCATCTCGCAGATACGCTGGCAGCCGTTGCCGTTGACGACGTTGCGGTCTGCCGCGAACGCAGACGCCTTCACCGGACCGGTCGGGTACGCCTCGACCAGCTGGAAGAAGCCGTTGTACGAGGTGGCTGCAGGGTTGACAGCATATCCGTTGAGATAGAAGAGTCCGTTCAGCAAAGCCGCCGACGCGCCCGTTCCCGAGGCGTTGAAAATCGTCCGGGAAGAATCAGACCACGCGTTACGGTAAAAGTCTTGTGTGTTTTCAGCGGCAGAGGACCCCAGCAGGATTCCGCCGCCCTCCTGGGAACCCACAACCATAAAGACCGCACGGATGTCGTTCATCGGCTGATCCCAAAAGAGCGCCTCGCTCAACGACGGCACCACGTTGAGTATTCTCGCGAAATAGACCGACGGCAATCCGTTGATGTCATTGATCCGCAGGGTTGGCCGGAGCGTGATGTTGGTGGCGAAGTTGTAGCCTACGCCACGCACATCGTTCCAGCGCGTCACGAAATTGGTCCCATTCTCGACCACGACGCCTGCGGCGCCCGCGTTGGTCAAAGCGCACGCGTCGACCCAAAACGAGGGCGATGCGGCCACGGCAGGCTCAACCGTTGCCAGCGAACCTCCTACCCCGGACACAGACAAGCCTCCTCCGTTGGCGAAGTGGACCGTCCCCGACTGCGTGAGCCCGCCTGACACCAGCACCTGCCCCGGCCCCTCAAGCCAGACTTCGCCACTCAGCGTCAGATTGCTCACCACCAGCGTTTCGGCGTAAGGAAGCGCCAATCGCGTGCCATGGGCCAACGTGAGCCCCGCGACTTGCCGTTTCAACAAAGACCCGAACCACTTTTCCATCAGGTACGCGTCGACCGTCGCCTGCTCCGCCAGCGTCAGTACGCGATCGAACAGGATGACCTCCGCAACTTGTTGCCCGCCGGACCGGTAGTTCCGGTCATTGCCCAGCGCGCCGACCGTCGCGATTCCCGTCCCGACCACACTCACCAAGTGAAATTCGTTCGTCTGCAAAACCGTTTGCGCGCCGCTCACCTTGATACCGTCCAGATCCGTGACACCGTCTTTGACCAGCGCTCCCGTGTTGGCGTTCCAAATGGTGTTCCCCGTGTTGCCGGAACGCGTATAGGCACACGCGCTGATGCCGGGCGACTCTCCGAATATCACGGCATCGGGTGCTCGACCATAGTACACGACGAAGGCGCTCACCACGTTCGTCTTGCGCGTTTCCAAAAAGAGCCCGCATCCGGCGGATGAGCCGACATAGGGTCCGAAATCGACCACAGGCAAACCATTGAGCGCGCCCTCAACTCGGAGAGGTTGCCTGGCGGTCACAGGATTAGTCACCCCATTCGCCCTGCCGTCCGCGTCCGCCCACCTGCTTACGCGTCCCTCCGCATCCAACGTCAACGTGTCTGTCCGGCTCGCGTCCAAGCGCAGCGAGGCCTCGGTCAACAGCGAGGCAGCCAAAGGACGCGGCAGCTCCAGCGAACCCTCCTGCACAACGAACGAAAGAGACGAACCGAAAACCAATCCAGCCGTCAGCCGCCCGGCACCTACTTTGGTGAGCGTGTTGGTGACGCCCCCGAGCGACGGCACCGAAGCAACCGTATCCGCGCCCGGAACATCAAGCGTCGACGCCGTAGCCACAGTCAGGTTCGAAAGCGTGGGTTGCAGGTCGCCATCCTTTGGCAACTCCAGCCAAGCGTCCTTTAAACTGAAAGCCCCCCCGAAAGACCGCGTATTGTGGAGCGACAGCACGCCGGTGGGTTGTCCCGGCGACACGCGCTGCAACACATTCCCGGTTCCTTTCAGCTCGCCGACATCGACGCGCAACACGTTCGCACCATTTTTGTTCAAGATGAATTCAGACGAGCTGTTTCGGCTGTCCACCGAACTGATCGTTTGGTAACACTCCGAAGCCACCGGGCCGAAGACCAACGAAACCGGATTCCCGCTGACTGGTGCCGCCTCGCTGAGTTGGATGTTGGTGCTATTGATGATGCGCCGGACAAAGGTGCCCCCGGGCAAACCGCCACCCGTCACCACTGCACCCGGCGTGATCGTCCCCGCATTCGAGCCGGAAACGAAGGTGGCTAGCGTTCTTCCCTCGACCAACGACCAGTTGGAGGTGATCGTGGCGGTCTTGGATGGACGCCCGTAAAACGAGAGTCGCCCACCGGTCAGCACGAACTCGTTAGTCGAGGCGTAGTCACGCAGAACCGGACTGCTCGAGTTGACGACGCCGTCAAACCGCGTGATCCAATATCCCGTCTCCAGCGTCGTCAATCCGGTGTAGGAACTGTCTGCGAAAACGTTGATGCTGTAATTCGGGAACACGGTGAGTCCGTTCGTTCCGCTGATTTCGGAAAAGATCCAGAGCTGATCGGAAGAGCTGTCCAATCTCGGCGCAGCCCCACCTGTGCCTTCCATGAACATCGGACCTCCCGAAACGAGCAGATAAGCGCCGCTCCACGTCGCCGTGACCCCCTCATAATTTTTGAACCAGAAACGGCTGAGCGCCACTCCTTCCGGCGGGATATCCACGGCGCGGTAGGCCAGATTCGGGTAGGCGTTGGTGAAGAAAGCCTGACCTCCTCCATCCGCGACCTCGGCGCCGGCCCAGTTCGCCGCGTTGCTCCACGCGACGGGCGTCACAACATCCGTGTTATCCGTCCGACCCCAGACCCCATCTGCCGCCTGGAGCGACAATGCCGCAGCCGTCCCGACCGCAAACACAACCCGCAACACACCCGCCTGAATCATTTTCATTGGAGTTCCTTTCGAAGAACATGAGCGCCCTGACTGAGCCGTCGCTGTCTTCATGATCACCGTCCTCGCCAACCGCTGCCGACATCTACTTTTGCATTCGCTGTGACATTCCTCACATTAACACCATCGCGTCAGAACTGAATCATGAAACCATGAGTTGAGCGTTAGCCCTTCGTGTTCCCCCGGACAAAGGAATCCTTCTTTCTTTCACCATGCAAACGTCGGAGGGTGCGCGAGCACCCCCGTCACCGATGAGGCGAGAACACTCCCTACGCGGTCGTGAGCTTGAGGGCGAGCCACGTGTGGTTACGCCAGCCCGTACTCTTTGCAGTTCACCGGATCGGAAACCAGCACGGTGCGCTCGGACACGGCAGCGCGCAGCAGAGCCTGCTCGTCTTCCGGCCCGGCCAACGGCAGAGCGACCTGCCCGCCGACCGCCACCGAGCGCTGCAGCGCAGCCATGATCTCGAACCCTTTATAGGCGGAGTCGAACTGACACGGGTGGACGCTCGTGCCGTCCAGCCAATCGGCCATGTCCTGGATATAAGGGGGCATGTCCGCCTCGTAGTTCATCGCGCCTTCGCCGCTCTGGTATCCGTCGCGCCGCGTGACCGCCCGCCAGCCGCCGTTGGTCAACACTTCGGCGAAGCCCTCAGTGCCCTGCACGCAGATGCGGTTCTTGCCCCACCACTTCGCCACCTCGGGCTGGTCCGGCGCCCCCGCGCCCGCCTCGAAATAGCCGCGGATGCCGCCGGCAAATTGCACTACCCCCGCGATGAAGTCCGGCGAGGGATGGTTATCGGAAAACTTGCCGCGGCCCGCCGCCTGCGCCATGACCCACTGCGCTTCGGGCTCGCCCGCATACCACCGGGCATAGTCGATCATGTGGCTGAGCATATGCGTCATCCAGCCGGTCGCCGTGCCTGTGACCGTGTGGATGCGGCCGAGAGCCCCGCTCTCGGCGACCGCCTTGACGGCCCGGTAGTGGATCCCGTAACGGTGCTGGTGGCTGACGACCGCCTTGACCCGGGCAGCATCCAGCAGGCTCTTCATCTCGAACGCCTCCTTGCTGGTCAGCGCGACAGGTTTTTCGAAAGCGACCAGCCGGGCGCCGCTCTCTACGGCAGCCCGGATCAGGGGCAGGCGCAGCGCCGGAAGCGTGCAGAAGCAGAAGATGTCGGGTTTGACAGCCGCCGCCAACTGAGACGCGTCTGTGCCAGTCCTGGGGTTGCCGAGCTTGGCGGCGGCGGCCTCGAGGCGCGCCGGATCAATGTCGCAGATCCCGGCAACCTCGAACCGCGGATTGGCGTGGAACGTGGTGGCGTGATGCATGCCGCGCTTGCCCATGCCAACGACGACGACGCGGTATTTCTTTTGGTTCATGTGAGACCCTTTCGCAGAAGTTCAACCGGTGCACGGCGGGAATCGGATCGCACGAGAAAAAGCAGGGCGCGGATTTTGTGCGCCCGCGCCCCACCCCGCCTGGATCAGACTCAAAGCCCCGGCACTCCAGGGCCTTGTCCCGCCCCTTCGACTTACGGTTACGCGTTCGCCTTGTCCCACTCCAGAACTTTGGCGACAACGAAATCGACCTGCTCGGCGGTGAGTTCGGGGAACATCGGCAACGTGACAACGCTCGCCGCATTCTTCTCGGCCTCCGCGACCGAACCGACAATGCGGGCGCCCTTGCCCCAAGGATAGCCTTCCTGTTTGTGGATCGCGATCGAGTAATGGGTCTTCGCATCGATGCCATTCTCGTTCAGGAATTTGACCAGCGCGTCGCGCTTGGCGGGGTTCTTGGTCTCGATGGCGTAAAGGTGCCACACGTGACGATAACCGGGAACAGCGTATGGCAGCGTGACAGCCTTGCATCCGAGAAGGCCGGCGGTGTAACGGGCCGCCCAACCGGCGCGGGCATCCGAGTATTCCTTCAGGTGCTTCAGCTTCGCGCTGAGCACGCCAGCCTGGATGTCGTCCAAGCGGCTGTTGAATCCGAACGAGTGGTGGTCGCGCTGCGTCGAGCCGTGATTCCGCAGCTTGCGGACCTTGGCGTTGATCGCGTCGTCATTGGTGCAAATCGCTCCGCCATCGCCGAAGCAGCCGAGATTTTTCTGGATGATGAAGCTTGTGGTCACAGCCGCCGAACGGTCGCCTTGGCGGAACGTGTCGCCGCGGCCGTCAATGGCCTGCGCGTTGTCCTCGATCACCTTCAGGTTGTGCTTCTCGGCGATCGCCCAAATGGCCGGCATGTCGGCGCACTGGCCATACAGGTGCACAGGAATGATGGCCTTGGTTTTAGGCGTGATGGCCGCCTCGATCTTCGTCGGATCGATGCAGCGGGTCTTCGGGTCGCAGTCTACGAACACCACCGTTGCCCCCACGACCCACGCCGCTTCGGCCGTAGCGAAAAAGGTGTTGGGGTGCGTGATGACCTCGTCGCCCGGGCCGATGCCGAGTGCCATGAGGGTCAGCCAAATCGCGTCCGTGCCGTTGCCCACGCCGATCGCATGCTTCATCCCCGTGTAGGCTGCCAATTCTTTTTCGAATTGATCGCCCATCGGTCCCAGCACAAATTTACCGCTCATCAGCACCTGATTGATCTTGGCGTCGATCTCGCTCTTGATGTTCTGGTACTGTTGCACGTGTCCGTAGAATTCAACCTTCATCGCACTCTCTCGTCTTTCTCAGCGCACTGCGCTGTTGTGGTTACCTGCAACCAGACTGCCCTTGCCATCGCCGTCCTAGCCGCATACTTCAGCCGAAAACCCATTACTGTACTATTCACCATACTCAATTAAGGCGAGCCTGTCAACCAGGCGCAGCGGCCATCGCGAATGAAGCGCGCGCTCTCTCCGTGTTTGACACACCCTCCCCTTTGGATTAGTCTATTTCACCAATCAAGCGCTCATCAGCGTTGACAAAGTGGAAGACAAGACAGGACCCAAAGGACGGACTCGGAAAGCATCGGCATGCGCGTGCCGGGCAAGGCGTCTGTCAAAGAATCCGGAGTTTAACGATATGGAATTGGTGATTCAGCCTGATGCCGAACGTGCCGCCTGCCTGGTGGCCTCCTTGATAGCCAAGTCCCTCCGCGCAAAACCGCATCTCGTCCTCGGGCTGGCCACGGGACGCACCATGGAGCGCGTCTATATGCATCTGGTCAAGATGCACCGCGACGAGGGGCTGGACTTCTCCCTGTGCCGCACCTTCAATCTGGACGAGTACATCGGGCTGCAGCCGGATCACCCCGGCTCGTACCGCTACTACATGGACCAACACCTCTTCAACCACATCAACATCGACCACCGCAACACCTTTCTGCCGGACGGCATGGCGAGTGACGTAAAGAACTCCTGCATCCGCTACGAGGAGCGTATCCGGGAATTCGGCGGCATTGACCTCCAGCTCCTCGGCATCGGCGCGGACGGGCACATCGGCTTCAACGAGTCGCTCTCCGCACTGCGTTCACGGACCCGCGAAAAGGCGCTGGCCCCTTCCACCATCGCGGTGAACCGCACGCTCTTCAAGAACCCCGAAGAGATGCCGAAGCGCGCGATCACGATGGGTGTGGGCACCATCCTCGACGCACGCTCGATCATCCTGCTGGTCACCGGCAGCACCAAAGCGGACATTCTCGCCAAGGCGGTCGAAGGCCCCATCACGTCGATGGTCTCCGCTTCGGCCCTCCAACTCCACCCCCAGTGCCGCGTCGTCGTCGACGAGCATGCCGCCGTCAAACTGGAAGCGCAGGACTACTACCGCTGGATCTTCGAGACCGAGCCCGAATGGGCCGAGTACCGCCGCAAATAGATCGCGGGATCCTGACAAAGAAACGGGGCGGCCTCTCTGCGAGTCCGCCCCGTTTCTTTTTTTTGTGGGCAAGCCTGCCGCTACACATCCAGCGTCCAAGGCGCGCGCATGTGCGGCACAAGGAACGTGTCGGCTTCGGCATCGTTCACGAAACAGGTGTTCGCCGCGTCCCATTTCAGGTTCGTGCGGCCAAGCCGCATCCCGATGTGCGCCAGCACGGCAGGCGTCACCGACGAGAACCCCGCGGTCACGGGCGAAATGTTCTTCCCCCCGCTGTAGATGTTCTCAATGAAGTTCTTCTCCTGCTGGCCGCTGCGGATGAGCTTGATCTCGTCGTCGCGGATCTTCTCGCGTATCAGCTCGGGCGGGTTGGTCTCGAGTTTGCCGCCTTTCACATAGATCTGCTTGTCGCCCTCGCCGAAGAACCGGCAGCCGTAATTGTACTCGGAAGAGACGAACACGCGGACACCGTCGGCATAGACGATCTCGAAACTGAAAGGCTCCGCCAATGTGTTGTAGAGATCGGTGACCGGCGGCAACCGCCCCGTGATGTTCTCGATGGCGACCGGCTCCACACCGTCTTTGCCCAGCGCCCACTGCATGATGTCGAGCTGGTGAGCGGCGAAATCCGTGAGCATGCCGCACGAATAGTCGAGGTTGTAACGCCACTGCATCGGATGATGGATCTTCGGCGTGAACTGGCGTTTGGGCGCGGGGCCGAGCCACAGGTCGAGATCGACATAGGGCGGCGGAGTCGCCAGCGGGGTTTCGCTCAGCTGTTCCGGCGTCTTGCCGAACATCGAGTGACCCTTGTTCAGCCCGACCTCGACCCGCCGCAACTTGCCGATCCGGTTGTTGCGCACGAACTCGCACGCCATGCGACTGTAGTCGTTCGACCGCGACTGGGCGCCGGTCTGGAAGGTGATCCCGGCCTTATTCACCGCCTTCACCATGGCCCGGCCCTCTTGAACCGTCAGATAGAGCGGCTTCTGGCCATAGATGTGCTTGCCTTTCTTCGAAGCCCATATCGTATGCAGCGCATGCCAGTGGTCGGGCGTGCTGATGCAGACCGCATCCAGATCCTTGTCCTCCAGCATCTCCCGGAAATCGGAGTACACCTTACAGCCGTCGTAGTTGGCCTTGCCGGTCTTCTCCGCATAGAAGGCGTTCACCTTCCGGCGACCGGGCTCGCGCCCGCCCATGCGCTCGGCTTTGTATCCGTACAGCGGGCCTTCGGAGACCACATCGCAGATCGAGGTCACCTGGACCTGGTCGTTGAACAGGAAGTTCCCGATGTTGTCCTGCGCCATGGTGCCGTACCCGAGCATTCCGACATGAATGCGCTCTGACGGTGGCGGCCGGCGGCCCTTCCCGAAGCTCACACACCCCGAAGAAACAATCGCAGGCATCGCCATCAGCGTGCCCGCCCCGGCCATGAACCGGCGACGCGATACATTCGATTCGCTCATTTATTCCCCTTTAATGACGAGCTTTTCTTCCCTGTGAAATCAATAAACACAGGCTTACTGTTTTGGAGAATACCACCGCATGCGTATCCTGTCTACCGTCTCTGATGCTTTTGGGGCTTGAATTCCCGTCCGCGAATCCGTATCTTTTTCCCCTTCTTTCGCTTGGCTCTCCCGATTTCGGGCATCAGTTCCTCCGCATCGAACGGTTTTTCCCATGCTCTCCCTTTTCATCAAAATGCTCCCGCTGATCTTGTTGACCCTGGCGGGATATGTGCTCTGCCGACTCAAATGGATCGACGCGGCTTTCAACCGTCAGCTCTCGATGGTCATGCTGAACGTCTTCTACCCGTGCCTGATCGTCAGCTCCATCGTGCGCAATTTCACCTGGTCGACGTTGCTGCAGAACTGGATGATGCCCGCAGGCACCGTGTTCATCCTAGTCACCGGTTGGCTCGTCGGGCTCGCTACGCTGCCCCTGCTGAGGCACCAGGACGCTGCCACGCGGCGCTGTTACCACTTCATCTGCCTCATGAACAACTACTCGTTCCTGCCGATTCTGATGGCGGCGGCGCT
>Ga0075012_10004546_pt1 | contig 12858 bp, 6 predicted proteins | sample All_14_2_FD_71474 | JGI IMG/M metagenome (GOLD analysis project Ga0075012, IMG submission 71474) | Freshwater microbial communities in response to fracking from Pennsylvania, USA - Allegheny Zone_MetaG_DW_15 | ecosystem: Environmental > Aquatic > Deep subsurface > Groundwater > Drilled...
GTTATAAAGCGAAAAGATTTCCCGACGGTCATCGAGCAAGCGCGGCAAGCTGTGTTTGTGCTGGCTCCTAAAGTGGCTGTGCCAGTAAATGCTACTTTCGTTAATATCGGGCTGATGCTCGGTGAGAGGATGTATAAAGCAAAAGTAGATGAAGTGCCAGTGAGCATTTCAAACGAACTGGATACCATCTTAGGAGAGGAGCAAAGCGACATTGCTCTTGGAAACACCGACATACTTTTCTCGCCTGAATACGAACTGGACGTTATAAAGTTGCTTCTTCAGGTTGGTAGAAACCAGAGGCTATATATGCTGTGGCCAGGCGAGGTTACCGGAGATAAGTTAACATACTCAGAGCCAGGAAGGTTTGATTTCAAAGAATATAACATCAAAGACTATGTAGATACATACGTCGTCTTGAGATAGGAGCGAAGAATATGAAATATAATGAGCTAATACAATTCGACCCGATTGTTACGGTCATCGAACTTAAAAGCGCAGATGATAGTACAAAGGCAAAAGAACTCGTGCGTAGCTACGTCATGAGTGATCATATGGCAGACCTTGTTACGGCAAAAATCCTATCACAGTTAGGCTTGGAGGATGTTGTCGATAATAAGGGCGTTTTGTTGGTCGGCAACTATGGCACAGGTAAATCTCATTTGATGAGCGTGATTTCTGCTATCGCTGCCGATTCTTCATATCTTGACCTTGCGCAGAATGAGAAGTTTCGTACTGTTGCAAGACCAATTGCTGGTAAATTTGAGGTGCTTCGTATTGAGATAGGTAGCACAGAGGCTTCACTCCGTACGATTATTACAAATAACATCGAACAAGATTTAGCGCGTCGAGGCATCACATACAGGTTTCCAGACGTGGGCAATATAACAAATAACAAGGATGCACTTGTTGCAATGATGTCTGCTTTGGCCGGAAAGTATGGCGATAAAGGATATCTGATCATTGTGGATGAACGATTGGATTATTTGAAAGGTCGCAAGGATAATGAGCTGATGCAGGACATCGGCTTTATGCGTGAACTTGGTGAAATCATTAAGTCTACACGGGTTCGCTTCATCAGCGGTATTCAGGAAGTTCTGTTTGAGAATCCGACGTTCCATAATGTATCCAATTCGTTACTGAAAATGAAAGATCGCTACGAACAAGCGCTCATCCGCACCGAGGACATTGCTTATGTTGTAAAACAGCGTATTCTGCATAAAACACCAGAACAAAGAGCTATGATACGCGAGCACCTGATGCCATTTTGCCCGCTCTACCAAAGCATGGCAGAGCAGCTTGATGAATACGTGGACTTGTTCCCGGTACACCCGTCATACATCAGTACTTTCCAGCGTATGGTTATTGTCGAAAAGCGTGAAGTATTGAAGACTATATCCGAGACCATAAGTGCAATTATCAATGAGGAAATTCCGACTGGTCAACCGGGTATCGTGTCTTATGATACTTATTGGGGGCGTATCAAAGGCGATCCTGCGAAACGTGTAGAGCCAGCTATATATGAAGTGCTTCAGAAGAGCGGGGTGTTGGAGGATATTATCGGCCGGTCATTTCCGAAAGTTGCGTATAAACCTATAGCACAACAGATTATCTCAGCACTGAGTGTTCACCGTCTGACGACTGTCGTTCTAGACGCGAAACTCGGCTTGACGGCTCAAAACCTGAAAGATGACCTGATGCTTTATATTTCATTACCCGTAATGGAAGAGGACTTCTTACTCACTACTGTTGAGACCATTTTGAAAGACATCATGAACACGGTCAGCGGTCAGTTTATTGAATACAATAAAGATAATGGTCAGTATTTCCTTGACCTTAAAAAAGACGTAGACTACGACAAAAAAATACAAGAAAAAGCAGATTTCCTCGGGCCAGACCGTTTGAATCAATATTTTTATACAGTGATGTACGATGCTGCAGATTTGCAGCTCACTGAACATGTCACTGGGCGTAAGATTTATGAGTATTACATTAACTGGACGGATAAAAACATCTTCCGAGAAGGCTATCTCTTCATGGGATTACCAACGGAGCGCCCGACTGCGCAGCCACCGCAGGATTTTTACGTTTACATTCTTCCATTGTTTGGAACAAAGCCGATTGAGAAGCCTCTAAAGGATGAGGTTTACTTTACATTCCAAAGAAACGAGAAGTTTATCGAGCTCTTAAAAACTTATGCGGGTGCCAAAGAAATGGAAGCAATGTCCGCACAGGGTGAGACACGTTCCACATATGCGAAACGTGCCACTACAACACTTAGGGATTTACGCCGTTACTTGGAAGAAAATAAAACTATTTGCTTCCAAATCTCCTACCTCGGTGCAGATAAGCCTGTGCTCGAGTACCTTCGTGGTGCTCGTATGAATGAGATCACAGTGCGTGACGTAATTGGAATTGTAGCATCTAAGGCTCTTAGTAGTTATTTTAACGAACGTTACCCGAAATACCCAGTGTTCAAAAAGCCGGTCACAAAAGACAACCAGGCAACGATGCGGGCAGAAGCTATTAATGCCATAGCAGGCAAAGCAACTCAGCTTGGCCAATCGCTACTTGAATCCTTAGGCCTGCTCCTTGACGGTAAAGTCAGCGTGGAACATTCCCAATATGCTACCCACTATCTTGGCAAGCTCGCTAAGCTGCCGGAAGGTGGCGTTCTCAACGCGTCCGATATTATGACATCATTGAATGGTCAGGATATGGTCGACAGTGAATTCAAATTGAGCGTCATCTGGACTTCTGTCATCTGGACGGCATTAGTGTATAGTGGAAACTGCGTTCTCGTTGGTCCTGATAACAAGCGTTATGATGCGTCAAATGTTGAGGAATTTATCAAAAATCCAAGTGTGACCTATGATTTTAAACGGCTTGAAAAGCCAAAAGCTCCAGCTGTTCAACTTCTGCGTCGTTTGTTTAACACTATCTCTGTTCCTGAGGGACTTATAGTAAATCCGAACACGTGGGATAAAGGCTGGGAGGAGCTTTATAAACGCTGCAAGGAACTAAGTGAGGAAACCTTCCGATATGACAAACTGTTCAAAGGTTCCCTGTATTTATGGGGTGACCAAATTGTACCAACAAATCTTGCAGAAAAATATTGCCGTGATATGGAGGCGCTTCGTAACCTTTATAATGATGTGCAAAGTCGATGGAGTACGCCTGCAAAGCTTAAAAATTTTGACTACACTGATGAGAAACTCGACTCGCTTTTTCGCGGTATTGATGCACTAGCGATTGCGCATATCATTGAGGATTTTAAAGCATCGGTTCAAGACATTATGCAGTATCTAGCCACAGCTGAAACGATGGTGGCAGGGAACCCTGGACTCAAAACACGATTTCAAGTAGCAAAAGAAAAGTACCTCACTATGCGTGAAGAACTGCTAGATGTTAATTATGATACAGATAGCACCGATGTGCTCATGGATGAGCTTGAAACTTTGAAAAGGGATTACATCAATTTCTATCTCGATCAGCATAAGGCATATCGTCTTGACTATAACGGACTCAAGCTTAAGCAAGCAGTCATCGACGGCGAACAGATGGCAACACTCCAGCAACTACTTGGTATCCATGATATACTTTCGACGGGTCAATATCAGGAGCTCTTGAATGTGCATCTGAACGGACTCAAAGCTTGTTACGAATGTACGGTGACCGAGCTACAATCAGCACCATTCTGTTCTCATTGTGGCTACAAACCTGGTGATAAGGATAAGCTGGTTGCTGGAAAACTTGAATTTATAGAAGAACAACTTACAAAGCTTGTAGCATCTTGGACTGCTACCATTGTCGGTGCAGTTGACGACCCAATGCTGGACGATGATAAAGCGCTTCTTTCCAAGCAGAAAAGGCAGATTATTGACACGCTTGTATCAACAAGACAGCTACCTAAAATAATTACACAAGAATTCACTTCCGCTGTTAACGAACTTCTTTCTGGTTTGGACAGCGTCGAGGTCGATCCTAGGTTCATTGAGCGTGAAATGGTATCTTGGGGACCAGTCGCGCCAGCGGATTTCAAAAAGAAGATGAGTGCACTTATCGAAAGTTTTGTACAAGGGCATGACGAGGAGAAGACGCGACTCGTTGTGAAGACAAAATATGCGGATGAGTCCGAGGAGGTATAAATGGTGGAAGAGAGAAAACTTACAAAAGAAGATATTGATGGAGTGCGTGACATCGAAGGTTTTCCCATAGCAAAGGACGAGGATATCATTGCACTCTCTCGTCCTCCTTATTATACCGCATGCCCAAATCCATTTATTGCAGATTTTATTAGAGAGCATGGAACGCCATATAACGAAGCTACGGATGATTACCATTGTGAGCCTTTTGCTGCTGATGTCAGCGAAGGTAAAAATGATCCGATATATAAGGCACACGGGTATCATACAAAAGTGCCTTATAAGGCGATAATGCGCTATATCTTACATTACACAAATCCAGGGGACATTGTTATGGACGGATTTTGTGGAACCGGAATGACAGGTGTCGCTGCTCAGATGTGCGGCAGTAATGATAATAGCTTAAAATTTCAATTGCTATCAGAAATGTCTCATGTAAAATGGGGGCGTCGGAAAGCTATTATCAGCGATCTTTCTCCTGTTGCTGCCTTTATTGCACATAATTACACTTATCCAATCGGTAATGTAAACTTTCAAGAAGAAGCGGAGAGTATATTAAAACAGTTTGAAAGTGAATATGGCTGGATGTATCGTACGCAGCATATACAGGATGGTAAACTCGTACTTAGTATTGATGGTAACCCTATGATGGGCACTGTAAATTACACGGTTTGGTCAGATGTGTTTGTATGCCCAAGTTGCTCAAAAGAGATAGTATTTAGCGAAGTTGCTTCGGACGACAATGGATATATAAATAAAAAATTCGCATGTCCCAATTGCGGCAGTATTTTGTCTAAGCAAGATTGCGATAGAGCGAAAGAAACCATTTATGATGATTTGATTGAAGATACAGTTGAAATTTCTAAACAGGTCCCTATACTTGTAAATTACTCAATCGGTCGAAATAATTACAATAAGCCATTTGATGCATTTGATCAGTCAATTATTGACCGTGTTAGTAGAGCAAAAAATTTATATAGTTTCCCAATAGTACCACTTCCGGAAGGTTATAATACAGATCAACCTCGAAAATCACATGGTATTAACTATGCGCACCAATTCTATACCCGACGTAATATGTTCGCGCTCTCCTGCGTTATGCATTTGGCAAAAAAGTCAACAATAAGTAACGCAATGCTATTTGTTTTTGAACAAGCTGTACTTGGAATGGCTAAAATTGCTCGGTATGTACCAACACATTATTCACAGGTGAATCAGTACTTAAGTGGAACTCTTTATATAGGATCACAAGTTGTTGAAGCATCTCCGAATTACATCCTAAAGAATAAAATAAAAGCTGTCAGTGGCGTCTTGTCAACCATGTCACATTTTGAAAAAGGTGAAGTCACAGTACAAACGGCTTCGATGGTTGATTTAAACGCCCCCCAAAATTCATGTGACTATATTTTTACCGATCCTCCATTTGGTAATAACTTAAACTATTCTGAATTGAATTTTCTATGGGAAATTTGGCTTGGGTGTTTGACAAACAATAAAACGGAAGCAATTATGAATCCTGTCCAACGTAAGGGACTTGTGGAATATCAGGGGTTGATGGAACGCTGTTTTAGTCAGTACTATCATATATTAAAACCGGGCAGATGGATAACCGTTGAGTTCCACAACAGTCAAAATGCCGTATGGAATGCAATTTCAGAAGCGCTTTTACGCGCAGGCTTCATCATAGCAGATATACGTGTGCTGGATAAAAAGCAAGGCAGTTTCAAACAAATTGTTTCTTCTGCTGCAGTTAAACAAGATCTTGTAATTTCTGCCTATAAGCCCAAAGAATCTTTCATACGGGAATTCGAGCAGCATGCCGGTGAGCCAGAAATGGCGTGGGAATTTGTACGTCAACATCTGAATAACGTGCCGATAGCTCCGGACTCCACTGGTTTAATTGAGGTGGTATCCGAGCGTCAAGACTATCTCCTTTTCAATCGTATGGTTGCTTTTCATATCATGAATGGGATTCCTGTCCCTATGGATGCGCATACCTTCTATGCGGGTTTACGAGAGCGATTCATCCAACGCGATGGAATGTTCTTCCTTACCGATCAAGTTAATGAATACGACGAGCGACGTCAGAAGATGGAGCTTCAGGACCAACAGCTTTCGCTGTATGTCTTTGATGAAAAGAGTGCGATCATGTGGTTGAATATTCAACTCTCACAGGCGAGACAGTCCTACTCAGATATCCAGCCAAAATATCTGCAGGAACTGCATCAAGCTAAATTCGAGCAGATGCCCGAACTTTTAGATATGCTCAAAGAAAACTTTTTGCAAGATAACGATGGCAAATGGTATGTGCCGAATCTATCGGATAAGGCCGACCTGGAAAAACTACGTCGAAAGCGTTTACTTAAAGACTTTTTTGACATTTATGCCAATGGTGCTGGGCGTATAAAGAATGCTCGTACTGAAGCGATTCGTGTCGGTTTTGACGAATGCTGGAAGGAACGTAATTATTCCCTCATTGTTAAGGTGGGAGACCGCTTGCCTGAGAATGTCCTGCAGGAGGACCCAGCATTACTGATGTATTACGATAACGCGGCAAACAGAATGTAAAGGAGTGAAGCTATGCCAACCGTTGGTGAAAGCTTAATAGATATCCAAACGGGTCGTGTCGTCCTCATTGTCGAGGTGCATGATCTTTGGGGCATGACGACCTGTAAGGTCATCGACATGACGACGAATGCTGTGTATTCGATTAATGCCGAGAACCTTGCATCATCTGGGGCTGCTTGTGCGGCGTCGGAGTCGTTTGTGCGCTTTGCTGCCGCATGGTGCAAGGTTAAAAATGAGCTTGCCAATGGTACGGTATTTGATATCAGTGAAAGCGTCATGCCTCTTCCGCACCAGCGTTACGTTTTGGAGCGGGCGATTGCCACAAATGATGTACGCTATATGCTTGCCGACGAGGTTGGACTTGGTAAAACGATCGAAGCTGGACTCATCATTAAAGAGCTAAAAACACGTGGGCTTATTGAGCGTGTCCTTGTCGTTTGCCCTAAGGGGCTTGTAACTCAGTGGGAATCAGAGATGCTTGAAAAGTTCGGTGAGCGGTTCGCTATCGTTTCTCCGGAGGATTACTCGACACTCAAAAAGTTAAATCCAGATCGGAACGTCTTTTCGCAGTTTCCGCTGGTCATCAGCCCCATGGATGCTATAAAACCTTTGGAGCAACGCAATGGCTGGACGCAGGAGAAAATTGATCAATATAACGATGATCGGATTGAAGCAGTGGTGGCTGGAGGATGGGATTTGATAATCATTGACGAGGCACACCGAGTTGCAGGTTCAACTGGTGAGGTCGCTCGTCATAAGCTGGGTAATATGCTATCAAAAGCAAGCCCACATATGCTGCTTCTAACTGCGACACCACATTCTGGGAAAACAGAACCGTTTTTACGTCTAATGCAGCTTCTTGATAGTGATGCCTTCCCAAACACCAAAGCTGTTGTCCGCGAACAAGTTGCACCATACATTATTCGTACTGAAAAACGTGAAGCGGTTGACAACGAAGGAAAATCTCTCTTCAAAGAACGTCATACGCATCTTGTTAAAGTTGAATGGCAAGAACGTCACAGTTTACAAAAGGAATTATACGAACAGGTTACAGAGTATGTACGCACTGGCTACAACAAAGCCATCCGTGAAAAGAAGCCGTATGTTGGTTTCCTTATGGTGCTGTTTCAAAGACTTGTTTCTAGCAGTACCGCTGCAATTGCCGATGCGCTTGAACGCCGTTTAAATATCCTTACAACGCAATCAGATCAACTGCACTCTGCAAGTATTGGAGATTTGGTGGACCAAGAGATGGAAGAATCGTTGGAGGAAGCCTTGACCGTTCTTTCTGCAGGAATCGCTGATGAGAAAAAGCAACTTGAGCAGCTTCTAGCGTTGGCTAAGCAAGCTCAATTACAATTCGCTGATGCAAAAGCTGAACAGCTGACTGAAATTCTTCGTATACTGTCCGCACAGGAGAAGGATGTCAAAATCATCATCTTCACTGAATTTGTGATGACTCAAAGTTTCATTAAATCAATGGCAGAGATGCGCGGTTTTTCGACAGCGCTTATCAACGGACAAATGTCTATTGAGGAGCGAAATGTTGCACTTAAAAAATTCCGGCGCGAGAAGAATATCCTAATTTCAACCGATGCCGGAGGCGAAGGTATCAATATGCAGTTCTCCCACATCGTAATAAACTATGACCTACCGTGGAATCCAATGAAAATTGAACAGCGCATAGGTCGAGCTGATCGTATTGGACAAAAAAGCGATGTTGAAGTGTTCAACTTCATTCTTGATGATACCATTGAAAACCGCGTCCGTAATGTGCTTGAAGAAAAACTGGCTACGATACTTTCTGAACTTGGCTTTGATAAGTTACAGGATGTCCTTAATAGCGACACCGCTGATCTGGATTTCACTCAAGTATATATGAAAACCATAGCAGCACAAAAATTTGGTACCTATTACACCGATGAACTAGGTAAGGATATGGAGAAACAGGTCGAACAAGCAGTTAAAATACGAGATATTATCAAAGATGAAAAAACGTTAACTCCAGATAATCAATTTGAAAAGCAACAACAAGCCTTCCACAGTGTGCTTCGGAACATGCTTTCACAATACAAAGATTGGAAAGGATTAGATACCGACTCAAATTTTGATTTGGAGCTTTCGGTTTCCGACCCACAAATACAAATGCTGCTTAAGGATAAATTCGTGTGGCATCAAAAAGACGGAATGCCTGTATTTGAAGTTAGAGGGGTCAACACCGAAGATGGTACATGGTCGCTATGGTGTATTGCCTTGGGCGATGGTGACGAGGATCAACGAATGGTCTCTATGTTTATCAATGATAGCGGAGTTTACCGCCCGGCAGCTTCAAAGCTTTTATGGGATGAGATGCTCCGTGATAAAATTACACTCAATATGTATGACACCGAATCATTGGGGGATAACACGTATACTGAAATACTTACTCGTGCAGCTGAAATTACAGAAGATACATTCATCACGATGAAAAATCAATACTATTCTCAGCATGAACAGGAGCTTAAAAAACGTCGTTACGCTTTGACGCTTCGCATCGAGGCTGCAAGCAAAATCGGTATAGAAAATATCCGTGTATCACGGATAAGAAAACTTGAAAGGCAACTACAGGAACTGCAGCAAGAATATGATCGTAAGAGGAGCATCTGCCCATCGCTGCAGCCAATGTTGATTTGTAAGGTTAAAAAATCATGTTGAGTGAGTTACTTATTGAAAAATCAGGTTTGCGCTGGGCAGACAGAATTATTTTATATGATGTAGATGCGCTTTTGGTTCGTTGTGCCTCGTTTGTCGATGATGAGCGCACTTTACAATGGATAAGTAACGCTGAAGAATTGCGCTATATTTACGAACGTGATTATAGAAGTAGCAATACAAAGGGAGTACTAGTACTTTCAAGCTTGAGCATTAACATACCGTTCGATATAATGCGACGTTTCACGATAATACGACTAGGGCTCGAAGAAGTGTTTCCACAATTGGATGCTACAACACTTAGAGCTGCCAGAAACATTGACTTTGATTATTTAGCTGTTGCTGTTCAAAATCTGAACGGATGTAACTTAACACCACAGCAGACAAAAGACTTTTATTTAAGCAAGATGTTCAATCAGGAAATTGTAGATGCATATTCAGCCTCGGCAAGACAGACATTGAGGTCATGTATTGCGTCATGTGAACTATATCGTGACTGGATGGCGGTCATCAACTTGCTTTCAAAACTCATGTTGTTGCGTGCTAAGGGGTTTGCAGTTGAAGATTTTCAAAACATATATGATACTGTAGACACGGTTTTTCGTGAATGGATGGTGCAGAAGTATGCTACGCTTGCTGCGTCGGCAGATGTCAACCAGCCAGTCATGCTGCATCACATTCCTGATTTTGTTCGTCGCATAAGCCAAAGGCCCGCGGTTATTGTTGTTGATGGTATGAGCTTTGTAGACTGGCAGCTTATCCAAGAGCATTTCGCAGACGAATCGTGGAAATTGACCACTACTGCAGTGTTTTCGTATCTTCCTTCCGTAACGAGTATCGCCCGCCAGTCATTATTTTCAGGTGTTCCTCCAGCTCAGAATGAAAAGCCGTTTTCTTTGGTAGACGAAGAAAAACAATGGAGATCTTACTGGTTAGAACACGGGCTTCGAGAAGATGAAGTTTTCTTTGGGAAAACAGAAACACCAGATATCCCATACCAGACAAAAGCAGCAGGTATCGTTGTTAACTTTATCGACGATCTAATGCACAGGCAACTTCAGGGAATGTATGGCATGTCTGTTGATATTGCTGCATGGCTTAAAAGCGGTTCTCTGCGTCGTTTGATCGATAACCTTCTGAAGATGGGCTTTGACGTATTCGTCACCGCAGACCACGGTCATTCGGAAGCGATCGGTAAAGGACGGTTTACAAAGCCAGGATTATTAACCGAAGATGCCAGTAGACGGGCTGTAATTTATAAGGATTTTGCCGGGGCAGAAGAACTTAATAAGTTCAGCGTAAAAGAGTATGCAGGAACGTACATGCCGAAAAACTATCGCTATTTCCTCTTTGCAAATGGCGAGTGCATTGGCGACTACGGCAACAAATACATTACACACGGCGGCGATTCTATTGAAGAATTGCTAGTGCCGTTTGTAAGAATAGGAGAAACAAAAAATGGCTGAAAGAGTAGCACTATCAAAACCAATTAGTCTTGACCTCTTGAATGAGGTTTATGAAGAATTCATCTCTGGGCTTAATAAGCAGGAGTCCAAAGAAAAACTGGATGAAATAATTAGTCAGAAAATAAGTAGCAAAGATAATATTCGAAAAACAAGAACTATTGTTCAAAACCTATGGTATGTTGATGCGGATTGGTTTCATGAAGAGGCAGCCCTCATTGCACGATATTTAACTCGTGTCGAAAGGTTACCTATTCATTGGGCACTTTTGATGAATTGCTATCCTATTTTTACTGATATGTGTATAGTGATGGGACAGTTATTCGAAATAAAAGACTCTGTGTCTGCAACACAAATTAAGGCAGCAATATACAGTAAGTGGGGCGCACGAAACACGCTGGAAGCAACTCTGTCAAAGAATCTTAAATCTTTGAGAGATATAGATGCTCTCACATATGGTGATAGTCGTACATCTTACGCGAAAGTCACACATACGGTATCAGATCCTAAAGTAGTTGCTCTTCTTTTCGCAGCTGTTATGTTAGCAACTGAACAGCAATACATGACGTGGGAAAGCTTTATCACACATCCAGCAATTTTCCCATTTTCCATCAACAATGTTACACAGGCAGATATGGCGGCTATCCCATATCTGGTAATGGAACGCATGGGTGATCAGGTAGTATTTCGTATAAAGGAAGTGCTTTAATTGGAATCTGGCTCAGAAGGGTACAGATAGATAGGAGGTGAATCATACGGAGGCCTTAACTACTTCGGATGATTATGTGTGTGGAGTATTCAAATGTGAAATAAAAAACAGGTTTCTTTGCCAAGTAAATGTGGCTGGCAGTGATGTCATCTGCTATGTACCATCATCCTGTAGATTAAGCAATTTCTTTGATCTCACAAGCAAAAAAGTTTTGTTGAAACCTGTTAAGAATAAAAATGCTAAAACAAAATATTCAGTGTATGCCGTTGAGTTTAATAATAGCTATATTTTGCTGAACCTATCTCATCTAAATAGAGTTATTGAAAACCACTTGAATCGTAGATATTTTTCATTCCTTGGAAAAAGGAAAACTATCATACGAGAAGCTGTAATAGATGGTTATAAAAGCGACTTGTTTATAAAAGATACAAATACGATTGTAGAGATAAAAAGCATTCTTTCTTTTGATAGGGATACAATATTTCCGTCTATGTATTCAAGGCGTGCTCTTAAACAATTAGGTGAGATAGCAGAGTTGCTGAAAAAAGGGTACAAGGTTTGCTATATATTTGTTTCGCTAAATTCACACGTGAAGAGCCTTACCATAGACATGAAGAATACAGATTATGTTGATTTGTTTAACAAATGCATTGAAAGAGGTATGGTTTGCTATGGATTTTCTTTAAAATTTGAGGATAAAGATCCAACCATATATTCAAGGCTTTGTGTTAACTTGAAACCTTACGACATAACCAACACATCATACTCTAAGCATCAAAATCGAGCACTCGACCTGCAATAGTGGACGTATTTCCTTTAACGAGCAAGATATAAAAAACAGCGTGAACGTGTTTCCTTGAACGAGAAAACTCAAAATTACACTCAAGACATTCAAACGGGCGCTTTTAGTCATTATAAACGAGGAAAGCGGTCAACTTAATAATTACTTGAATTAGTCAAGTACATCTGTACTTGAGAATTTCCAGAATAATCCTGATGGATTGTTCCGGAGTAATACATATAAGTGAGGGTGATAGTCCATGACAGTTAAATATTCAAAATGTACAAATTGTGGATCAAATCACAATGGGAAAATTCTTAACAGTGAATCTAATCTAGTTTATCCTGCTGATGAAAATATTCATTTTGGTGAGGGGAACCTTACATCAGAGTGCCCAGATTATTTTTGCTTCGATTGTGACCATAAATGGACTAAACATGAAGTTCTAATAAAGTCATATTCTGAAATTGGTCAAATAATCGTTACAATTGGCGGATATTGGAG
>Ga0075012_10004550_pt1 | contig 12851 bp, 7 predicted proteins | sample All_14_2_FD_71474 | JGI IMG/M metagenome (GOLD analysis project Ga0075012, IMG submission 71474) | Freshwater microbial communities in response to fracking from Pennsylvania, USA - Allegheny Zone_MetaG_DW_15 | ecosystem: Environmental > Aquatic > Deep subsurface > Groundwater > Drilled...
TGGGTTGCGAGACTGCCCTTCACTCTGATGCTCAAGCGTGTCGCCCAGAGCGAAGCGAAGGGTCTCCGATGCTAATCGAAGCTTTCCCCTTAACCTGACGGCTATGGGCCAAGGCCACAACCTACCGCTCAGGAAGATCTCACTGCGAACCGATCCAGACTTGCGTCAGGCTCCATCACGGATACAGATGACGATGGCAGCAAACCGCTTTTTTCCCAACGGCTGGCCAACAACGATGCGGTACTGTCTTTTTCGGGGCTTGTGATCCGGCAACCAGGCATCAACGCAAGCACTTCCTGCGGGACTTTGGATTTGGTGCAGATTTCTACAATGTTAATATCAAGCGCCTTTGTTTCGGTTTCCTGCGCGGCTTTAGCAATTGCTGCACGCAGATTGTCTACAAAGCATCTGATGTTTTTGGAGTCAATTTCAGGTCTATAGTTATTTAAAACAGAATAACAGGCATCAACCGCGTCATCGCTTACTTGCAGGAGGTCAGGAAACTTGCTGAATTTCTTAACCAGGTACGCACTGCAATTGGCCAAATCAGACGCCAGACACAGCGCATTGACACGGGAAAAACCATAAACTCTCACCAAATTATCCAAATACCGTGTGTGCGTATCGGATAAGCTGCGTCGCGCTTTGCTTGCCTCAACCAGCAAGCCTGTCAATAATCCGTCTGCATTCGGTATAAAACGCGCTATTATTTTGATTTCTCTGACTGAAAAACCAATTGCTTTGGGTATTTTTTTTGTCACATAATCCAGAAATATCTGCCTTTCCGCCTCCGGCAACACAAGGCTATCGGGAAAGACCGTCTGAACCGCCTCCAGACAAAAACATAAGGTATATAAATCGTCCTTATTGATACAGCGCAGCATGTGTCCAAATATAATATTCTGCAAAGGTTCCAGTTGATAATGAAACACAACACTGAAGATTAATTTATATTCATCTAAGCCAAGATTGATTTCACTCCAGTTCTCAACCTCGGCAAAGGCCTCTAACAATGCGTCTTTATTCGGATCGGCATCGATGATGTCAAAAATATTGATATTGGCTTGTCTGCTGCTGGACAATAGCATGAGAACAGAGCGCATATAGTAAGGCATGGGTAAGGTTTGCTCGCCAATCCCAGACAAGAGATTTTGCAGCAGATTTAAAAACCAGGCATCCTTAAACTGATACAGTCCTCTGAAGATAGCGTTTCGTATCTTCTCGGGGAATCGTTCCAACAGGTTAATCAGATGCTCCGTACCGGTACCTATTAATACGATTGCGAGATACAGTAACTCGTCATTGTTCCTGACAAAAGGGCGTTCCAAGGCGGCATCCAAGCCGCCATCCACTCGAAATAATTTAGCTAACAGCATCGATCTCTCCATCGGATCGTCTGGCAGCCATGAAGCCACCAGGTTATAAATACTGTTTTTTGAAAAATAGACTGGTACACGGGGTGTATTATAGAATAGTTCTTTGAATGCCGTAAAAATCTTGATGCTGTCGGGCGCATTGTCCAGAAAGAATTTTTTTAACAGCTTGTCTACCATACCTGGGAAAAACTCGGTACTTCGAGCAAATGCCCTGTCTAAAACGAACAGTGAATGAGTAGCACGTCCTCGCTCAGACAATTCAGTAAAGACAGTGAGCAGGCTACCATAAAGGATATTTTCCCATTGTGCGGGATGATCAAGCCAGGTATTGGCTCGGGGAGCCGGTCTTGCTGCTGGATCGGGAAAACGCAGTTCGAGACGCTCTTGATTTTCCGGAAAACTCTTAAACAGAATGTCTAACTCAAAGTAGTTAAACAAATCAATCCACTGCGTTTGAGGGATTCGATCAAACATTTGCATCACTAGCGCACAGGTATCGGTACCGTTTAATGCGTTCCGTAGATGTTGTAATCCGCGTAATTCCTTTTGTCGTCTGTTATCGGTAAGCGATTGATTGCCCAGTATCTCTCCAAGCAGGCGAAAATCCGTTTCCAAATCATCTTGTATGTCTTCGCTGGTAACCCATTGCTCACGCTCGGCTTGTTGATGCAATGCCGGATGAATCGCTTTTAGCTGGCTGGACAAGATTTTGGGAAATGTGGAAGAAAAAGTACCCGCTTTATAAGCAGCGCCCAATCGCCGCAACTGTATCACGGCGTTGTTTTCATCTTGCAGCAACACGGGCAAAATCTTGATTTGGCATGCCTCACAGGCTGCGGATGCAGTATAAACCGTGATAAATTGTTCGGGCGTCAAAGCACCGCTGACCAGGCTTTCGCTTAACAAAGCAGCCAGTTTGTCATACAAACCAGGCGGCAGGCTGGAGAAAAACTCATCAATCGGTGAGTTATGCTCTCCTTCAGGCTGTTGCAAAACCGCTTTTATGATGGCGATAATCTGCTCTGGTTTGTGTTCAAGCCACCAGCTGAACATGTCTTTTCGTATTAAAGAAAAAGCCCAGGCATGTTTGGCATAATACTCAGCCGATAAAAATGAAGCGATTTGAGGCCCAATGAGCGCGATTGTTTTATATTCTTTTATCAGATAGTTCAGACAATTGGAGAAAAAAAATGCTGAACTTGTGCCAGCATCCGGCCCATTTGTAAACTTCGCAAACCACAGCAAATGTAGCTTGAACATCGCAGACACCGCCAATCCACGAGCCTTGTAGATCGCTGCCAAACTATATATCTCCTGACTCTGGAAAAATCTCGTCACAACAGGATGTAATGCTTCATCATTGCATTGGCTTTTTGTTAAAATTCTTTCAAAAACAAGGAAATCAAATGAAGATATTAATCTTGCGGTTTTATCCGGATTGTTTACTTTAGTTTGCAATTTTTCTTCAAATTTATCATGCGCAGCTTGCAATTCCGGATCGAAGCAATCAGCAAGCCGTGTTGTGAGTGACTGACGCTCCCAACTGGCCATGACTTTATGCAATAAATCATCGGGATCAGCGTGATAAAGTTGTCGCGAGTTTTGCCTTAACATCTCTGCTACTTTATTCAGAAACAGCGTCAGAGCCGGTTTTGGAAACAGCTTGTCATTGGCCAATATTTTCAACGTTCTTTCAAAATGTGCATCACTGGTTTTCTGAGAAATACATTCACTTCTATTTTCATGGTAATCCTGGAGGACGTTTATCGGGGAATAGAGTAAAACAGGCGCGCTAATAATGGGGGGCAAAGAGGACAATATTGCACCTGGCGTTATGTCGAGCGTCGCCTTGCTTTTCTCAACCCAACAGGTAGCAGCCAATTCCTGACACAAACTTTCTTTTGTTTGCTGGTCTATGCGGGGATCCAGCAGGTGAATCCAGGCTATGTATATCGCCTGATATGGCTTTTTTTCATAATGTCCATGAACATCAAACCCCAACAAAATGCTCTGTATAGCCGAGATAAAATCCTGTTTCATTCCTGCATGTGCCCCCAGGACAGACAGCATAGGCCGAAGCCAGCTTTCATTATCGCGGACAGTCGCAGCAAAGGTATTGTATTTTTCGATTGTTTTTTGCGCCGCTCCCTCGCCGTATAATGCGTCATATTCACTGACATCTATCTCGGCATCCGATAAATCAACGGCCAGCTTTCTCGGCCCATCCCCTAAATCTACCGTGTCAAACGAATAATCCGAACGGCTGCTGCTTTGAGGCCTTCCCTTCAGGAGCTGCTCTGCAAACTTGCGCTTGTCAATGGATGATGTTTTTTCGCCGGGAGCAGAGTGTATCGCTTGATCGAAAGCGCCATCATATAATGCCGCTAATACAAGCGCTTTATTCAAACCTTGAATACCGATTTTCATGGTGAAATCCTTATTTTGGGAACATGCTTTCACGTGGCTCCAGCTTCGATGAGCTGCCGGTCGATGACGATGGCAACAAACCACTTTTTTCCCAACTGTTTGTCAACAACAATGCGGTACTGTCTTTTTCTTTTTCGCTGTTTTTAATTTGCGTGAAAGCAGTGGATCCCTCAGCGATTATGAGGTCCAATAGTTTTACCACGCCTTCCGATAGCTTTGCCAGGCGTTCCAATAGTTTTTTTTCACAGTCTGGTATACAACTCACTATCATTTCGATTGTTTCGCCTGACAAAAGAGTACGCGTGGATATTTCTTCCGTCACATAGTCCAGGAGCATCTGTCCCTCCGCTTTGGGCAAATATTCAGCGGCTTTTTGAACGGCTGCCACGCAGGCGTGTAACGAGTTAACATCTCCCGCTTGTATAGCATGCAGAATATATTCCGTTGCAATACCTTCCATTCGTAGCAGATGTAGAGAATGATAATGCAACACGATACTGAAAATTAACTCATAATCAGCGTGTGCCGGATCGATTGCTTTGCAAGATGTAATATTATTAAAAGCGTCTAACACTCTTAAATCGGGATCGGCCTCGATTATTTCAAAAATATCTATATTAGCGCGTTTGCTATGGGACAATAATATAAGAACAGAACGCAAATAATCAGGCGTGTGCCACGCTACACTCATATTGACTAACAGGTCTTTCAGCAGCTCTGCATGTGTATACAAGGACAGTCTATACCTGGACATTTGCGACAGCGCGTACAAAAACCTGGTCTGGCATTCCTCATCGGCTTCGATATAAACCGGGATAAATTGTTTAGATGTTAAAACATCGTCGACCAGATTGTTGATTAGCAAAACCGCCAGTTTGTCGTAAAAATCTGGCGGCATGGCAACGACATATAACCCAATAAAAAATCCACTAAAAAATCCACGAATCGGCACAGTATTTAGATACGGTGCCGGTGGTCCGGATTGAAGCAAAACCGCTTTTATGATGGCGATAATTTTCTCTGGTTTGTGCTCCATCCAGAAAGTGAACAACTCTTTTCCGATTGTACTAAAATAATCAGCATGGTCAGCATAATACTCAGCCGATAAATATGCTGCTATCGCGGTTCCAATGGAAGAATGCGCTCCACCAAACGAGGACGACCCTGCGTTTTTCTTTTCATGTTCTATCAAATATTGCAGATAACGATGGAAAGACAAGGGTGGAACTTTTTGACCATCTGGCTCACTCGTACACTTTGCAAATTGCAGCAAATGTCGCCTGAACATTGTGGATACATCTAATCCATGGGCTTCGTAGATCGCTGCCAAATTCGATATTTCCTCTCTCAAGGAAAAACGCATCACAACAGGGGTTAGTGCTTCATCGTCTTGATGTTGAAGAAGAAGTTTTTCAAAAACCAGTAAATCAAAGGGGAAAAGAAGTCTTGATTGTGCACTCCGGTTTTCTACGATCTTTTGTAATTTATTTTCAAATTTATCGTATTCATCTTGCAACTCCTGGTCGAAGCAGTCAGAAGCCCGCGTGGTGAGCGCCGCTCTTTCCCAGTGAGCCAGTACTTGATGCAAGAAAGAATCGGGATCATGTTGATGATATCGTGGCGAGCGTTTTCTTAACATATTCACCATATTTTTCAAGAACAAGGTTCGGGCTGGTTTTGGAAATACCGCATCATTGGACAATATTTTCAATGCTGTTTCAAAAAACTCATCACGTGGCCCGGGACGTTCACATTGGTATTCGTGGTAATCTGCAAGAACGCCTGTCGATGTGCAGAGCAAAACGGGGGCGCAAACAATCGCGGGCAGACGAGCCAGTTTGTTTCCCAGTCTGCCGACTGATTCCAGGTCCTGACAAATGCGTTCTTTTGCTGACTGATCTATCCGTGGATCAAGCAGCTTGATCCACGCTATGTATATCGCCTGATATGGCATTTCCTCATATTTTTTACGCTCATGTCCTGACATGATTGCATCCATGTCCGCAGCAAATTCTTTTGTTTGTGCCTCGTCCATGTCAGGCTGCAACAACTCAGAAAATACGACCCGAAGCCAATCTGCGTTGTGTACCGCAGCATAAAAGCTGTTGTTAACTTCAGTGAAACTGTTTGCGATCATGTCATTGCTATTCATCATAATAATTTCAACTCTTCTGACTAATATGTTCAAAATTATACCAAAAATCAGATGGATGAGAATACCGTATTTTCTACGGTTTGGCAGATCATCTTATATTGAAGACCCCGCATGACTGGAAGAAGCACCCGGCTCACTCGGTGCTGGCGCAGCGTCTGCCTGGAAGGCTTTAAAGGAATGCAATGTGTCTGACAATCTTTTTTTGTAGACCTCGTCCTCTTTGCAAAACCCGATAGCGAGGCCGTAAATTTGTATGCTGCGCTCGGCATATTGTTGTTCGAAGGGCTGGACGCTGACGTTAAACCGACTAGATATTGACCATACCGGTCGCACAATTTCGTTTTACAATCTGAATCGTGCTGCATGCCTGCTATTTGATTTTGTATTACATTTAAACTACAATACAATATATTATCAATTCATCAATTGAGGTTTATCATGACCAAAGCTGCAACGGTACAAGCCAGAATTGAACCGGATCTGAAAGTAAAGGGCGATGTCATTCTTAAAAAAATTGGTGTCACAGCTTCTCAAGCTATTAATGCGCTTTATGCGCAAATAGTGATGTGCAAGGGCATGCCTTTTGAATTAAAAATTCCAACTCGTGAGACGCGAATGGCGATGGATGAACTGGAGCAAGGTGGTGGTAAAACGTTTACATCCTTTCAAGCCATGATTGATGATCTGGATGATGAAAATGCTTGATATACGTCGTTCTACGCAATTTAAAAAAGATCTTAAAAAAATCATTAAACAGGGTAAAAATTTAGATTCGTTGAGGGAAATTGTTAGTTTATTACAAGAGTTGAAACCATTGCCTGAGAAAAACAACGATCATTCTTTGATTGGGGATTGGAAGGGATATAGGGAATGCCACATAAATCCAGATTGGTTGCTTATTTATAAGTTGGAGCAAGGGCTTAACCTGTTAAGATTAATGAGGACAGGATCACACGCCGAGCTTTTCAAGTAATATTCAGGCTTCAACATACGAGATCTCCGAAAGTCAATTGGAGCCGCTCATACGCCATTATGAATAAAAAATAAACCATAAAGATTGTACTTACTCATTTATATTGTAAATTTTCTGCAATATTATTGCCGTAAGCAACCATGTCACATCGTTAACCTGGAGTACTGGAAGAAGTGGCATGCGAGCTCGGTGCTGGCGCTGCGTCTGTCTGGAAGGCTTTAAAGGAATGCAATGTGTCTGACAATCTTTCTTTGTAGACCTCGTCCTCTTTGCAAAACCCGATAGCGAGGCCGTAAATTTGTATGCTGCGATCGGCATATTGTTGGATGCCGGGGTGTCGTTCGGGGCAGCCGAGAATCAGTGTCGCTTCAATATTTCTGCGCCAGGTACTGATAGCTCGGGAGATTGGAGCCAGGTTGTTTTTTCGACTCGCGGCAATCGCATCAAAAGTATGCTCCTCTATCAACTCCACCAACTCGTCCATATATTCCATTGCCGTATCTTCTTTTGCTTTCATGTAGGCCAAAGACAGGCATTCAAAGGCGGTATGTAATGAGGGAGACGGGAAGAGCAGGTTCTTGCCTTTTAAGGCAAGATTTGCCAATCGCTGTAGTTGTTCTGAATTCGCTGTTAATACATTATCAAGGATGTACTGGTCAGGAATGGCACGCTTGCCACCCAGCCGATCAAGGAGGCGAGATACGCCGGATCGACTGTTTTCCACTTGTTTCAAGGATTTTTCAAACAGGTCACTCTTGCCGGGTTGCGCTGCGAAAATGGTTGGCGCCAAAAAGAACACGCTATGGTAATCCCGTAATTTTTCAATCGTTATGCGTTCCGGATAGAGGGGGATCTCTCTTTTTATGGCCTCGGCGTAGGCCAGAATGTCGGGTGAATACTGCGCCCTCTTGTCATCGTCCAGCAGCGCATCCATATGACGAACCAGCGGCAAGTAAATTTCCAGATACGCTTTTTCGTCTGCTTTTGCCGCCGTCAGGGCTTGCCCGGGATCGTCTGATGTCACCATGGCTGTTCGATAATAGTCGCGCGACAGCGCCATTTGGTTGTCTCTCGTCTTTTCAGTCGCCTGAAACTGCTCGAAGGGCTGGACGCTGACGTTATACGGCATATTCAGATGTTGTACCCGACTGTGAATGCAGGTCAGCGGCGGCTTCGTGGAGGGGAATTTATCATGTGCGTTGCGCACGCCTTCCAACATTCTGTCTGCATCATCAACATAGACGAAAGCATTAACCCAGTCCGGTAAATGACTCAGAAGCAGGTGGTACAGTGCGCCTTTATTGTCGAAACCGAGCTTCCTTTCGATGGACCCTTCCACCGAAGCAAGTTGATTACCTTCTGCACTAATTTTGCTTAAAACGTCCGATTCAGGAATATGCTCTGTCATGTGAAAAATTTGCAGGCGCTTTTCGGGCGTTAACGGTGTTGTTGTTGGAAACTGGCCGCGCAATATAGCACGCGTGTCCGCACGAAGATCGACGCTCACGGGTTGTACATCGTCTGGGCCCTGATAGTAAAACGCCGTGGGGGTTAAATAGTATCGGGGATGCGGCGCAAGGCCGTTCATGTTTTCAAGCTCGCGATCCGTACAATGAATCAACTCCTGGGCATCATAGCGGGCAACCGTCTCCCGAATACTTTGCGAAAACATCTTGAACGCGATGCCTGGCTCGACATCCTGGATGTCCAGTAATTCTCTGTACGGCTCGCTTTCTATCATATCGGTGGAAGCACCGGTGTTCACTCTGGCAGCAAATTGCGCGGCCATGGCCTTATTTTCTGCGTCAACATAGTCCAGTGCCAGATCTTTTCTGGCCCAGACCAAATCGGTGGGGGAAATGACGCCATGGACTGTAAATCCTCTGTGTTGCAGATGGCGAATGCCTGCCTCGCGATCGAGAACGTTTTTATAGTCCAGATGAAAATTGGATAATATGTAAACATCTCGAATACCCTTTTCCCATAAAACATCGAGCATGGGATCGTTATAGAGCAGCTCATGGGCTTGCCCGAATTTTAATGTGCCATCAAAATCCAGCAGTGCGCAGGGACGTTGTTCACCCCCGACTATCATGGACGTTTCGGCAAGCGCGGGTTGAGGGTCTGTCAAGGTCTGCTCGCGAAGGTGCAGGTAATGGCGCAAGGACAAGGCGTCCATCTCGCCGACAGTCCAGGTTGTTGGCTGAACCTGGCTGAATATATCCAAATCCAGACCGGCTTTGCGGGCCTGGTGGTTAATATCCGCGATCAGCCTGTCTATTTTAACTGTCCACTCAAAACGCAGATTACCGGATGGCAGCTTGTCCAGGCAAGCCTGTGCTGCATGGGCAAAATGACTGGCGGCGGCCAAATCGTGCGGAATCTCGTCAAGACTGCCTGTTGCAAATACGGGCAAGCCCGGATTGGACAGGCAATGCGCCAGCCAGTAAAGGGCAATCGGATTGCCCTGGTTGGCGAGGCTTGTCAATGCGTCTTGTTGTCTGCGTATATTGGTTTTGATGTCCTGGTGGCTGCCTGTCCTGGAGCGAAGTTGATATTGCAACACGCTCAGGTTTTTCCCGATTTGATCCAGATTGGTTAACGCCGATTCTGTGCATGGATTTTCCAGGGCAACGAGCTGCTTATTGCCATCCAGTGGATTAACCAGGGTGTATAAATCCAGCAGTTTTCTCACCGCCAGCTCGTAGCCTGGTTTATCCAGTTTTCCAATAGCTGAATACAGCGCTGTAAACGCGCTATATTCCTGCTCCAGAAAAAGATGAATCATGTTGCGCAGCTGCGAAGGCTCGATGGTATTGTGACGACCGAGCAAATTGTCATAATTTCGGGCGTTGTGTACGATGAACGGGATCTGATGGTGTTCACATACCTTCATAAATGACGCGAGAAAATTCTGGGCATCGTCTATCAGGCTTGCCTGGGCGATGTCCGGGTTGGTCTTTAAAAATAACTGCAATAACAAACCTTTGTCGCCATCATCGATGTTCGCATCCGGTTTGAATTTTTCCTGTGCCGACAGCTTGCTTGCCTCGTTAACCAGTTCATTGATCAAAACGGGCACGGGTCTGGATTCATCCCATTTCTGCAGCATACCACTGATGGCCTCATGAACAGCCATGCCTGGCGCGGTTTTCAGCGCTGCTTCAAGTGCGGCTTTAAAGTCCGGCAGTGTAAATTCTTTTACCTCATGGTTATCATCAAAGAGTAATTGACTGAGAGGTTGATAGACTTCCTCGTAAAAACTTCCTGCTTTGTGTTGATGATGTGCATCCTGATATTTCAAATCAGCGGTGGTTAAGATGCCAGAGATCAGTTTCATGTCGTGCAGCCTGGCAAACAGACCAACGCGATCCCCCTGAGAAGGCAGATTGCGCAGATCCATGCTGGAAAATAAATAGATTTGTACCGAGGGATCAGCGTGCTTAATCGCGTCCAATTGTTGAATCAGTTGGCTGTTTACCATGGCTTCATTGCCATGCAGCAGGGTTCCGTCTATATCAACAAAAATGCACTTTGGATTTTTTTGCTGCACGCTGGAAGAACTGGCAGGTTCTGGCCTGATAATGGCTCGTTCGAATAAATTGTCATAGAGCGTCAGTAACAATGGCCTATCCATTTGCCTTTTTCCGGCCTTCATGCCGTCCGTCAGAGTGGACAAAACGCTGCTGCTACTGGCTGCCATGGATAGACCCCTTGACGGATTTTGGTTTATTTGAATTATATGTGCGCAGAATGGGCTTTTCAAGGAGCATGGGGTAAAACCAGCAGTTCTCAATTTGAAGGTCAAAAACCGGGCACGCTCACGGGCACGGGCGCGGGCACGTAAATGAGCACTACACGAATCTATAAAATATCAAACTCGCGAAGCGTACATTTACGTGCCCGCGCCCGTGAACGTGCCCTTGCCCGGTTTTTGACCTTCAAATTGAGACTTGCCAAGGTACAACAAACATGGTTAGGTGCTTTAAGAATAAGATGTAGAGGCTCCTGCGCTGGATGATTCGGAATTCGCCGTCATTATTTCCAGAGCGAAATTGACGTGCTCGGGATCCTTCAGTTTTAATGGATCTGCGCCGCATTCTATTAAAACGTGTATAACAGGCTCATTACGAGCTGTTACCGCTTGAGTTAACAAGGTATCTCCAAAGAAAATCGGCTTATCGACCAAGCCTGGTCGAGCGGTAAGAATACTTCGGATAGCTCCGATATCTGAATCGAGCATAGCTGCTTGAAGTGCTTCTACATCGATATCTGCATCCTGTTCGGCTACCGGAGCGGCAGAGAATATCGAGTGTTGTGATAAATACTGGAAACCAGGATCAAGAAGAAATTGCCCCAAGCGCGTCATTAATTCTTGCTCATTTAATGGTGTATCAGTGCTGCTTGTAGCAGGACTTATTACCTCCTGGTGAGCGACAAACGGTATGGCTAAAGGGAATGTTCCTGAAAGAATTTCACCCGTTATTCCAATCGAATCATCTATCTCATCAATTCCAGTCAACTGAATATTCAGAGCTGGCGTATCAAGATTTTCTTTGGTTGGTTTATCAACGAGATCAATACTTGCTTCGAACATCAGTTTTATCGTCCTGGAACTCTGATTTAATGGACGATACGTTGGAGACATGGAAGGGGGAATCATTTCAATAAGATCAATAACAGTCGTCCTGATCTTGCCGCTCATAGCCAACAACGCTTCTATGGATAATTCAGATGGAGAAAAAGACAACACTATCGCTGCGTTCCAGGTAACAAGGGCCATTATAGATGTTCCGAAAAATACAAAAGTGTCGACATTTTATTCAGCCCATGGGTGACTGTCAACCAGAAGCGAATCTGTGTAAGGTATACCTTGCGCAGATGTGTTTTATAAAAACAATCATTATTGAGGACATCCCCTGTCATGTCAGATCCAGAACAAAAACCCGGGCACTGCGATCAGGAGCAGCCTGATATCACCCTGACTCAAAGTGTCGTCATTGGCAGCGTGGCGGGCGCGGCAGAGGTGTTAATCAATCATCCGCTGTGGTCTATTAAAACCATCATGCAAAGCTTGCCGAAGGGTGCTTCCTTGCCGTTTACACCGCTGACCTGGTATCGGGGTATTATTCCCAATACGATTAGTATGGCGCCGATTACCGCCATGCAAGTGGGTTTGGATAACGGTTTTCAGAAGGTTTTTTTCGCGCATTCAACGAAGCCGTCCAATTATCAACTGATCATGAGCGCCTTTGTTGCCGGCGCCGGATCGGCAGTTTTAAGTTGCCCGACTGAAATGATCATGTCTCATCAGACCAATGCGACTCCGGACTTTTATGGCGCCGCAAGGTACATCATCAAGGAGCGCGGCATGCGTGCCCTGTTTACGTCCCTGCCCGCCACCGCCATGCGCGAAAGCCTGTTTACCGTTTTTTTTCTGGCCGCAACCCCGATGTTTAAAACGAAAATCCAGCCTTACTGGCACAACGATATGGCGGCAACCTTCGCAGCCGGCACCATCGCCGGCGTTTGTGCCTCCCTGTTAACCCAGGGCGCTGACACGATCAAAACCGTGCAACAAAAAGCCGACCTGTCGCGGCCAATCGACTTTTTCGCCGCCGCCAGACAAGTGTACGCCACCCAAAACATCTACGGTTTTTTCAGAGGAGGATTGCCCCGCGTAGCGCGCGTAGCCTCGGCGGTAGCGATTATGGGATGTGCCGCCGAAAAAATGAAAGAACAGATCCACCATTACAATGCCCGTGTTGATGAGGGGGAAGAGCGAAAATTCTCCCGACATTGACACCGAACCAGCATCGGAGACCCTTCGCTATCGCTCTGGGCGACATGTTTGGGCATCGGTGTGGCACGGAGATCCGTAGTGTCGCCCAGAACGAAGTGAAGGGTCTCCTTCAGACTG
>Ga0075012_10004552_pt1 | contig 12849 bp, 7 predicted proteins | sample All_14_2_FD_71474 | JGI IMG/M metagenome (GOLD analysis project Ga0075012, IMG submission 71474) | Freshwater microbial communities in response to fracking from Pennsylvania, USA - Allegheny Zone_MetaG_DW_15 | ecosystem: Environmental > Aquatic > Deep subsurface > Groundwater > Drilled...
ACGCCGCGCCCGGTGCGGTGCAGCAGGGTCTGGCCGGCCGCGTCTTCGAGCCGCTGCATCTGCATGCTCAGCGCCGACTGGGTGCGGCCCACGCGCGCCGCCGCGGCGCTGAGCGTGCCGGCCTGGGCAATGGCCAGGAAGCTGCGCAGCAGGTCGATGTCCAGGGTGGCGCTCATGGCGCCAATGTATCAATGAATCTGTATTCTGAAATCAGAACTATTCGATTTACTGATTTCCGGGTGCTACCTACAGTGCGGAAGGTGGCCGGCGGTACCGATCCTGCATGCCGCAGTGGCCACCGCCGACCCGCCTTGCCCTGTCTCCATCCCACCCTTGCCGAAAGACCCCGCATGTCCACTTCCCGCAACCAGGACCCCGCCTTCTGGCAGGCCGCGCGCCAGCACCTGATCCGCTACGGCGGCCGTTTCGCCCCGGTCATCATCGAACGCGCCCAGGGCAGCTTCGTCTACGACGCCGACGGTCGCCCCATCCTGGACTTCACCTCCGGCCAGATGAGCGCGGTGCTGGGCCATTGCCATCCCGACATCAGCGCGGTGGTGGCCGACTACGCGCACCGCCTGGACCACCTGTTCAGCGGCATGCTCTCGCGCCCGGTGGTGGAACTGGCCCAGGCGCTGGCCGGCGTCGCGCCCGGCGCGCTGGAGCGCTGCCTGTTGCTGACCACCGGTGCCGAGTCGAACGAGGCCGCCTTGCGCATGGCCAGGCTGGTCACCGGCAAATTCGAGGTGGTGGCCTTCGCCCAGTCCTGGCACGGCATGACCGGTGGCGCCGCGTCCGCCACCTACAGCGCCGGCCGGCGCGGTGTGGGGCCGGCGGCGGTCGGCTCGCTGGCCATTCCCGCACCCTTCGGCTACCGGCCGCGCTTCCTGGACGCCTCGGGCGCCTACGACTGGCAGGGTGAACTGGACTACGCGTTTGACCTGGTGGACCGCCAGTCCTGCGGCAGCCTGGCGGCCTTCATCGCCGAGCCCATCCTCAGCTCGGGCGGCATCATCGACCTGCCGCCGGGCTACATGGCGGCGCTCAAGGCCAAGTGCGAGGAGCGTGGCATGCTGCTCATCCTGGACGAGGCGCAGACCGGCGTCGGCCGCACCGGCCACCTGTTCGCCTGCGAACGCGATGGCGTGGTGCCGGACATCCTGACCCTGTCCAAGACCCTGGGTGCCGGCCTGCCGCTGGCGGCCGTGCTGACCACCGCCGAGATCGAGGAGCGCGCCCACGAACGCGGCTACCTGTTCTACACCACCCACGTCTCCGACCCGCTGCCGGCCGCCATCGGCCTGAAGGTGCTGGAGGTCGTGCAGCGCGACGGCCTGGTGCAGCGCGCACAGGTGGCCGGGGCTCGGCTGGAGCGCGGCCTGCGCGCGCTGCAGGACCGGTTCGACTGCATCGGCGACGTGCGCGGCCGTGGCCTGCTGCTGGGCATGGAAATCGTGCAGGACCGCGCCAGCAAGCGGCCGGCGCCGGAACTGGGGGCGGCCATCACCGACGCCTGCCTGGACCTGGGGCTGTCGATGAACGTGGTGCAACTGCCCGGCATGGGCGGGGTGTTCCGCATCGCGCCACCGCTGACGGTGAGCGACGAGGAAATCGACCTCGGCGTGGACCTGCTGGGCCAGGCCCTGGCGCGCAGTCTGGGCCGGGCCTGACGGGGCGGGGCGGGGGTCAGGCGCCGGCGGGCGCCGTCCCCAGCTCGAAGCGGGCCACCGTCGCGGTCAGGGCCAGGGCCTGCTGGCGCAGGCTGGACGTGGCGGCGGCGCTTTCTTCCACCATCGCGGCATTCTGCTGCGCGACGTTGTCCATCTCTTCAATGGACTGGGCCACGGCGCCCACCGCGCTGCCCTGCTGCGCGCTGGTGGAGGCGACGTCGGCCATGGCCTGCAGCACGCGCTGGGTGCCCGCCATCACTTCCTCCATGGCCGAACGGGCCTGCGACACCAGGGCCGATCCCTGCTCGACCCGGTCGACACTGCCGCCGATGAGCGTGCGGATGTCCTTGGCCGCCTCGGCCGAGCGGCTGGCCAGGCTGCGCACCTCGCCGGCCACCACGGCAAAGCCCCGGCCCTGCTCGCCAGCCCGCGCGGCCTCCACAGCGGCATTCAACGCCAGGATGTTGGTCTGGAACGCAATGCCATCGATCACGCCGATGATGTCGCCAATCTGGCGCGAGGAGGCCTGGATGTCCTGCATGGTGTCGACAAAGCGCGCCACCAGTGCGCCGCTGTGCTCGGCGGCCTGCGTCATTGTTCGGGCCTGGTCGCTCGCCGACCGGGTGCCCCCGACGTTGTGTTCGACCGATGCGGTCAGTTGCTCGGCAGCGGCCGAGGTCTCTGCCAGGGCATTGGACTGGGCGGCGGTGCGCTGCGCCAGGTCGTTGCCGGCGGCCTCGATCTCGCTGCAGGTGGCCTCCACCGCATGTGCCCGGTCGCGCACCTGCGCCACCACGTTGCGCAGGTTGTCCTGCATGGCCTTGACGTTGGCCAGCATGCTGCGGGTATCGCCCTCGCGCAGGCGGATGGGCGAAGCCAGGTTGCCTTCACCCATGCGCTGCATGAGCGTGACCACAAAGCTCGGCTCCCCGCCGAGCTGGCCGTAAACCGTCAGCACGATCCACACCGCGCAGGCGGTGGCTGCCAGCGCGGCCAGCCCGCCGCCGACCAGCATGGTGCGCTCGATGGCGAGCACCTCGGCCAGGTCGTCCGCGGCATCGCCGCGTGTGCGCTGCAGCAGCGCCGCGTGAAGGGCATCGACCTTTGCGGCGATGGCGGTGCCCGCCTGATAGAAGCCGGGCTGGCCTGCGGCGCCCTTCATCAAGCGGGCGCCCGCTTCCTGGCCGTCGCGCAGATAGGCATCGGCCATGGCCTGGCCGCTGGCCTGGAACGTTCGGAAATCGGCGTCGATGGCATCCAGCGCCCGCAGCTGCTCGGCGCTGCGTTCCCGGGAAAGAACCGCCCGGACCTGGGCCGAAGCCGCCTGGAAGGCCTTGGCGGCGGCCTCGGCTTCCCGGACACCCGCCGGGTCGCGGGTGGCCGCGACATCGGTCAGGAACTGCTGCAGCTGGACGCGCTGCAGGTTCATTTCGTCCACGGCCAGCAGCATGGGCAGATCGTCTTCGCCCAGCTGGCGCATGCCCTTTTCCAGGTGCGCCACCCGCTGGGCAATGAGCATCAGGGTGAGGACGAACAGCGCGACAACCAGGGCGAAGCCCGCGCCGAGCTGGCTCTTGAGATTCAGTCGGTGAATCATGTTCAACCTTGAAACGGAAGTGATAGGGCCATGTCCGGCGTCCGGGTGGCCGGTCCACTCTGGTTTCGACCGGCCGGCGCGAGACTTAAAGCGGCTTAAGCGATCAGGTGTCTCAAAGCGATACTTTCTGACGAATGGCCGAGGCGCCCGGGATAATCGGATGAATCCGTTTTCATTCCGCCCCATGCTGCGTTACCAGACCGTTCCCGTCACCGCCAGGACCTGCCAAACAAAGTTTGAAAACCGCTTCCCAGGCGGATAGGAGATCTCTTTGCGATTTTCGGGCGCTGTTTAGTCTCGAAACTACAGTCTCCACTTGAGAGATGTGCGCGGTTGATGCCGAACAGAGTCTCAAAACTCATTGTCAGTATTTATGTTTCCTGCATTTCCCATCGGCGCAACCATCCCCTCCATCTTGATAGCATGCGCACAGTCAGGCGGACTGACATCGGTGCATCAGAGGGTCAGTGGACTCCCGCTACAGCCAGCTCCAAGCGTGTGGTACTTTCATGACAAGCCCGATGCGTTGGTGCGGCATGTATTTGCAGGTGCGTTCACATTGCACGAACTTCTGCAACATCACACTGTTTCCCCGATTCACCTCAGCTTGATCGCGCACAGTCGCCTAGCCGATGTTACTGGTCCAGAACTATGGGCGTTGTGTCGCTACCAATCAAACCACCGTCTTATTGATTCCTCTATGAGGCTGTGTCCTCAATGTGTAGAAGAAGACACTATCAAGTTTGGTAGTGGGCATTGGCGGCGTGAACATCAAATTAAGGCGGTCCAGATCTGCACAAAGCATCTCACGGTTTTACATGACCAGTGCGCTTCAGAGAAATGCAATACACGTTTCACCTCAGGAGGTCATATCCTGCCCGGGCAGCCTTGTCCATCATGTCACAGCACTGAGACTTCAGGCCCTCAAATAGGTTCAATCAGTGCTGGCTATCTGGCATTCTGTAAGCTCTTCACGGACGCCTTGATTATGCGCATCCCAGAGCTAGATGCAGAATATCGATTTAATCCTATTGATCTGCCCAAATTGTTGTGTGGCGGTAATTTAGAGATGTTCGAGAAAATGCTGGAAAGATGGATTGGCGATCAGTTTGGAGTCATCTCGAGCGAATGCGCTGCGGCTATGGATTTTTTGCGTTCCCCATTCCTCGTGGCGCAAAGAGGATCCATTATGCCGCCTTTGATGCTTCTCGCTGCGTTCAATAGAGACTTGTTTGGCGTACCACCTGAAGGCGACATGGTTCGCTGGGTTGATCGAGCCTAATTGGCGGCAGATTTGTTGCGGATACCTTAACGGTACTCGTGGCCACAATAGTTTTGCCGGCGGAATCTCAGGGGTTTCAATTCTGGCTGCACTTCATGCGCCTGGCAGATGGGCGCGGGGTAAGGCGTGTCTTGGCGGGCACTTGCCGTAGTAATTGGTGATTTGTTAGGCCTTAAATCGCCTGACCAACGTGGTTCCCACTGGTAACTACTGGCAGAAGACTCGCCTGATGGGCGAAAAGAAATGACTGCTTTGTCAAGTACCAACAAAGCGAGCGAACTCTTCACGCAAAGCTTCAATGTTCGCTTTTGCACAGCCCTGCACTAGGTTTGAGGAGCACAGCACTTGGAAAACGCGCACGCGGCGCTCGAGGGGTAGGAGTCTGCCGTCGCTGTCGACGCAGATTTCATCCACCGCTCGATACATGTTTGTGGGTGCGGGTGGATTGAAGGGAATGGCACCTGCGTCCTGACGGAGCCCGAGAACTAGGTGGCCTAAATCCGCCCCTGCCTCGCGAACCCGGCCCAAGTAGTTGAGATCATGGACGCGGATGTCCGATTCGTAGAAGTGCTGGGTGGTCCTCTTCACACCGCCGAGCTCTCCCATTTCGGTCTGAGTCAGTCCCATGCGCAAGCGCTCATCTTGCAGTCGCGCGCCGAACGACCGAGGCTTGACCTCCACAGCGCTGGCATTATCATGTACAGAATTAATGAGAATATCTTAAATTTCTGAAAATTGCCTATTTTTCTGAAAATAATTGTGCTCTTTTGTTCTTTTTGGGCGCTGTGAGTTCCGACTGCGAGACGACCCCTTGAGCCGCTGGGCGAGACACATCGGTCGATGTAGCACAACCAAGTTGCCACATCCTGGGGGCGTTACTTAGGACGGTATTGCCAAAGAAGCGACATCTGCGCTCCCCTAGGTCAGAAGACTGCCGGCATCAGATAGGCCAGCTACTTGAAGTTCGCGTGCTCGAGGTCAACCGTCACAGCATTTCCGAAGACGAAAAAATGTCTCCCAGACTATTCACACTTGCTGATGTCATGAGGCGCTACAGGTATTCCTGCCGTCAGTGCAAAAAAAGGGGGTGGCCGTGATTAGCTAGCGCCACAAACAAAAACGCCGCAAGAAAAGATCGTGCGGCGCATTCGTACTGGGGAAAACCCTCAGATTTCGGCGTGGAAACTGAAATCTACACGTGCCCATTGGGCACGTCAACTCCCCAGACCCAGAAATCGTGAACGTCAGGTGACGAGCACAGGATTCGCACGCTCGTGCGAAGGGGGAGTCATTGATCGATCGGAACATTTTCCCAGGCTCTCATCGGAGTCGACGAATCCACTTGTCCCGTCATGACACATCAGTCATGACCGGCTTTGGTGTCGTAGAGCCACGCACGTGGTTCAAGCCCAGTCGCACGGCCTATTTCGCCCATCCGGGTCACGCGAAGCTGTGGCACTGGGCTTCCGCCAGCCCGCCTGACGCTTTCACGCCCACACACGCAACAAGGGCTGGCACCAGCCTCCATCCCATTGAAAGGCACAGACATGCCTATTGATCCCTTTGGTTGTGAGAGTGCAAATGCGGTTGCCTCGGCAGCCGGCTACAGCGCTCCATACCTCTACCTCATTGATGACGAGGTGCAGGTATCGCGCGGCTTGCTGCATCCCACAGTCCACACCAGGCGCAAACTTGATCAGGTCAGTCGTGCCATCCGATCCGGACATGGTCAAGGTCGTGGCGATTCCTACAAGCCTTGGATTCGGATTCGCAAGAACTTTTCATCACCTGTGAGCAATCAGGTTTTTGACAGTGTGGGGCTTCAGGCTAGGAACCATCACTTCTTAAGCAAACTTGAGTTCCATGCAGCACTGCTGATCAGCTACCTGGGAGCAGGTGAGCTGCGGGAGTGCTTGCCCCTCTGGCCATTCGAGCACCCACACCCGGACACAGGACTGGATCCCGACGCAGATTTTCGGTGCGACCCGGCACCTGGTTTGCTGGACCTTGCGAAGGACGCCGGCATTGAGCACGGCTTCTTTGTAGGCACAAAGGTCCCCTACATCGCGTCGATCGACCTGATGTTCAGGATTCGGATTGGTGGGCAATGGCGCTTGCTCGGCATGAGTTGCAAACCCAAAGACATCACCGAGCAGAGCACGCGCGCACAAGAGCGCATTGAGCTGGACCGCCTGTACTGCACAGCCGTTGGAGCACATCATCATCACGAGGACGGATCGTCCTTCAACAGCGAACTGATCCTCCAGCTCATAGGGTTGCGACCCGCAGTGAGCTTTTTGCGTGCGCATCGACAGACGAATAGGCTCCACGACTTTGTTGCGAAGTTCAACGAGAAGGCGAGCGATTGCTTTGTTTCAGACGCGGCGCTTGCTGCGGGGCACTATGTTGGGTTGACTGGAAATGATGCCTTTGCGTTCTTCAGGTTGGCTGTCTGGCTACAGCTGATTGATGTTGACTTGACTCGGCGCCTGCAAATGCGAAGTCCTATCAAGCGAGGTGGGGCTGCATTCATCCAGGTGCTGCAGTCGCGTTATTTGGGGGGATGCCATGCTTGAAATCACGCTGGGCTGCGTCTTGCGAGAGCACCGGGCGAACACAGAGCCAAAGCTCTACGGCAGGGTCGTTCACTTAGACAAGCAGCTCGACCTGGTCGTCATCGTCAAATTCCCGGGCCGAGACAAACACGGCCACCAGAAGAACTATGTTTGCAGGCCAGTCATCAACCACCTGAGCGCTTGGGAAAGGCAAATCCAGGATGCGAAGTACAGCGTTGCTGAGTTCGATTCGCCGTCTCACTGGCTGTTGACGTCTGATCAACTTCGCAAAAATTCGGCCACTGGCCTGATCCATTCTTCGCGACGCAATCTTTCGTCTTGGCTCAAACGGCGCTCCGAAGCGTACAGACTGATACGTCCATTCGTGCATGGTCGCACCATCACAGAAATCGTAATGGATCCCGCATTTGTCGGATGGCCAGAACGTCGGGCCCAAGAGCTCGACTTGAAAACAAGTGCGCGCATTCAGCGAACTCTGAACGCATACATCTTGGCACTTGGCAATCGCAACGGTCTGTTGCCTTGGTACTCCCGTTGCGGCAACCCCGGACTGCAGAAGTTCAGTCGAACGAAGACAGGGCGTCCAGCTAGTGCGAGAGAACTTGCACAAGGTCGCGACGAAGGGATGAACTGCGATCAAACAACGAGAACGTACTTCGCACTAGGTTGGAAAAAATTCAAGAAACGGGGCGTCTCGGTACGCACTGCGTTCGATCGAACACTGGAAACGTGGTTTGCCAAGTCAGTACGCTGGGATGGTGTGAACGCAAAGGTCACGCTACGGCCAGAAGCATTTAAGTTCACGGTCAAACAGTTCGTTTACTGGGGAACACGCGGAACCGATGCACTCTCTTCGATTGCGATTAATAAGGGTGAAACAGCGTCCAGGCGCGCCTACTTGCGCCGTCAAGGAAAGGTCAAGGATCGTCACCTCACTGTCAACGGTGAAGCCTTCCTTGACAGCACGAGTTGCGATCAAACCCTGGTCTCCTGTGCCTCCCGTCTCAAGGTGCTCTCATCGCCCTGGCGGACGGACGTGATGGGGGCCGCGACTGACTACATCTTTGGCCATCACGTTGGCTTTGAAAGTCCAAGCCAGACGACTGCGTTGATGGCGATCCTCCATGCAGCGGAAGACAAGGTGGAGTACTGCGCACGTTTTGGAATCCGGATCCAGCCACGCGACTGGCTATCCATGACCTTCCGACAAATCGTCACAGACAACGGCGAGGGAAAAGGTCAACTCGCCATGAGCGCTCTCGAAGAAATGGAGGCTGGCGCGAGCTTCGGTGCGGCCTACGATTCCATCAACAAGGCACCCCTGGAATCGAAACATGCCAGCACACAAGCGCATGTCGATCACCAGACGCCCGGTTCAACCCTGGGCAGAAGAGCTGAAAGAGGGGAGTCCAGTAGAGCCAGCTTGGCTCGACTGCACTTCTACGAATACATGCCAAAGCTCATTGAGCATGTGCTGTACCACAACAACGAACAAGTCATCACGCTGCCCACCATCGAGATGCGGCGGGATGGGGTGGAGCCCACAAGGCGCGGCGTCGTCGAATGGATGGTCGCAAACGGGTACTTGACATCGGCTCCGACGGACCTTCAGGCGTTGCGAATCCGCTGCCTGCCTCGACTTCAAGCCTGCGTGCAGCCCGATGGAGTCCACCTGTACGACCCAACCTTCAACGGCAAAAGAATCGTCCCTAGTTTGGTTTACAGCAGTGATTGGTTGCGAGGATCAGCGCTCCTGTCTCAAGGGCGTCGACGGCATCTTGAAGCTCACCTCAATCCTTCAGACTTGTCGAGCATCTGGGTCAACCTCGGGGGACTCAAGTGTTTGACTCTGCAATCCCCTGATCCAGATCTTCACGAGATGACGCTGCTGGATTGGCTCACGGTCAGTAGTGATGAGCGGATTCGTGCGTTCCTCTCGAAGGCGAGTCAGGTCCAGGTAGGGGTCAATGCTGCCGCCACGTTGAATCGATCGATTCAGGTCGCCAACAAGGAACGCAATGCCGAGATCAGATCGCGCGGTGCGAAGCCGAAAAAGTCTGAGCTGAAGCGAGACAGGCGTGAGAACACCAACCTCGAAAAAATTGCGATAACCGGGTTGCCGGTAGCGCCGAAAAAGTCCCCAACATTGCCGCTATCAACGGATCTCCGAGAGACTCTCAGCACGCCCGTACCGCCGGCGAGCAATTGGACTTTGGACCTGGCTCAGGCAATCCGTGCATCCCGATCGAAATAAGAAGTGGTGGAGCACATCATGAGTTTGACCAATGCCGCCAACCCCTTGCAAATTGCGATTGACCGACTCCAGAGAAATCCACTGATCGCGGTACTCCCGACAAAGCTCACGCCGGTAGAACTGGCCACAAAACTACGCTTTTGTCCCATCACACCAGAAAACCTCAAGAGCATTCCGCAACACGATCGCCCCTCGCTGTTGACAGCCTACAAAAGCACCTTCATACCAACGACGCAGGGACTTTCCATCGCCCTGTCTCTCCAGCAGATGCTGCACAACGGGTACGCACAGCGAGACCCACTGCTGGCGCCATCGAAGAAGTTCATTTACCTAGGTGGACAGCTCAAGGGCCTCAAGCTTTCCGATACAGAGTGGTGGCCATCGTTCGCCTCGGGCATGGTGATTGATGGCATCACCGGACTTGGAAAGTCGCAGTTGGTTGACCGCTTTCTGAGCCTATACCCCCAGACCATTGAGCATGGCGCCAATGAGGACTGTGGTTGGAGATCGCTCAAGCAGCTTTGCTGGCTCAAGATCTACATGCCTTCCGATGGGTCACGCGGCGGCTTCTTGGAAGGCGCGTTTAGGGAGCTGGACAGGGCCTTGGGTACGGACTACTGTCATCAATACTCGTCCAGGTCTTGGTCTGTAGAGAAGTTGCTGGTGGTGTTTCTGCACTTGCTCGCCGTTCACCGTTGCGGACTTCTCGTCATCGAAGAGGCCCAAGAAAAAAACCTGAGCCAGTCGCCCTTCAACCGGGAGTTTGTGACGTTCTTTTTGCGTTTGCTCAATTGGGGAGTCCCAACCTTGCTGATGGGTAACCCACTTGCGTTCGCCAACCTCAAGCAGTTTTCGCAAGACGTTGATCGCTTCACGGAGGGTGGCTGGCATCACATGTTTCCTACACTTGACCCGACCTCAGAGGAGTGGCTGGAAGACTGGATGCCTGGGCTTTGGACTCCCACGCTCCTTGACCAGCCGGATGCCGAGTACATCCCTGTGTCGCAAGACCCTATTGACCAGACTCTGGCTGGCTTTGTTTGGAGGAGAACCGGCGGAGTGCCTCGCTATCTTGCTAGGCTGCGGATCGAGGTCCAGGAGACAGCCCTCCGGCTGGGTTTGCAACAAGTAACGCCTGACTTCGTTGATGCTGTCTATCGGACGAGTCCAAAGATGATCGAGCTCCATGAGCGTATTGATGCTTTTGCTGGGAGAGACTGGCAAGCGCTGCAACGATTCAGCGATATCAACTGGAGCGATTTTCGCAGGCTCTGGACACCGTCGTCGCCCGAGAGCGAACAGCGAGATTTCGCGCTTGGACCTGTGGTGTCAGACGCAAAACTCAAAGCGCCGCCTAAGTCTAGTGTCACCCAAAGAAAGCCCAAAGCAGCCAAGACGAAACCGACGTCATACAAGAACCTCTCAGCTTCGGAGATCAGGGCGAAACAGTTCCAGGAGCGCACCATTGAGAGCCTGACCAAGGCCGCTGGGTTCAAATCCGATTGAGCAAAGACACATGTCCTGTGAGCTTGCGTACATCCCTGACTGGCGATCAGATGAGACCTTGTATTCGTGGGTTTCCTGCTTTCACGCGGTCCACGGACATGGATCGGCGCGTGACACCGGAGCCCTGCTTTTTGGATCAGAGCATGCTTGTCGAGATCGTGATGCTCCCAGAAATCTGCAACGCTTCGTCGGCGTGACACGTTCAGCCTTGGGGGATGTTCAGGAACTGCTCTTCACACGCACGCCTATCGGATTGTTCATTCCATTCCTGTCCACACCCCGCCAGAGAAAACTGAATGAGGAGCTAGTCGCGCCAGTTGGACCTGGGTGGCGCTTGTTGTGCGGCATGCCCGCCAGCGGACTTCACGACGCCAGCGAGATGCGCTACTGCGAGCACTGCATCGTTGAAGACATCGAGATCTGGGGTATGCCGCGTTGGCGCCTGCCACACCAACTTCCCGGATCGTGGATATGCCTTGATCACTGCCACGAGTTGAATTCGTTTCGGACGGATGCATCCCAATGGATCCTTCCACCAACTGATGGGCGGTCTGATCGTCGCCCCGCGCTCGCACGAGCAGAGGCAGAAGCGCTTGAGCGGGTAGCCGCGCTGGCTTTGCGGTTGGTGGGGTCCGGTACTTTGGACGTGGAATCAATTCGGCAAGCCGTGCTGGTGGGGCTGCGGGATCAGGGCGTCACGACATGGCTCCACCCTCTCCACAACGCGCACCTTTCATCCTGGTTTTCAGGATCGGCGATGGCAGGCTGGTTGCGACGTTCAGATGGGCCCTGGCAGCGGCTTGCGGCAGGAGATTGGATTCATGATCTCCTTCGCAATCGCGTTGGTGACCATCCTCTTAAATGGATGATCTTGTGGTGCACTCTTTTCGCCGACCACGACAGCACGGCTCATCATCTGCGGTTCTTGGACCCAGTATCGTCTCCACATTGGGATGCAAGTGGACAAGCAACCATCTGGGGGACGACGCCTCCATCCCTTCCTGCAGATATTCACGACATTGTTGCCAACGCTGCGACCATCCGCGAGGCAGCGAGACTGCTCGGGATCTCTGTGACCACGCTTCGCCACCGGCTGGCAGACCTTGGTACCAACCCACTTGCTTTCCGACAAGACGCGAGTTTCGAGCAGCGTAAACAACGTGCGGTTAACGCAATCCGCGACTTCATCTCCGCGCATCCGTCATGTTCGAGATCGGATATTCACCGGTGCTGCAAGGCAGCTGTCTCTTGGATTCGGTTGAATGCACCAGATGTGTTTGAGAAAACTGTTGAGGCGGTGGGTGATCAGCGAACGTGGCAAATGACGCTGATCGCTGATGAAGTCTCGCGGTAGTCTGTTCGTAGTAGCTCAGCTTCCGAAGAGGACATCTGGGCGAGAGCCCTCAGCCCAGAGGAGACTATCAATCTTCAACTTCCGCTAAGCAGCGATGGACTAAACCGCTCGCGCGGTAGACGCTCCGGCTACGTTGGTGGCGTTTCGTTGCGCGCGTGATTCTGCGATGTTGGCTGTCGAGGCAATCCGCCTCGGTCACCGACAGGAGCAGGATCATGGACGTTTCCACCCCGACCCCATCCGCGGCCGTATCGCCGCTGCGCCAACGCATGATCGACGACATGCGCATGCGCCAGTTCGCAGAGCACACGCAGGAGGGCTACATCCGCGCCGTGCGCAAGCTCGCCACCTTCCTCGGCCGCTCGCCGCACACCGCCACCGCCGAGGACCTGCGCCGCTTCCAGCTGCACCTGGTGGACACCGGCACCGGCCCGGTCACCATCAACGCCACCATCACCGGGCTGAAGTTCTTCTTCGACATCACGCTGGGCCGGCCCGAGCTCATGCTCAAGATGACGCATGTGGCTGTGCCGCGCAAGTTGCCGGTGATCCTGAGCCCTGAGGAAGTCGGCCGCCTGATCGCCGCCGCGCCCAACCTCAAGCACCAGGC
>Ga0075012_10004553_pt1 | contig 12849 bp, 9 predicted proteins | sample All_14_2_FD_71474 | JGI IMG/M metagenome (GOLD analysis project Ga0075012, IMG submission 71474) | Freshwater microbial communities in response to fracking from Pennsylvania, USA - Allegheny Zone_MetaG_DW_15 | ecosystem: Environmental > Aquatic > Deep subsurface > Groundwater > Drilled...
AGGGTACCGACTACGTCCATGCCCATTTGACCACTGGGGATCACGATCGTGCCTGCGTCGATGAAGGGCTGGATGACAGACATAGCGCCATCATAGAAGTAGAAGGCATTGGTGTCGTCGGGGGAACCGCCGAAGAGTTCAACATTGAAAGGACCAACGCCAGCAGGGGCTGCTTCACCGGGGGTGAGTCCGAGCCCGTTGAGGAGCTGGGTACCCTGGATCACACCGACGCCGAAGTTATCGAAGGTGGCGTAGTAGTCAACGTTTTCGGTCTTGGAGATCAAGCGGTCGTAAGCGATCACGAGCACGCCGGCTTCCTTCGCCTTGGCAAGCACGTCAGAGAGGGTGGAGCCATCGATCGCGGCGATCACGAGCACATCAGCACCCTTGGTGACCATGTTTTCGATCTGAGCGATCTGGTTCGGGATGTCATTGTCAGCGAACTGGAGGTCGGTGGCGTAGCCAAGTTCTTCAAAGGACTTGACCATGCTTTCGCCGTCAGAGATCCAGCGGGTGGAGGTCTTGGTGGGCATGGAGATGCCGACCAACTTTTGCTCGTCGCCAGCGCTGCTGCCACCGCTGTCGCCACTGCCACCGCCACAGCCAGCTAATACGAGGCTGAGCAGAACGAGAACTGCTAACAGGTTGTAAAGCACTTTCTTAGACATTTCTTTTCTCCTTGATGGAATTTGATAACTGCTCGCGTAGTTTTGTTGTAGACAGGGCATAGGTAGATAAGCATAGTTTCTCCTGTCTTGAAGGAGGCACACCAGACGCCAGCCACCAGTATGCCATTCCTTATGCTCAATATATGGTCTTACCCGTTTATCACCTCCTTCCAATTCCGCCGCCTTGATTTACAGAAAAAGGCGGAATAGAAGCATCAAACCGGTCTTGTACTTTCACGGATGATCAGGCTTGGTTGAATGAACCTTGATTTCGTTATCACAGGTTTATTTTCCTGTCGTGCCTGGATCATCTCTACAATATTTTGAATGGCTTCTTCGCCAAGCAACTGAGGGTCTTGTGAAACGGTCGTCAATGAGGGATAAAAAAAAGCAGACTCGGGAATGTTATCAAACCCGACGACTGCCAACTGTTCAGGGACTCGAATTTCTTGTCGATACGACTCGCGTAGGACGCTCAACGCCATCTGGTCATTGGCGACGAAGACCGCGTCGAGATAGGGGAATGCTTTGAGCAATTGAATGAAAGCTTGTTCGCCGCTGGCAGAAGACCAGTTCCCTTCGGTGCAGCGATATTCAGAGGCATCCAGCCCGTTCTTTACCAAAGTTTCGCGCCAGCCGCGTTTTCGTTCTCGCGCTTCCCACCAATCCATCGGACCTGAGATATGTCCAATACGCTTTCGTCCGTGGTCGAGTAAATGCTGTACCGCCATCACCGCGCCCTGGTAATTATCTGTGGAAATGCTTGGGACGCCGGGACGAGGCTCCATGGTGAGAAACAGGACTGGTACGGGAATTGAGGCGAGGCGGTCTGAGAGCCAATCGCGGTTGGGACCAATCTCCGGAACTGCCCAGAGGATTCCATCCACCTGACGGGCGAGCAAAGAGTCGAGCACTTCGTCTATGCTGGCGGCTTCGAAATTGTCGATCTCTTTCATCAGAAGCATGTAGCCAAGTTGGTCTGCCATGTCTGCTATGCCATTGAGCGTGCGAGACGGACCAATGTACTTCAAACCGTAGGTGACGATGCCCAGGGTGTAGCTTCGTTGTTGAATAAGGCTGCGGGCGAGGGTGCTGGGGCGATAACCCAATTTCTCGACGACGGTCTCGACACGATGGCGCGTTCCCTCTGATACGTACGAGACATTGTTGATGACACGCGAAACGGTCTGAGTAGACACGCCTGCTGCGTGTGCTACATCTTTGATGGTGACGCGTCTCCTGCGGTCGGGTAGGGTCAAGGGTAATAACCTTACATGTTACAGATACATGTTATCGATAACATGTTATCGATAACATAATAACAAAAGTAAATAGCAGAGTCAAGAGGCAATTTTTTATGATCCAAATGGGTAGGTTCTGCGCGTAGGCAGAATGACAGATTTTCCCCTCTTCAGGATGAAAAAAAGCAACCGGAACTTTCTACGCCTGAGCTTGTTCACTCATCTATGAGTTGAATCAAAGCTGACAGTGATTCGTGAAATGGGGGCAGTTGTATGTTTTCATATGTGAGTAGTAACTTAGATTGTTTACTTTTAGAACAAAAAATTATTCTTGACTGTTTCGTAATTGGATTAATGCGATACATGCACGAACATGTATGTTGGGTTACATCCATCTTGAAAATTAAGAAACATGTTATTAGAAGTGTCCCATATCTGGATGCTAAAATGACACGATTAATTTTTTGCCGGGAATTTTCCATGAGACGAATTGCATCCATTCTTATACTCCTTGGAACAGTACTTTTTGTTCAACCTGCGAACGCATATTCTGTTTTGTCGCCTGCCTTGCCGTATGCTGACACAGATGAAACTTTTGCGCCGGGTAGTGTCATTCAGTTCGAGCATCTCAATATTGAAGACGGTCTCTCCCAAAATGCGGGGCTTGCGATCTTTCAAGATAGCAGGGGCTATCTGTGGATCGGCACTCAAGATGGACTTAATCGCTACGATGGATATTCCTTCAAGATATTCAAGCACGACCCCGAAGTTTCAACTTCCATCAGTCATAACAGCATTCTCTCGATGGCAGAGGATGCCAATGGAGCACTCTGGGTGGGAACATGGGGTGGTGGTTTAAGTAAATACGATGCAGCAACAGAAACATTCACACGTTACGTCAACGACCCGAACGATCCCAACAGCTTAAGCGAAGGCACGATTTCTTCCATCGAATTGGATTCGAGCGGCTCTCTTTGGATCGCCACCCTCAAAGGACTGGACCGTTTTGACCCGAACACCAATACCTTTGAACACTTCCGAAACGACCCAGCCGACCCAAACAGCCTGAGTAGTGACGCCGTTTCTGTGGTTTTCGAAGATTCGCAAGGTCAACTTTGGGTGGGTACTGGTGCAAATGGTATCGAAGGTGCTGGCTTGAATCGTTTCGACCCGGCAACAGGTACTTTCATTCGCTATCAACATGATGAAAACGACGCCACAAGTTTGGGCAGTAACAACATTTCCGACATTGTTGAAGCGCCAGATGGTACCTTATGGATCACTACCGGCGGTTTCAGTCTGCATGGCAGCGGATTAGACCATTTCGATCCGCGCACAGGGAAAGCCGAACATTTTATTCATGACGACCAAGACGAACAGACTCTGAGCGGCGATGATCTCATGAAGCTTTGGCTTGAGCCCGATGGAACTCTCTGGATCGGTGCCTGGGCAAGCGGGTTGAATCGCATGAGCCTTTCAGACCCGGGAAATTTTTCGCGCTATCAGTACGACCCATACGACCCCGACAGCCTGAGCGGAGATGAGGTCTGGTCGCTCTTTCAAGACCGCTCTGGTATTTTGTGGATCGGCACCTCGCATAGCGGTATCAACAAACTGCCGTCCAATCATGGGCAATTCAGCTTGTATCGCAATAATCCCAACAATCCCGCCAGCCTTGGCATTAATGCTGTTGGATCTTTTGCCGAAGACCGCACCGGTGATATTTGGATCGCCACTTGGGGCGGCGGTTTGGATCACTTCGACCCACAAAGTGGGATGTTCGAGCATTATCGCCACAACCCTGAAGACCCCGATAGCCTGTCAGATGACTTGTTCATGGCTGTAAGTGTGGATAACTACAATAAAGTTTGGGCAGGCACATTGGGCAAAGGGTTGAACCGACTCGATCCATCCACCGGCAAGGTCACGCATTTTATGAATGACCCTGCAAACCCCGCCAGCCTGGCAGACGATAACATCGCTGCCCTTTTGCCAGATGGGAAAGATGGCTTGTGGGTGGCGACCTTTGGCGGCCTGTCTCATTACGACCCGAATACTAATAGATTCACCAATTACAGCAACGATCCTGAAAACCCAAACAGTATCAGTCATAACATGGTGGTTAGTTTATACATTGACTCACAGGACCATCTTTGGGTGGGGACGTGGGGCGGCGGTGTAAATCTGCTCGACTTGAACGATCCGCATCATACCGACCCGAAAACTGCCAGCTTTACCCGATACCTTCACAACCCTGAAGACTCCTCCAGCCTCAGCGAAGATTCTGTTTGGTCCATTTACGAATCTGCAGATGGGTCACTCTGGTTTGGCACCCAACTTGGCTTGAACCACTTTGACCCTTCCACGCAAACCTTCACACACTATACCGAGAAAGACGGTTTGCCAAATAATACAGTGTTAGGCATTCTCGCGGACGATGATGGATATCTTTGGTTGACGACGAACAACGGTTTGGCAAAGTTCGATCCACGAGAGGAAACCTTCAAAGTTTATGATGCATCTGATGGTTTGCAAAGCAATGAATTCAATTCAAATGCCTATTTCCGCAGCAAAGACGGGACAATGTTCATTGGCGGTATCAACGGTTTCAATATGTTCAGACCTGAAGACATTCAGCCGAACCCTGTTGCGCCGCAGGTGATGGTAACTCGCTTCGATGTCTTCAACCAACCCCTCGCCATAGACTTGACCGGGCGCGAACCGATCCGCCTTTCCTACAAACAGGATTTCATCTCCTTCGAATTTGCCGCATTCGACTTTCAAGCTCCGCAAAAAAATCAATACTCTTACAAGCTCGAAGGTTTCAATGAAGATTGGATCGAAGCAGGTACCCATCGTTACGCCACTTTCACTAACCTCCCCGGCGGGAATTATGTTTTCCGAGTCACGGCCTCAAATAGTGACGGTATATGGAATGAGACAGGGGTTTCGATACCGGTCATTATCACCCCGCCGTTTTGGCAAACGTGGTGGTTCGTAGGCTCTCTCATTGTCGGGTTGGGAATGCTCATTGTGGGTGGATTCAGGTGGCGGCTAAGTACGATCCGCGAACAGAACATCCTGCTCGAAACGCAAGTCTCCGAGCGGACCACTGCGTTACGCGACGCGAATCAACGTCTTGAAAAAGAGATCCAACAACGCGCCAAGATCGAGAAGGAACTCGCTCAAAGAGCCGCTGAAGAAGCGGTGACAGCAGACCGTACCCGCCTTGCACGAGACCTGCATGATGCTGTGACCCAAACCCTTTTTTCTGCCAGCCTCACTGCCGAAGTGCTGCCTGACCTGTGGGAAATGGATGTGGATGAAGCAAAGCGATCTACCGAAGAACTGCGCCAGCTTACACGCGGTGCGCTTGCCGAAATGCGCACTTTGCTGCTTGAACTGCGTCCCTCCACATTGATGCAAGCCCGCCTGAGCGATCTCATCAAACAGCTGTGTGAAGCTTTTATCGGACGCTCTCGCCTGCCCATCACCATGAACATTGAAGGCGATGGTGAACTGCCGCCGGAGGTGCAGGTTGCGTTCTATCGCATCGCGCAGGAAAGTTTGAACAACGTCTTCAAATATGCGCGCGCCACTTCTGTGGATGTGAACCTATTCATCACGCCGAAGAATGTCCATTTTGAAACCTGTGATAACGGCATTGGCTTCGATATGTCTGCCAGCAAACCTACCAGCCTCGGAATGCGGATCATGCGTGAACGTGCTGAAGCCATCGGCGCCGAATTGCAGATCACCAGTGAATTGGGCAAAGGGACATGTGTTTCTGTTACATGGCACGAAAACCCAGACCACAAACTGAGAGTGTTATAAAAATTCAAGGAACAAATTATGACCATAAAAATCCTACTCGTTGATGACCATGCCGTTGTGCGCAGCGGCTTATCCAAATTTCTCATGGTCAATAAAGACCTCAAGTTGATCGGTGAAGCTTCAGATGGCGCCGAAGCCGTGCAGATGGTTTCACTTCACAAACCCGATGTCGTTCTGATGGACCTGATGATGCCGGGCATGGATGGTATTACCGCCACTCGTGAGATCCACACCCGATACCCGAATGTCAAGGTCCTTGCACTCACAAGTTTTGCTGAACAGAACATGGTGCAGGGTGCGTTGCAGGCGGGCGCAATCGGTTATCTGCAAAAGAACGTCACCGCCAAGGAATTGGGGCTAGCCATTCGTGCGGCAGTGGAGGGCAAGATGACCCTCTCAGCAGAAGCCACCCAGGTGCTGGCAAACTCTGTCGCTCAACCCCAGCTTTCCGGCAGTCAGTTAACTGAGCGTGAGCGTGACGTGCTCAAATGTATGGTGGCTGGGCAAAGCAATAATGAGATCGCCGAAGCGCTTGTGATCAGTTTGGGCACGGTCAAATTCCACGTCTCAAACATCTTTCAAAAACTCGGTGTTGATAGCCGTGTCGAAGCCGTGAAATTGGCGATCGAACAAAAACTGGCTTAACCCTGCCAAGGCTGTTTGAAAGTGGGGCAGGGCACTGTCCACCCGGCTAGGTGAAATCCCCATCCATTGTCCGATGCTTCTGAACCTCGCTTGTCATACACTACAGGCGAGGTTCAAATGATTAATCTCATAATTGCAGACCCCGACCACGCGGCACGAAAAGCGTTATCTCTTTTACTCAGGCGAAAACTCGAAGTACAACATATCGTCGAAGCGGAAGATGTGGAAACGCTGATCTGTGCGTTGGCAGAGACTTCTCCAGACCTGCTTTTATTGGATTGGAAACTCTACGGTTCACCCGCACCCGAAACATGCTTGCTGCTTCAGAAGGCGTATCCGCGCCTGAAGATCATCCTACTAAGCGTGAACGCGGATGATGAAGCCGTCGCGAAAAATGCTGGAGCCAACTTTATCCATAAAGGCGCTTCGCCCGATGAACTGATTGCCATGCTCAAGTCGTTTATTTCCAATAAATCATCAACACACCATGATGCTCTAAGTGAACCACAAAAGGTTCCACTGGAACAAAGTCAACAGATTGATCAAAAGCATGAAGGGAAGAAAGTATCGCAACAACTGACGCTCTTCATCCTCCTCACCTTTATCTGGACATGGGCATTTTATGTTCCCATCGTTACAGGCGGGCATGACCCATACCAAATGCCGTGGATGATCCTCCTCATCTTCGGCGGCATGGGACCATCTGTCATCGGTATCGCGATGGTTTTACTCTCTCTTGATAAAGAATCTCGTCGCGATTATTGGAAGCGCTGTTTTTCACTCAACCGCATAAGTGGATTATGGTGGACGATCATCTTTTTGCTATTTCCGCTCTTCTACTCTCTTAGCATCTTGATCGATGTAATGTTAGGCGCTTCCCTGCCAGAAATGACTCAGCTCAAGAGCCTGCTCGCCGCCCCATGGATGTTCCCGCTAGCGGCGTTTATCAGCTTCATGTCTGGACCGTGGTCCGAAGAGTTTGGCTGGCGCGGTTATGCACTTGATCGCATCATGACTCCTTTTGGCTTGCTTGCTGGAACCGTGGTTTTGGGACTCGTCTGGGGCATTTGGCACTTGCCCCTGTTCTACATGCCCGCCACCTGGCATGGTCAGATCGGGTTGGGACTTTCCGGCTTCGGAATGTTCATGCTGCGTAGTGTTGGGTTGGCATTGCTGATGACCTGGGTTTACCTGAATACTGGGCGAAGCATCCTTTCTGGCATGTTGATGCATTTCACATCGAACTTTACCGGTCAACTGCTTGCTGCCGTTTCTACCCGAGTTGAAATACTCGAATCGATCTTTGTTTTTCTAGTTGGTTTGTTCGCCTGTTCATGGATGCTTCATAAGAAGCAGATATGATGAAGCCGCAAATCTATCTTTTCAAGTGTTTATGAAACTCAATTTACATTCTTCATAGCAACCTTGCTGGTGAAGTAGGAGAATTATTATGAAGCCGAATAGTGTTTTCAATTGGTTAGTCCCCCTGATCGCCGTCCTTGCTCTTGCGCTGGCTGGCGTTGGCGTATTCTCGCAGACCGGCGATACTCCATTTGAGTTCGTTACGGTTCATGGAAAGACCATCGAAATGTATGGCAATGGCATCTATCGCAACGACTCGCTTTTTGCAGGCGCGCTCTTCCGCGGTACAGATGTGGTTACATTGTTCGTATGTATCCCTTTGTTGTTGGTTGGCTTTTTACAATATCGTCGTCGTTCCCTGCGCGGAAGCATTTTGTTTGTCAGTATGCTGGTGTATTTTCTTTATGTCGGGGTGACATATACCTTTTCAGTGGCATTCAATTCCTTATTCCTGGTGTACACAGCTTTGTTCTCTGCCAGCCTATTTGCAGCGATCATTGCACTAACCTCTTTCGATGCGCAAGATCTGGCTGACCATGTGATCTCGGGAATGCCTCATCGGGGCATAGCTATCTTCATGTTCGTGGCTGGGTTGGGTACATTGATGCTTTGGTTAAGTGAATTGATCGGTCCGATCACAACCGGGCAAGCCCCTGCAAACCTGGGACCCTACACAACCATGTTCACACATGGATTTGACTCAGCTGTCATCACCCCGGCAACTGTAGTGACAGGGATATTTCTCTTAAAGCGCAAATCTCTTGGGTATCTTTTTGCTGCACCATTGCTTATCCTTTGTACTATTATCGGTGTGGAAGTCATTGTACAAACCATCAGTCAAGCCATGGTTGGGATCATATTTCCCGTGGGTGTTTACATTGGCATGATCGGTTCATGGGTTGTAATGGGCGCCTTCGCGGTTGGTCTGGCGATCTCGTATTTTCGTAACATCAAAGAATCTGTTTGATCGGAAGGGAATCAAAATGAAACCAAATACAATTTCGATCCGTTTGGCACTGTTCATCATTCCACTTGCCATACTTGCCGCGGGAGCGGGTGTCTTTTGGCAGGGGACCGGAGAACCTTATCCATTTGAAACGTTGCGCGGTGAGACCGTCATGATCCGTGGTCATGGACTGTATCGCTTTGACACGGTCAATTCTTCTGCGCAAGAGATCGGCAATGATATCGTCACACTGCTGATCGGAGTTCCGCTTTTGATAACTGGCATTGTGCTCAGCCGCAAAGGCTTGTTGCGCGGTCAGCTTCTGCTAACAGGTGCGCTGGGGTTCTTCCTCTACACCTATGGCTCAATGAGCTTCCTGACAGCTTTCAACCCTTTCTTTCTTATCTATGTTGCGTTGTTCTCGTTGAGTTTGTTCGGTTTTATCTTCTCGATGAAAGATCTGGATGTGGATGAAATTTCCCGCCGCATCTCAGATGGATTTCCACGCCGTTCCATCGCTGCCTATTTCATTATTATCGCGGTCTTTCTCACCCTGGCCTGGCTCGGATTAGTCGCCTCTCCCTCGCTGACATGGTCTCCGCCTGCCGGTCTTGAATCCGCGATCACCATGGTCATACAAGCCTTAGACTTGGGCATCATCGTCCCGACGAGTTTTCTGACCGCTTATTTGCTTTTCAAAAAACAGCCGTGGGGATATGCCCTCTCATCGGTCATGCTCTTAAAGATATTGACCATGGGCGCGGCGTTGATCTCCATGATCACTGTTCAGATCCTATCTGGTGTGGATGTAGACCCGGTTTTTTCGACGATCTTTGTCATCATCAGTTTGTCCGGCATCGTTCTTGGCATCATCACCCTGAAAAATATTCGAAATTGAGCATGAAGATCATCGCGCTTGAATATGAATTACCTGGCGCGACTGCGGAAGGGTTTCAGGAACATGCTGCCGCGGAAGCGCATCAAGTTTGGGCGTTGTATCAGGCTGGGGCGGTTCGAGAAACCTACTTCCGCGCGGATAGAAGCGAGGCGGTTTTAATCCTGGAATGCTTGAGTGTGGACGAGGCTCGAGAGGTGATATCCACATTGCCTTTTGTTCAGAACAAGTTGATCGCGTTCGAACTGATACCTTTGAAAGCATATTCGGGTTTTGAGAGATTGTTTGCAAAGCAAGGGAATTAGGGATGTTAAAAACAAAGGTGTTGGGGCTGCTGCGTCTTTTCCGCTTTGAGCTTCCTTTTACTGCGGGCGCATGTGTGCTTTTGGGACAATTGCTGGCTTTGAAAGTAATTCCCGCTGTGTCGGAAATGCTGTTGGGATTTTTGAGCGTCTTTTTTATTTCGGCGGCAGCGCTGATAATCAACGATTATTTTGACCTCGACACCGATAAGATCAATGCACCCGAAAGACCGCTCCCATCCGGGCTGGTTACCAAGCAGGAAGTTGTGCTTCTGTTTGGTGTAGTGACAGTTCTTGGATGGAGCGTTGCTTATCTGATCAACCTCTATACATTTGGAGTTGCAGTTGTCGTCTGGGGAGTTGGTCTTTTATACAATTGGAAATTCAAGAAAGCCGGACTCTTGGGAAATTTGATGGTCAGTTTTTCAGTAGGGATGACCTTCATCTTCGGCAGTGTTGCGGTTGGACAGCCTTTTGAAAAAGTGGTCTGGCTTTTTGCAGTATTGGCGTTTCTTATCAATTTGGGTGAAGAGACCGCTGCAGATGCCATGGATCTAGAAGGGGATCGAGAAACCGGTTCGCGGTCTCTGCCAGTATTGATCGGACGTGAGAATACGCTTAAGGTTAGTGTTTCGGTTTTCTTTCTGGTTTGCATATGCAGTGTTTTGCCTTTTCTATTCGGTTGGATGGAGTGGGTTTATTTCTTCCCCTTTTTGTTTATGGATGCGGTCATTCTTTATTCGATCACTAAACTTTTAGATGTACATTCATCAGATCAACGCGCTTATATCCGCTGGATATATTTGAGCGCCATGGTCGCGATCTTGGCTGTGATTGCCGTTCAACTTTTCTCATCTTATTGAACACACTATCCGGTCAGATAGTTGAAACTCCCCCAGCGATGGGGGAGTTTTTTACTCTCTCCCACTAGACTTGAAAGAAGGAGAATGGATCATGACAAACAAAACACGAATCAAACGTTTTTTTACAGGGTTGGGCATTATGCTGCTCGTCCTTGTTATAGGGTATCTGTTTATCCGTCCTTTACATTTGCGTTGGGGTGCCACAACAGAAGATGTTTCGCGCCCAATGCCCGGTGACCTGGAGCATATCGGCTGGACGCGTGCCATCACAATTGAAGCTGCACCTGAAGAGATCTGGCCATGGCTGGTGCAATGGGGGCAGGGACGCGGCGGTTGGTACAGTTACGATTGGTTGGAAAATCTATTGGGCTTTGATATCCACACCGCTGACCGTATTTTGCCGGAGTACCAAGACCTAAAAGTTGGCGACCCAATCTGTATGGCGCGTGGTTTCTGCACAAGCCATGTGACGGTATTGGAGCCGAAGCAATGGCTAAGCTGGCAGGCAAAGGATGATAATGGCACACCCGTTTGGACATTCACGTTTGGTATGATTCCTGAAGATGACACTCACACCCGGTTGATCGTCCGCGAGAGTTTCAACAACAGTTTTGTGCCACCGGCTGCTGTCTTCGCATTGGAGATTCCAGATGTGGTCATGGAACTGAAGGCGCTCAATACGGTCAAAGAACGGGTGGAGGGTGTTGAAAGCTCTGTCTTCACAACGCCACTTGAAATTATTGCCTGGCTTACTGCTTTAGGTGTAGGTTTGACTGCTCTTGTGTTGTATGCAAATCGCAATAACGGAAAACAATTATTAGCGGTCTGTATTGCTTCTGTTGTAGTGTTATTGCCTATTACGTTCTTGTTCCTTCCGCTCTGGCTGCGTTTCGTACTCGACTTCGCTTTGGTTGCCGCATTTGTATGGGTAACTCGACGTCAGGTGTAGTCCACTTTATTTTTAGAAATAAGGCTCGCCCTGTTTTCCATAACAGGGTGAGCCTTTCATTTAAAACGAATGCTGGTTTGTTGACAAAAAATACCGCAATGAGGTATATTGTTATAATGTTATAACATTTAGCCTTGGAGGAAGTCTTTGGCTCAGAAAACCAAAATTCGAGCGGCGGCGGTGCAGTTTGGCGTGGTGGCGGATGTTGCTGCGAACCTGCAAACCTGTCTGCGGATGATCGACGAAGCGGCGAAGGTCAAGCCTAATGTGATGGTGCTGCCTGAATTTGTGAATCACATCGCCTGGTATCGTGACGTGGTTCATTGCTACGGGGTGGCTGTTTCGCTCGACGATGACTTTATCCAGGCGATAGGCAGAAAAGCCAAAGAGCATGGCTGCTATATCAAGATCAACGTCACGTTGAAACGAGATGACGGCAAGGTTTCGGGTACGAATGTTTTGTTCGACCCAGCGGGGAATGTGGTTGGGTTGACCGACAAGCAGATTCTGATGGGCAATGAAAATAACTTCCTTGAGAAGTCTACGACGATTGCGCCGATTTTAGAAACAGAGTTGGGGCAGGTAGGCATGTACTGCTGCATGGACGGAGTCATCCCTGAGGTGGCGCGGGCGTTGGCGGTAAGACGTCCGCAAATGTTGCTCAATAGCTTGAACTCATTTGCACATGATGAAGGGTCGCTGCATATCCCTGTGCGAGCGGCGGAGAATAAGGTGTTCGTCGTGGCGGCGAACAAGGTCGGGTCGTTGGTGCCTGAAGAAATGCGTGAAGCCGTGGCGGCACGACTCAAGATTGACCCAAATTTTCTTGAAGGTGCGGGTGAGAGTCAGATCGTCGCGCCTGATGGGACAGTGTTAGCCAAGGCGCCGATGAAAGGTGAAGCGGTGGTGTTCGCGGATATTGACTTGAGCGAAGCCGATAACAAACTTCGCCCCGATGGCACGGATATTTTGTCCACGCGCAGACCGGAGTTGTATGCGCCGCTTGGGATTGAGTCAGCGAGTGGAGGGAAAACGCCTGGGGCGGAGAGTCTGCTTGCGGGGGCGGGGCAGGTTTTGGGTCAAGGCAAAGAGGCGATTGCCTCCGCGTTGAAGATGATTGCGGAGGGGGAAAAGGCTGGAGTTA
>Ga0075012_10004554_pt1 | contig 12848 bp, 8 predicted proteins | sample All_14_2_FD_71474 | JGI IMG/M metagenome (GOLD analysis project Ga0075012, IMG submission 71474) | Freshwater microbial communities in response to fracking from Pennsylvania, USA - Allegheny Zone_MetaG_DW_15 | ecosystem: Environmental > Aquatic > Deep subsurface > Groundwater > Drilled...
GACTGCCACGTGCTGCTGATCGAAGCGGGCGGCGATGACGCGGCCGAAAGCGTGCTCGACCCGGCGCTGTGGCCGACCAATTTGGGCAGCGCGCGCGACTGGGGCTTTCAGGCGCAGCCCAATCCGCATCTCGACGGTCGCGCGCTGCCGATGTCGATGGGCAAGGGGCTTGGCGGCGGTTCGAGCGTGAACGTCATGGTCTGGGCGCATGGTCACCGCAGCGACTGGGACCATTATGCCGCCGAAACCGGTGACGCCGGCTGGGGCGCCGATGCGGTCCAGGCAATCTATCGCCGGATCGAGAACTGGCAGGGCACGCCCGACCCGGATCATCGCGGCAGCGGCGGCCCCGTCTGGGTCCAGCCCGCCGCCGATCCCAGCCCCATTGCCGGGGCATTGCTGGACGCCGCACAGGAGCTCGGCATCCCGCGCTTCGACAGTCCCAATGGCCGCATGATGGCGGGCGATGGCGGTGCGGCGATTTCGGACATGCTGGTGCGCGACGGACGCCGCCACTCGCTCTACCGGGCCTATCTGCGGCCCTTTGCCGACCGCCCGAACCTGACCATCCTCACCGACACGCTGGTCCGGCGCATCCTGTTCACCGGACGCCGCGCAACCGGTGTCGAGATCGAGCGGGCAGGCGAGATCAACTATATCGGGGTTGGCAGCGAGGTGATCGTGTCGACCGGCGCGATCAACACGCCCAAGCTGCTGATGCTGTCGGGTCTGGGCAAGCGCCGGGAGCTCGCGCGCTTCGACATTCCGCTGGTCGAGCACATTACCGGCGTCGGCCAGAATTTGCAGGATCACGTCGCGTTTTGCTGCACCTGGGAATATCGCCAGCCACTCGCACCGCGCAATAGCGGGAGCGAGGCCAAGCTCTACTGGAAGTCGCGGCCCGAGCTGACCACGCCCGACCTGCTGCTATGCCAGGTGGAATTCCCGGTGCCGAGCGAGCGCACTGCGGCGCTCGGCGTGCCCGAGCATGGCTGGACGATGTTCGGTGGCCTTGCCCATCCGCAAAGCCGGGGCGATGTGCGGCTCGCGTCGAGCGATCCGCATGCCGCACCGATCGTCAATCCCAACATGCTGTCCGATCCGGCCGACATCGCGGCGGCGCGGGCGTGCGTCAAATTGTGCCGCGACCTGGGTGCAGCAGCGTCCTTCGCGCCATTCGTCACGCGCGAAGTGATCCCGGGCGCGGGCAACCCGACCGACAATCGCTTTCTGCGCGATGCGGCGGTGACCTATTGGCACCAGAGCGGCACCGCACGCATGGGCCGCGACGATCTGGCGGTGGTCGATGCGTCGCTCAAAGTGCGGGGCGTGGAAGGGCTGCGGGTCGCGGACGGATCGATTTTCCCCAACGTCCCGACCGGCAACATCCAGGCGCCGTGCGCCATTGTCGGCGAACGCGCCGCGCAGATCATCCGCGACACCTATCGCCTGTGACAGCGGCGGATGATGCGCGTCCGACCCGGGTGGAACCGATCAGTCGATCGTTCCACCCGGGGAAGCGTGGCCGCTTAGCCGACCTGGCAGGCAGTGATCAGCTGCTCAATGGGCTTGCGGCTGCGCGCCGGGCTTATGCCCGATCGACGTTTGCCGATGCGGAAAACCGACAACAGCGCGTGATCGTCTGACGGCGAATATTGCGCCGACAGATGCGCGTTCGTCTCGTTCCAATCGGCGAGCACCGACACCGGGCAGGCGGCAAGCCCCTGCCGCTCCATCGCCAGCCATGCGCGATAAAATGCCCGGCCGGTGATCATGGGTGCCTCACCCTTGGGTCGAAAGAACAGTGCGATCGCCGATGCACCAGCGGTCTTCGCCCGTTCCGACGTGAGGATTCGCGTCAGCCCGACACGATCGAGGATGCCGAAGAGCGGACCCAAGACGAGTCCGGCGGCCCTTGCCTCGATCGGGCTCAGCGCCATCGCATCGGCATTCAGTCCGTCGCTGGCCCAGTTCGGGTGGGCGCGCGTCAGGCGCATCCAGTCGCGCAGCTCACGCCGATGCGCGACGTCGCGCAGGAAATGCATCGACGCATCGTCGCCAAATTCCGCGATCCGCCCGATTGCTGTCGGGTCGCGGACCAGGACCAGATCGGGGCAGGCTTTCGCCAGCCGGTCGAGCGCTGCGGTTTCCGGCGACCGGATGAAGCTGCCACGCCAGCTCGCCCGGCTTTCCACTTCCGGCATGGCCTCTGCCGGCGTGTCGCGCGCCACGCGGATTGCGGCGAGCGCGCCGTCGGTGGGTTCGATCTCGGCCGCCCATCCGGCTTCGGCGAGCGCGAGCACCGTGCCTTCCAGCGCCGCGCCGTGCGAGATCAGCACATCGCGCCCTTCCGGGTCGGCGACCGGCAGGCGGATCGACGGGCTGTCCAGCAGCAGGATCCGGCCCCGATCGTCGAGCGACCAGCGCGTCGGCTGGATATTATGGACACTGGGCGCCAGCCGGGCCCGGTCGACAATGCGTTCGAGCGCGGCGCGATCAAGCATCGATCTGCTTTCCGAAGATGGCGAGCTCATGGAGCGGGCGGGCACCGATCTTTTCGGCTTGCCGCAAGCTCGCGCCGTTGACGTCGGCGATCCAGGTGCCGCCCACGCTCCGATACCCGGCCTGCTTCAGGGCCTTTGCGAGGCGATACAGCATCGCACCGTTCAGCCCGCGGTTCTGATGCTCCGGATCGACCGAGTAGAGCAGGATCACCGCGCGGTGGCGCTTGAGCCGATGGCGCAGGAAATGGAACGGCGTCGTTATGCCGATGCGTGCGCCGGTATCGCGAATGAACGGGTTCATGTCGGGCACGCACAGCAACGCGCCGACCGGTTTATCGCGATGATGGACGATCACCGGCAGGCGGAAGTCCATGATCCACATCATCTCGCCCGCCTGAAAGGTGAACTCGGCCGGGGTCAGCGGAACGAACATTGGGTTGCGGTCGAACCCGGCATTGAGCACCAGCCGCGCATCCTCCATCCGATCGGCGAAGGTCCGGCGCGTGACGGGCAGCCAGTGATAGTCGGGATCGTCCAGAATCGCCTGCTGTTTGGGCCCGAGCAGCAGCGCCGGATCGAGCCGTTCGAGATCATAATCGAACGTCGTCATGTCGAACACCGCACGATAGCCCTGTGCCTCCAGCAGCCGGGCGATGTGCGGCGGGGTCCACATCATGTCGGTATAGGGGGCAGCGTCGAAACCGGCGGTGACGACTCCGGTCATCTGCATCGCGGTCAGATTGAAATTCCCGGCAATCTCCCTTGCGCCGCGCGCCCGGGCCCAATCCTCAGCCGCGGAAAGCAGTGCGCCCGCCACTTCCGTATCGTCGCCGCAATCGAAAAAGCCGAATTGCGCGCGGCTGGTTCCGTGGCGCTGGTTCGACGCGTCATGGATGCTCGCGACGATACGGCCTACCGCCGTGCCGTTGCGGTGCGCGGTGAACAGCTCGAACCGGCCATGCCCTTGCGTCACCAACGGGTTGCGCGCCGGATCGAGGATGCGATCGAAATCGCCCCACATCGGCGAGACATAGGGGCTGCCCGCGGGATAGACATTTCCCGGAACCGCAAAGGCGGCGGCGCGATCGCCGGTGCGCAGGGTGATCACGGATGCTCCTTTCGGTGCGCTGCGCGCAATAGCCGTTGAACCAGAGCAAGGTCGGTCTCGACCGCGTCGCTGGCCGACAGTGCCGGCAAATTGACTGCGAGCAGGGCGAGCGGCGCGGGCTCGACCATCAGCAGGTGCGTGGCGGTGTGCGTATCGAGTAGCGCGCCGATCGCTTCGGCAAGGATGGCATCGCGCGCCAGACCCCATGGCGCATCGCGGCGGCCGAGCACCCGATAGCGGTCGAACAGCGCGCGCACCGCGTCGGGATCGAGATCGACGAGATCGGCTTGCGAAAGCATGACGCCGTTGCCGAAGATCGGGCTCGCGGTCAGCGCCTGCACCAGCGCATCGCGATCACCCGGCGGCGCAGCGACCAGCGCGCGACGTAGCTTGAGCCCCGCATCAGGCCGGGTGATGGCTTCGGCACAAATGGTAACCAGCATCAGCGTCGAGAGGATCACGACCGCGATCTGTAGCCAGCTTGCCTGAACGGAGACTTGCGCCAGCCCCACCCCTGACAGCGCCGCCACGCCCGACAGGAAACCGAGCCACGCCATGCGCTGACCGACGCTCCACGACCCGATGGTGAGCCCGACCCAGCCGAACAACATTACCGCCAGCGGCGAAAGCCGCGCCGGCATATCGGGCCAGAACTCGCGAAAATCGGAAAGCGCCGCAGGAATGAGTGCGACCTGGCAAACCGCCAGCGCGGCGATGGTGCGCAGCTCGGCACGATCGATCCCGCGCATCCCAGCAAGCGCCGTTGCCACCGCCAACGCCATGCCGATGCCGATATGGACGCCGAGCGCCTTGCCCGCCCATGGCGCCGCGCTGGCGATCACGACCAGCACCGCGACCGTGCCCGTCAGCACCAGCAGCTTGACGCTCAGCGGGGCGTGCCGCCGGATCAGGCCTTCAACGACCAGCAAGACCGCCAGCGGGATGAGCGCCGCCGCCGCCATCGTCACGGCCGCAAAACCGGAACCCGCACCAAGCCACTCCAGTCCGCGACTGGCATACATCACCGCGACCAGACCCAAAGCGAGCGTCCAGCGCCATCGCATCCCGCCGGGCGCATCACGGCGGCGCAGCGCCAGGATCAGCGCCAGCACGCCTGCAAGCCCGATCGCGTTGATCAGGCTGTCGATGATGGCTGGCGTGGTCACCCGGCAATCATCCGCTTCAATGCCCGCCGCACCAGCGGCCGCATCACCATGGCAAGCGGCCAGGGCAGGGGACGTTCGACGCGATTGCGATAGACATTGAGGAACCAGCCGCGACAGTCGGTTCTACTCGGCCGACCCGCGGCCAGCTGCACCGCCTCATAGGCCATCAGCATTCCCGTGCTGATCACCATCGGGGCGAACGACATCCGGCTGCGGCGCCCGGCCGCCACCTCGCCCGCCAGCGCAAGGTCGATATGGTGGCGCGACGCGCTGTTGAGCATGACATGCTCCGCCTCGCGCAGAAACGCCTCCGTGCGATCGGCATCGTTCACTGCGTCGATCGGCTTGCTCCGGGTCGGATAGCGCAGCCGTTCCTCGGGCATCGGATCGCGCGGGCGGGTGACGAACACCGACGGCAGCGGCGCGGCATAGGCGTCGATCACCGTGGCGCCACTGGCGCGGGCGCCGCGATACAGCCGCAGGCTGGCGACCAGATCGTCGGTGCCGTTGACCACGATCTTCGCGGTGGCCAGGACGCGGTCGAGATGATCGGGCCAATCCGCACCGAGCACCTCGATCTGCGCCTCCGGGTTGATGCGCAGGCACTGATCGCGGCTCGCCTCGGCCTTGTGGCGGCCGACACTGTCCAGCGTGGCGAACAGCTGGCGATTGAGATTCGACACCTCGAACGCATCCAGATCTGCGATCACCAATCGGGTAAAGCCGGCGCGGACCAGCGCCATCAGGCAGGCGCCGCCCATGCCGCCGACGCCGCACACGAACACCGGCGTGTCGCGCAACCGCGCCTGTTCGGCCGCGCTGACGAAGCCGATGTTGCGCGTGGTCATGGTGGCGTAATCAAACATCGTGGCCCTCCCGCCAGGGTCGCAGCCGTCCCCACGCTCGACCTGGGCTCAACCAATACAGCGCGGGAAGGACGGCGCGCTGGACGAGCAGGAACAACAGCGCGCCAAGCAGACCGGGCAGCGAATGGCGTGGCACATCCTGCAACAGGTAGCGGCGGGCGGCCGCGAGATCCATCTGGCCGATCTGCAGCAGATCGTCGCCCCGGGCATAATCGAGCTGGTCCGCGCAGAACGCGTTATAGGCGGGATCGCGATGCGGCGGCGCTTCGTCGAAGCGCTTTTTCAGATGGTCCGATCCACCGCGATACGCGTCCATGATGACGAACCGCTCCTCGTCGAACGGCGCGTCGCCGCTGACCCCGAACGCAGCGCGGTGACGACGCATGATCTCCCGGGCGAGCGAGAGATGATCGAAACGCCGCACCGTGCCGTCTCCGGGCGCGGGAAAGACGTCGCTAAAGCCTTCGCAGACCAGGCCGACGACGGCCGGAACCTGCGTGACGCTGGAAATCCAGAACGGCCGAAGCTGGTTACGCGCGAACAGCAATAGCGTCGTCATGCCATAAAGGGCCCAGGAAAACCCCTTGCCGCGCGCATGCGGGTCGATGAGCACAAGACCGAGATGGGTCACGACATCGCGTCGACCGCGATGATCCACGTCCAGCAATGCCAACGCGTTGAACGCCACCGGACGACCCGAGGCACGTTCGCGGATCAGCATGATCACAGAGCGTTGAAACGCACCGGAATCAGCGCGAAACACGCCATAGTCCAGCGTGCCCGCCGGCAAGGATCGCTGTGCCACGTCGCGCAGTGCAGCAGCGAGCGCCGCACATTCATCTGGCGCCATCCAGCAGCCCGGCCGTTCATAGACATGCGCCTGATATGTCGCCGAGAGCTTTACCGAGAGGCCCAGATGCGTCTGGAACAGCGCCTTCAGCCACATGCGCTTAGGCGCTTCCAGGCCAAGCCGAGATGAAAAATCATGGTCCCCTCGCAGCCCGGCACAGTGTCGCAATACACCATCGGGCGGCGATGTTACAAATTCCTCAAGCCAATCCGGACGGACCCATTTTTCTTTGTTCGCCTGCAGATTTCCGGCGTCTCGTTGCAGAACCATCCCTGTTTTTCAGGACGGACCCACCGGGCGAGAAGTCCCGCGACGCTGCAACTTCGCGCTGCAGGCTGCGTTCATTCCCCCACGATGCGATAGCGCGCGGGATTCTGTTTCAGCACGGGCACCTTCCCATCGAGAACCAGGCGGTAGTTTTCGAGCTGGGGATCGAGCGTCCGCTGCATTTCTTCAAGCATGAGCCGCTTCATGCGCGCGGCGGTCTCAGCATGTGCTGCGTCGTCGATCAGGTTTACGCGCTGACCGGGATCGGCCTGAAGGTCGTACAGTGCGAGCGGGCGTCCGTTGATATACTGGTCCACGCGGCGCGCGATGTCCGGGTTGGTTTTCGCGGCCTTGGCCATCGCCGGGTAGGTAAGGCCCCACATGCTTTCCAGCTTGAGTTTGGTCTTGCCGTCCGCCCACGCCATGAAATGCAGCGCAAAGCGGCGATCCTGCAACGTCCGTGACGGATAGACCCAGCCGCTGGACGTATAGTCAACATAGGACATGACATAGGGCTGCGGGACATGCGCGGTGCCCTTGATCAGCGGCACCCAGGAACGACCGTCGAGATTGGCAGGACGCTCGACCGCGAGAAGTTCGAGCAGGGTCGGCAGAATGTCGAGATTTGAGGCGAGGCTGTCGTGGCGGCGCGGCGCGGTCTGGCCGGGGGTGTGCAGCACGACCGGCGTCCTGATCCCGTGATCATAGCAGGTCGCCTTGGCGAACGGCATCGGCATGCCGTGGTCGGACACGAACAGAACGATCGTATCGTCCATCGCGCCGTTTTCCTCCAGCACCTTGAGGATATTGCCGACCGCGATGTCCAGCCTCTGCGTGGAGTTCCAATATTGTGCGATTTCCTCCCGGATCTCGGGCAGATCTTCCAGATTGGCCGGGATGGTGACGTCGTCGGGGCCGACCGGATTGGGGATGCGGTAGGGACCGGTCTGGCCGTGATCCAGCTCCTCGGCCTCCGCGCTGCCGTAAAAGGGGCGGTGGGGGTCGTTGATGTTGCAGTTGATGAAGAAGGGTTTGTACTGGGCGCGCGCCTCGGTGATCGCCAGCTGCGCCAGATGGGCATGCACCATCGGGTGCCGGATCTTGCCCTCCTGCATCATATGCCACGGGAACGACGTCGCGGGCTGCATATGGCCGATCTTGTGGCTGGCCGCGCAATAATAGCCTTCCGACTTCAGCATCGAGCAGAGCGTCGGCGTTCCTTCATGCATCGGGAAGAAGCCGTTGCCGCCATTGCGATGCGGCAACAGGCCGCTCATGAACGCTTGCCGCGACGGCATGCAGATCGGGGCCGCGGTGCGCACCTGTTCAAAGACATGGCTGCGCTCAGCCAGCCGGTCGAGGTTCGGGGTCAGGTTGCGTCGCCCGGTCATGAACCCCAATGCGGACCAGTCGACATCGTCGGCCGTGATCAGGACCAGGTTCATCCGCTTGCGGGGATCGCGCTTCACATAGCTGCGCAGTTGCGCCGATGCGGGCAAGCCCATGAGCGCGCCAGAGGCGATGCCCGCGAGCAGGAGTTGGCGTTTCGAGAAGCTGATCACCAATTCATTCCTTAATATACGAATTCGGTCTTTCGGCCGCCGACGATCATCTCCCGCGTGGATTTGAGCGGCCACAGCGGTTTTGGCAGGGATGCGTCGAAGCGGTCGACCTTGTCCTTCATGGCGCGGACCCGATCCGGCATGGCAGCGGACAGATCGTTGGTTTCCCACGGGTCGGCGTCGATGTCGTACAGTCGCGTCTGCGCCCAGTCGTCGGAGTGCCACAGCTTGTAGCGGCCCTGCCGAATGGCGCGCACGGGTCGCTGGCTCCACATCAGCGTGCGCTCGGCGCCTGCCGGATTGTTCACCGTGGTGATGAGGTCTTGCCCCTCCAGCTCCTTGTCCATCGCCTGTTCGGGGGCGACGGCCTTGAGGATGGTGGGCAGGATATCCATCGAACTGACCGGCGCGCCGATCGTGCCGCGATGCTTGAGGCCATTGGGCCACGACATCAGGAAGGGGACACGGGTTCCGCCCTCCAGATAGGTGAATTTGCCGCCACCCCAGGGGTGATATTCGGGGCAGAATCCGAACTGCACGGGACAGCCATTGTCGGACAGGAAAATCACGATCGTGTCGTCGCGCACGCCGCTATCGCTTAGCGCCTTCAGAATCCGCCCGACCCCGATGTCCAGCGCGTCCACCATCGCCACATAGGTGCGGCGGACCGGGTCGGCGATTTCGCTGCGGTTATCGTAATAGACTTTGGGCACCTGAAGCGGCCAATGCGGCGCGTTATAGGCGACATAGCCGAAAAAGGGCTCGCCCGATGCGGCACTGCGCCGGATGAAATCGACGGTGCGATCGGTGATGGTTTCGGTCAGATACTGGTTGGGCTGCTCCACGATCTTCATGTCCGCCCCCTCGAACAGGCGGCCGCCGCCTTCGCGCTGGGTGGGTTCGTAGCGATCGGCCTTGGTCGGTGTCGTGACGAGCCCGGGCGTCTTCGGATCGGCGTAGATCGTCTCACCGGCCAGAAAGCCGAAAAACTCGTCAAAGCCGCGCCGGGTCGGATAGAATTTGGGATCGGCTCCCTGATGCCATTTGCCGAACACCGCAGTGCGATAGCCCATCGGCTTCAGCCGTTCCGCGATGGTCGGCACGTCGGTCGGCAGGCCGGCCCCGGCATCGAGATTGCCGCGATCGTTGATATTGTACATGAACCCATAGCGCGCCGGGGTGCGCCCGGTCAGTAGCGCGGCGCGCGACACGGCGCAGACCGACGCGGCAACATAGCCCGCGGAGAAATTGACGCCTTGCTCGCCGATGCGATCGATATTGGGCGTGTCGATCGTGCTCGCCTTGTTGATCGACACGTCGGTCCAGGGAAGATCATCGACCAGGATGACGATGACGTTGGGCCGCTTCTTTTCCTGTGGGGCCTGCACCGTGCTCACCGGGGCGACCGGGGCGCCAGCACAGCCGGCTAGTCCAAACAGGCTGGCAGCGGCCAAGAGGTTGGTCAGCGTCTTCATGGTCACCCTTCGCTTCTGGATTGCTTGCCAAGCCGGTCGATGTCGAAAACCGGCAGGGAGGGGCGGTATCGACCGGTGAGCTTCGCCTCGAGGTAGATGGCGCAGCTTTTGACGAACAGATACGGATCGCCTTTCGCAGACGTGATCGTTGGCAGCGCCGATGTTGCGAGATCGGGCGGGACAAATGTCAGCCCGTTGATGGCTTGAAGCCGGACCGCATCTACCCGATCCCGGCTGAGCAGCTCGGCCAGCACGCGCACACCCGCGTCCCCTTGGCCAATATGGGTCGCCGCCTCGGCCGCGACGATGCGGACCTGGGGGCAGGGGTCGGAGTCCATCGCGGCGCGAAGTTGGGCTGCCGCGGGGCGGGCCGCCGATCCCATGATGAGCAGCCCGGTGGCTGCCCAATAGCGCATCACGGCGTTGGGGTGGGACAGCAGCGCGCCGAACCGCTGCGCCTCCGCAGGATCGCCCCGCGCCGCGTCCGCAGCCAGCGCCATGATATCCTTCAGCGGATACGCGGCGGTCGAACGGCTGGCCTGATATCCCTCGACCGGCAGGCCTTCCGGGATGAAGCCATTGTCGCGGATCGCCAGCATATGGGTATCGAGCGCGCGGCGCATCGCGGACAAGCGCTTATGCTGTTCGGGGCGAGCGGCGAGATTGTCGATCTGGTCCGGGTCTGACTTCAGGTCGTAGAATTCTTCGACCGGGCGGCGCTCGAAGAAGCGCCGCTGCTGGCCGGTGCATTCGCCGGCCAGATATGCTTGCTCATAGGACTGATAACCCTTGGCCAGCCAGGCAAAGGCCTGATGCTGACCACAGGGGCGGTGCGGGGCATAGTTGCGAATGTAGCGATAGCGACCGTCCGTGACCGTGCGGACGAAATCATAACGCTCGTCCATCCGGTTCCGCATACCAAAGGCATAGCGTTTTGGCGGCGACCGGCGGCTTCCGAGAAAGGCGCTGCCCTGCATCGTCGCGGGCGCGCGTCGCCCGGCCAGCGATAGCAGAGTCGGCGCAAGGTCGATCAGGCTGACCGGCGTTTCCACCACGCTTGCCGGCGGGTGGGGGGAGAGGTGCGCGAATTTGGTGGGCACCCGCACGACCAGGGCGCAGCGCAGCCCCTCATCATAGCAATAGCGTTTGGACCGGGGGAGGGAGCCGCCATTGTCGGAATAGTAAAAGACGATGGTGTCGTCGGCGAGGCCCGAAGCCTCCAGTTCGTCGAGCAGGCTGCCGACCTGGCCGTCCATCTGCTCCATGAGATTATAGTAGCTGGCATAATCCTGCCGAATCTCGGGCGTGTCGGGCAGATGGGCCGGGACATCGACATCCGATGGCCCGACGCGGCCGCTCACCGGCTTGAACAGGCGCGATTCATGCGTCGTCATCAGATTGACGACGGACAGGAACGGGGTGCCCTGCGGGCGGTCGCGCCAATGGGCGTTCGCGCCCTGTGCGCTCCAGATTGCGTCCGGCTTTACGTCACAATTATAGTCGGTCTTCGCGTTGTTTGTGCAGTAATATCCGGCGGCGCGCATCAATTCGGGATAGGTTCGGATGAAGCCGGGCAGATGCGCAGTGGCGCGCATATGATGCGCCGGGCCGCAGCTTTCGGGGTAAACGCCCGTGAGAATGCCAAAGCGCGACGGCGCGCATACCGGCGCGGTGGAATAGACGTTGCGGTAGAGAATGCCTTGGCGCGCCAGCCGATCGATCACGGGCGTGCGGGCCAGCGGGTCGCCATAGGCACCGATGAAGGGGCAATTATCCTCGCTGACGATCCACAGGATATTCGGGAGCGGGCGGTTCGCCGCCGTCGCTGTCGGAAAGCCGCTGGTGGCCAGTGCCGCTACCGTGCCGGTCACGACCTGTCGCCGGGTGGTGCGTGCCCCGATCATCCGATGCGCCATGCGGCACAGGCAATAATCATCCCAGCCGATCCTCTCCCGACCCGCAAATAGTGTGCTTAGCTGCCGAAACCGCGTAATTTACCGCTAAATCATACGATATGGCGCGCCCTTGTCAATCGGTGCGCAAACCGCATAGGGAATTGGCATGACGAAACGCGTGCGTCGCCGAAGCAAGAATGTCGTGACGATGGCGGAGGTGGCAAAGCTCGCCGGCGTCTCGACGATGACGGTGTCCAACGTCCTCAACAAAAAGCCCAGCGTGTTGCCCGAACGGCGGCAGGCGGTGCTCGATGCGATGGAGCAGCTGAACTACCGTCCCAATGTCGCAGCGCGCGCCTTGGCCAGCGCCGGTTCGATCCGGATCGGGCTGCTCTATCGCGATGTCGAGAACGCGATCCTGGGCGCCATGTTGTTGGGCGCGCTGAAGGCGTCGGTGCGCCTGGGGTTCCAGTTGATCATCCGCAGCTATGACGAGGCAAAGCCGCTCGATGATGTTGCGGCCTTTGCCGTTAGCGGGATCGACGGCCTGCTGGTCCCTCCGCCGCTGTGCGAACTGGTCAGTTTCAGCGGGATGTCGGCCAAGCTCAGCATTCCGATGATCGGCCTCGCGCCGGGCACCAATTTGCCGGATATGCCCTCGGTTCGGATCGACGACGAACTGGCGGCCTATGAGGTGACCCGGTTGCTGCTGGACAAGGGGCACCGCCGGATCGGCTTCGTGAAGCTGCCCGGTGCGATGGTGGGGCAGACGCGCCTGGCGGGCGTCCAGCGCGCGCTTGGCGAGCGCGGCCTCACTCTGGATGAACGGTTCATCTGGGAAGCGCGGCCGATGTACGAGGCTGGCCTGGCTCTGGCGGACCGGATCTGCAAGATGGACGATCGGCCCAGCGTCATTCTGGCCGGCAGTGACGACATTGCCGCTGCCATCGTGAACGTGATGCATCGCTGTGGGCTGCACGTTCCGGAAGATATTTCGATCGTCGGGTTCGACGACACGCCGATCGCGGTGAAAATCTGGCCCGCGCTGACGACGGTGCGCCAGCCGCTTGCGCGGATTGCGGAGCAGGCGACCGAGCGGCTGATTCAGGCGCTGCAGAATCCGGATGAGCCACGGAATGACGTGATCTTCATTCC
>Ga0075012_10004555_pt1 | contig 12848 bp, 8 predicted proteins | sample All_14_2_FD_71474 | JGI IMG/M metagenome (GOLD analysis project Ga0075012, IMG submission 71474) | Freshwater microbial communities in response to fracking from Pennsylvania, USA - Allegheny Zone_MetaG_DW_15 | ecosystem: Environmental > Aquatic > Deep subsurface > Groundwater > Drilled...
TATCATATTCACTTTTTACCTTACCGAGCTTGCAGTCTTCTGTAATTAGTTTTAAAAAAGTACTAAAATCGGAATTTTCAGTAACCAGCCTATTTATGGTATCCCAATCTAATTCATTATTAATTCTCGCGGGGAATAGGATTTCGCTTTCGAATATGTTCTCTGCGTTCAGTTTTATTAATCCGATACCAAAAGCATTATTAAGTCGCCTAATTTCATCTTTCAATGTAGGGTCGTCATCTAAGTTTAGTGTTACCAAATACCCTTCATTTGCCCAACTTGAGTTTGAGACTGCTTGGAAATAACATTGTCTCAAATTGACAAAATTGACATGAATTTTTAATTCAAATGAATACAATTTGATTGAACTTATAGACAAGTGATTTTGAATATCTAATGTCTCTGGCTTGTAGTCCCTAAAAGGAAAATAAACACCAACCAAGTCTGGATGGAGCCACTCATTTTGACCTTTTGTATTTTTTAATGAATTTTCATGAAATATAGTTTTCACATTAGCCTTGAAATGAGGGTCAGCATATAAATATGCTACGAGCAATTGATGCAAATCTCTCTCATGAAACTTCTTTATTTCTGCTTTTTCTTTTTTTGCATTCTCACTATCCTTTTGTTTTTGCACCTTCTCTAAATCTGTTTTCCATGCAAGTTTTCTTAGAAAAAATTGAGCAGGCCGCTCACTTGTTTGAATAATAGACGAATTATCACCAGCTCTCTGTATATCTGTATAACAATAAGCTCCAATAGTTGCCCAAGGCGTTTTACCACTTGTAACAAAATCACCAACAGTACCTATTTCATTCGCCCTATCCCAAATCTCTTTTGGGGAAAGTGGAGTTCCAACCTTTTCAATTGTTTTTTCAATTATATCCCAAAATGTTGTCTTCGCCATAAAATTGTGCGTTTTATTGAGTATATAGTGTTCTGGATAAAAGCATAGATATGGAAAAAAGTAAAAAACTCACTGGCTCAAAATGAATTATCTAAGCCAGTGAGTCGCATCCACCTAAACCTCTTCGGTCATATATTCCTCAATCGGCGGACAAACACAAACCAAATTCCTGTCCCCATAACCACCATCCACACGCCCAACGCTGGCCCAGAACTTCCGGCCCTCCCGCAGGTACGGCAGCGGGAAGCCCGCTTTTTCCCGGCTATAGGGGAAGTTCCAATCGTTGGCGGTCACTTGGTGGATGGTATGCGGGGCATTGTGCAGCACGTTGTTGTCGTGGTCGTAGTCCCCGGCGGCGATTTCGTCAATCTCCTTGCGGATTTCCAGCAGGGCGTCGCAGAAGCGGTCGAGTTCGGCCTTGTCCTCGCTCTCGGTCGGCTCAATCATGAGGGTGCCGGCCACGGGGAAGCTCAGCGTGGGCGCATGGAAGCCGTAGTCCATCAGGCGCTTGGCGATGTCCTCGGCGGAGCAGAACTGCTTGAACGGGCGCACGTCCACAATCATCTCGTGGGCAGCACGGCCGTTTTCGCCGCTGTACAAAATCTGGAAAGCACCGTCCAACCTCGCCTTCATATAATTGGCGTTCAGGATGGCGTAGCGAGTGGCGTCGGTCACGCCCTGTGCGCCCAACATGCGGATATAGCCATAGCTGATGAGCAGGATGCTGGCGCTGCCCCAAGGCGCTGCGCTCACGGCACTGATACCCATCTCGCCGCCCGTGCGCACCAGCGGGTGCGATGGGAGGTAGGGGGCCAGTTTGTCATTCACACAGATAGGGCCCATGCCGGGGCCGCCGCCGCCGTGCGGGATGGCGAAGGTCTTGTGCAGGTTCAGGTGGCAGACATCCGCCCCGATGATGCCGGGACTCGTCAGGCCGACCTGGGCGTTCATGTTCGCACCGTCCATGTACACAAGGCCGCCGTGGTCGTGAATCATTTGACAAATCTGCTTGATTTCCACCTCAAAAACCCCGTGCGTGCTGGGATAAGTCACCATCAGGCAGGCGAGGTTGGCGCTGTGCAGCTCGGCCTTGGCCCGCAGGTCGTCGAGGTCCACGTTGCCCCGCTCGTCGCAGGCCGTCACCACGATTTCCATGCCCGCCATGGCGGCGCTGGCAGGGTTCGTGCCGTGTGCAGAAGACGGAATCAGCGCCACTTTGCGGTGGCTTTCTCCCCTGGCCTCGTGGTAAGCCCGGATGGTCATCAGGCCAGCGTACTCGCCCTGTGCGCCGGAGTTCGGCTGGAGCGAGCAGGCGGTGAAGCCCGTTGCTTCGCAGAGATAGGCTTCCAGTTCCCGGAAGATTTCCTGGTAGCCCTCGGTCTGGTCAAGCGGAGCGTAGGGGTGCATATTGGCGAATTCCGGCCAGCTCACGGGGAAGAGTTCCGAAGCAGCGTTCAGCTTCATCGTGCAACTGCCCAGCGAAATCATGGAATGCGTCAGCGACAAATCCTTGCTCTCCAGCCGCTTGATATAGCGCATCATCTGCGACTCGGTGCGGTGGCTGTTGAAGACTGGGTGGGTCAGGTATTCCGACTCCCGCACGAGGGCGGCGGGCAGGTTCAGGCCATTGGCGGCGCCAAAATCCACCGTGGCGTCCATTTCTTTTGCTTGCGCAAAAATGCTGACGATGAGGTCGGCGTCCTCCTCGGTCACGGTCTCGTCGAGGGTGATTTGCACCGCACCGTCCACATAGTGGAAATTGATTTCAGCGGCATTCGCCAAATGGCGCACATGCTCGGCGGTGGCGTCGTCCATTGCGAAGCGAACCGTATCGAAATAGCTGGTATTCAATTGGTTATAACCGAGCTTCGTAATGTTTTTGTCCAAAATCTGGGCAAACGTATTTACCCGCTCCGCAATGGCCCGGATGCCCTTCGGCCCGTGCCAAGCAGCGTACATGCCCGCCATGATGGCCAGCAGCGCTTGTGCGGTGCAAATATTGGAGGTCGCTTTTTCCCGGCGGATATGTTGCTCACGGGTCTGGAGCGCCATGCGCAAGGCCCGCTTGCCGTGCGAGTCCACCGATACGCCGATGATGCGGCCGGGAAGGATGCGCTTGTGGTCTTCTTTTGTGGCAAAAAAAGCGGCATGCGGCCCGCCATAACCCATCGGCACCCCGAAGCGCTGGGAGTTGCCCACAGCACAGTCGGCGCCCCATTCGGCGGGAGCCTTCAGCACGGCGAGAGCGAGCAGGTCGGTGGCCACGGTCACGTAGATTTCGTGGGCGTTGCATTGCTCGGTGAAGGCCCGGAAATCGTCCACGACGCCGTTCTTGCCGGGGTACTGGAGCAGCACGCCAAAGCATTTATTTGAAAAATCAAAGGTTTTCCAGTCGCCCACGACCACTTCGATGTTCATCGGCTTGGCCCTGGTGAGCAGCACGTCAATCGTTGCATCGAGCACGTTTTCGTCCACGAAGAAGATATTGGCGGGGTCGCTCTTGGCCTTCTTGTTTTTCACGTTGAAAAACATAGCCATGGCCTCAGCGGCAGCCGTGCCCTCGTCGAGGAGGCTGGCGTTGGCGATGGGGAAGCCCGTCATGTCGCTCACCACCGTCTGGAAATTGAGGATGGCTTCTAGGCGGCCCTGCGAGATTTCGGCCTGGTAGGGCGTGTACTGCGTGTACCACCCTGGGTTTTGGAAGATATTGCGCAGGATGACCGACGGCGTGATGGTGCCGTAGTACCCCTGCCCGATATAGGTCTTGAAGACCTTGTTCATGCTGGCCACCTCCTTGAGGTCCCGCAGGTATTCGAACTCCGACTGTGCTGCTGGGATGTTCAGTTCACCCTGCCGGCGGATGGCCGGCGGCACGGTTTCATCAATCAATTGGTCGAGGCTGGGCACGCCGATGGTGGCCAGCATGTCCTGTGTTTCCTCATGGTTCGGACCGATGTGGCGGTCAACGAAGCGGTCGTAGAATGCGGTTCTGTTGCTCATATTTTCTCCTGAATTTGGAAATATTTGGTGAAGAATTTTTTGCGGGACAAATGTAGGATTTTGGTCGGGGAAATTAACAAGTAGGGGTGGGAATGGTTGTGCAGGTTTCGTTTGCATGATTCACCCAAAAAAACATAGCTTTGTAAGCGAACAAGAAAACAGAACCTGAAAAAAGAATAAGGCATGTCCATTCAGTTAGCCAAAAGATTGCTCACCGTTGCCGAATACCACAAAATGGCGGAAGTCGGCATCCTCGATGAGGATGACCGGGTAGAATTAATTAATGGAGAAATCATTGAGATAAGCCCAATAGGAAAACTACACGTCAATCGGGTTAATCGAATTACCTCGATTTTCAAAAAATTACCTGACGAAAAGGCGATACTGAGTGTACAAAACCCAATATCCATTGCTCCTTATTCCGAGCCGGAACCAGATATTTCGCTACTTGAATTCAGGGCTGATTTTTACGAAGAAGACCTTCCTAAAGCCGAAAACGTACTCCTCGTCATTGAAGTCGCTGATACTTCATTGGGCTATGACCGGGAGGTGAAAAAGCCACTTTTCGCCAATGCAGGCATTCCAGAATTATGGATTGTGAACATCGAAGACGAGCAAATTGAGGTGTATAAAACTCCGCAAAACGGGGATTACGTTGCTCAAAGGGTTTTCAAAAGAGGGGAAACCATCCAACTCGAACATCTTGACTTCAGTGTGGAGGTTGAACGGATTTTAGGGCTTTCATAATACGGACAGCCCGTCCCTGTTACAAGAACCTATAAAATCGTAACGCCTCCTCAATCACGCCCACCTCGCAAAACTGGTCAATCCTCGCTTCGCCAAGCGCTGGCAACAACGTAAAATTGATGCGGCCACCCACATTTTTCTTGTCTTTTTTCATGATGTCAAAAACGGCGGGGAAGTCCTCCTCCGTCAGCGGCCAATGCGGGTAGAAGCGCTGCACAAAAGCTACAATCTCGTTCAGTTCCGCTGTTGAAAGCCCCAATATTTTATGCGATAACCAGCTTTCACAAATGATGCCCAATGCTACGGCTTCACCATGTAAAAGTGATTGGTGATTGGTGATTGGTGATTGGTCGTTAATGCCAAGGGAAACACTTTCGACGGCGTGCCCGATGGTATGCCCAAAATTCAGCGCCTTGCGAATGCCCTTTTCGGTGGGGTCTTCTTCCACGATGCGTTTTTTGATGGAGAGCGACGGAGCGAGGTATTTCGCCCAGTCCACGGCCAGCAGGTCGGTGATTTGCTGCAATTCCCGCCATTGCGCCGCATCAGCGATGAGGGCATGTTTGAACACCTCGGCGAAGCCGCTGCGGATTTCGCTCAAGGGCAATGTTTTCAAAAACGTCGGGTCAACTAGCACGGCCACGGGGTTCTGGAAAACGCCGATGCTGTTTTTCACCCTGTTGAAATCAATGGCCAATTTACCGCCAACGGAGGCATCCACTTGTGAGAGTAGGGTCGTGGGCACTTGCACGAAGTCAATCCCCCGCAGGTAGGTAGCTGCGCAAAACCCACCCATATCGCCCACCACACCGCCGCCGAGGTTGATGAGCAGCGAGCGGCGATCAAGGCCGAGGCGCATCATTTCCGACCAGATGAAGCGGCAGGTATCGAGGCCCTTGTGCAGCTCGCCAGCGGGTATTTCGATGGCAACCACCTCGAAATCAATGCTTTGCAAAAAATACGGGAAGCAATGGCGGTAGGTGTTGTTGTCCACCAGCACAGCGATTTTGGTATAGTTGCCTTTGGCAACGAGCGCCCGAAGCGGCCCACCCATTTCACCGATAGAAATATCGTAATCTTTTAATTGCAGCGTAACCATACAAGAATAGTGATTGGTAGGTTTATCGGTTAGGACGATTTTCAGATTAAGCAGCAAGGACTAATCTGTCGCCATGATGGCCTCCAATGCGGCGGCAAGGTACACCAGCGGAGCATTCCAGTTGATGGCCACCTCGTTGGAAGCGTAGGAACAAACATCATCCACATAGCTCTCGTCGGGTAACTGGTTCGGGTATCCGGGGCATTTGTCTTGCTGGCCGGGGTTCGGGCCGCCAGCCAATAGGCCCGGCACGGGGGCGGCAATCCCATCCGCCTCGCTGGGGCGATGATGGATGTGCATCGGCGTCTTACTGCCGTGGCCCGTCACGAAGGAATAGCCCGTGGCATTGCGCCCCAGCAGGAAGTCGAGGTCGGCGAGGGCATGGTGCAAATATTTTTTGTCGCCCGACAAGCGGTGGGCGTACAGCAACGCAATGCCCTGGTTGGCGCAGACGGCGCTACTGCCCCAAACATAGTTTTTCCCATCGCTTTCCATCGGGGCGAGGTAGGCCTGGTGCGCTGTTTTTTCAACCAATGACTCCGCAAAAGCAAGGTAACGCCGCTTCAGTTCCGGCAGCAAGGCTTGACCGGCAGTCGTTAGTTTGGCCTCATTGCGGAGCAAGGTAAAATAAGCCATCGTGCGCACGTCACTCCAGCTCTGCACGGTCATTTTTTCCGAAGGAAAAAGGCTGACCGAACGTAGGTACCTCTCATCGCCCGTGGTGACGTACAGTTCTGCCGCCGCCCAGATGCGCTCGTCCTGCAAATTGCCGTCGCCATAGGCCCCGGTCACGATTTTTGGCTCGAACTGGGCATTCATTTTTTCTTGTTCGTAAACAACATCGGGGTGCGCAGCCGCCCACAGCCAAGCCGATTTCGCTACTGCCAAACAATGGGCCGAGAAACCCGGCAGCGCTTTTTCGTGCTTCGCAAACACCCTTGCTGACTGCGCCATCACTGCTGCAAAATCAAGCGCAGCCGCCGTGCTCTTCTGCACCACATAGCGGGTGGTCGTGGCCTCGTGCGGCACCACCATCCCGTCGAAGTTTGCATTGGTGCATTTGTGGTAAACGCCGCCATCGTTGGGGTCTTGCATCGTTAGCATCCAGCGAAGGTTCCAGAGCGCCTCGTCGAGGAGGTCGGGCAGGTCGTTGCCGCTTTCTGGGATATTGGTTTTCAACGAGTTGCAAAACGCTGGATAATCCTCGTACAGTGCCAGCAGCGTGCCGACAGAAATGCCGGAGTTGACGATGTACTTATTGTAATCCCCCGCATCGTACCAGCCCAAAGGCGAAGCGATGACCGTGCCAGCAGGCCGCTCCTTGGTGGCAGCAGAGGGGTGTACGAGCACCTGTTGGTCGGGGTGCCCAGCAGGGCGGTGCCATTGGCCAGCGAACTGTTCCGTCAGCTCGGTGGACATCCGCTGGAAATAGTACGATTTGAGCGCCGCCACGGCCACGGCCTTGTGTACCTCTTTTTTTATGGAAAACGGATTGGATTCCCCAATGCCCGGCACGTGCAGCACGTACTCGCCGGGCTGCTGGAAGCCACTGAAATCGGCCACCATTGTCTGCTTGCCGGAAAGGCTGCTGGTCTGCGGCCCTGTGAGTTTCCCCTTGAAAACCTGCTGGCCCTGGCCCACGGGCGTCAGGTAAAATTCGCCCGAGGCTTTGGCCGCCACGATGGCGATTTTCGGCCCCGCCGGATAAAAGCCGATTTGGTTCAGGCGGATGGCATCGGCAGTTTTTTGCCCTTCGGCAATTGGGCATTGCGCAAGCAAAAGAAAACCCAACAGGTTGAAAATCAGCGTTTTTGACATGATTTAAAGAATAAGGCACAGTGAAAATGGCGCAGAACCATTGCCACCTTGCTTTGTTTCAGTTTCGCTTGTCAAAAGTCACCAACTGGTAGATGGCGGCTTTTGAAACGAAGTAAATACCTTTAGCCCCAAAACTGAGCAATTAAAACCAATTTATGGCAAACGAAAAGAAAGCAGTCATTGTCGGCGCAGGCTTGGTCGGCGCATTGTGGGCAGTGTTTTTGGCAAAAAGGGGCTACACGGTGGACGTGTACGAGCGCCGCTCTGACTTCCGGCAGGCAGGCTACATCGGGGGCCGCTCCATCAACCTCGCCCTCAGTGAGCGGGGCTGGAAGGCCGTGGAAATCGCATGCATCCGAGAGAAAATAGAGAAGGTGGCCATCCCCATGCCGGGCCGCATGATGCACGGCATGGACGGCTCGCTCACCTACCAGCCCTACGGACAAGAGGGCCAAGCCATCTATTCGGTGAGCCGTGGCGGCCTGAACATCGAGTTGGTGAAAATCGCCGACGAAATGGACAATGTGCGCTTTCATTTCAACCAAGCTTGCCTGGGCGTTGACCTCGAAAACAGCACCGCCCGCTTTCAGGACACCCGCACGGGCGTTGAGTACGCCATTGAAAGCGACCTGATTTTCGGCACGGACGGAGCTTTTTCACCCGTGCGGCAGAGCCTTCAGAAGCTGCCCCGCTTCAACTATTCCCAGCAGTACATCGAGTCTGGCTACAAAGAATTGGCCATTTTGCCCAACGACGACGGCAGCCATAAAATGGACACAGGCGCCCTACACATCTGGCCCCGTGGCAATTTCATGCTCATCGCATTGCCCAATACGGACGGCAGTTTCACCTGTACGCTGTTCCTCCCGTTCGAGGGGGAAGTGAGCTTTGAAAAGCTCCAAACCGAGGCGCAAGTTTTGGCTTTCTTCGAAAAATATTTCCCCGATATTATTCCGCTAATGCCCTCGCTGGTGGAGGATTTCATGGGGAACCCGACCTCAGCGCTGCACACCGTGCGCTGCAACCCTTGGCATTACAAGCACAAAATCCTGTTGATTGGCGACGCCGCCCATGCCATCGTGCCGTTCTTCGGCCAGGGAATGAACTGCGGTTTTGAAGACTGTACCATCCTCGACTCGCTGATGGACAAGTACGAAGAGCATTGGCCCAGCATCATAGAGGAGTTCAACGCCAACCGCCCGGAGGACGCCAACGCCATCGCCGACCTCGCCCTGCTCAATTTCATCGAAATGCGGGATAAGGTGGCCGACCCGAAATTCCTGCTTTGGAAAAAAGTGGAGAAACACCTCGCAGAGAAGTTCCCCGCCGAGTTCCAGTCCGTTTACTCCATGGTGAGCTTCAGCCATGTGCCGTACAGCCAAGCACTTGCAGCCGTGGCGCAGCAGGAGGAATTGTTTCGCAGGATGCTGGAAATCAATGATTTGGAAAAAAATTGGGACGGGCCGGAAGTAGAGGCCGTGTTCCAAGACTGGCTGAAATCGAACTAGGCCGTCGCCCGCTCCATGCTTTTGTAGAAAAACAAGGTGATGATGATTCCCGTGGTGATGCAGATGTCCGCCACGTTGAAAATGCCTGTACGGACGCTGTTGATGCCAAGGTTCATGAAGTCCGGCACGAGGCTGTTGTTGAAAAGGCGGTCGAAGAGGTTGCCCGCACCGCCTGCCACTATCAGGCCGAGTCCAGCCAAGTGCCAAAAGCCCAGCCGATTGATGTTTTTCAAGGCAAAAACCAGCACCAGCGCCAGCACAATGACTGGCAACAAAGTGAGTATCCAAAACTTCACCTGCGGATCCCAATCGGCACCAAAACTCATGGCAGCGCCGGGGTTTTCCACGTAAATCAATCGGAAAGTATCGTTCAGGTAGGAAAATTCGCCCAAGCCTTCGAGGTGTTGCTTGGCCAAATCCTTCGTCACCCGGTCGCAGCCAACCGAACCGAAAATGAGGAGGGCAAACAGCAGCAGTTTGGTTTTGTCAAATTTCATCGCATTCAATTTCTCAATTCGATAAAATCAAACGTCGGCGAGGTTCAAAACCTCGCCGACGTTGGCGTTGGCAGGTATCACACCTCCCTTTTTCCATCAAATTTCTCCAAATAATCCCCAACCCGACGGATGAACGAACCGCCCAGCGACCCATCCACCACCCGGTGGTCGTAGCTCATGGAGAGGAACATCATTTGCCGGACGGCAATCAAGTCGCCGTACTCTGTTTCCACCACAGCGGGCTTCTTGCGGATGGCGCCCACTGCCATGATGGCCACTTGCGGCTGGTTGATGATGGGCGTTCCCATCACGTTGCCGAAGGTGCCGACGTTGGTCAGGGTGAAGGTGCCGTCCTGAATTTCCTCGGGTTTCAGCTTGCCGATTCGGGCACGGCCAGCGAGGTCGTTCACCGCTTTCGTCAGCCCGACGAGGTTCATCGTGTTGGCATTTTTGATGACGGGCACGATGAGGTTGCCTGTCGGCAATGCAGTGGCCATGCCGATGTTAATGTCTTTTTTGACGATGATGCGGTTACCGTCCACCGAGACGTTAATCATCGGGAAATCGCCGATGGCCCTTGCCACTGCCTCCACGAAGATGGGCGTGAAAGTTATTTTTTCGCCATATTTTTTCTCAAAAGCGCCTTTCACCCGCTCCCGCCAGTTGACGAGGTTCGTCACGTCCACCTCCACGAAGCTGGTCACGTGCGGGGAGGTGTGCTTCGACATCACCATGTGGTCGGCGATGAGCTTCCGCATGCGGTCCATCTCCACGATTTCCACATTGCCAGAGACACTAACGGCGGGTTTTGCCCCCCCCTGCCCCCCCCCCAAGGGGGGGTTGGGGACTGCGATTGGCGCAGGACTGCTGGCTACTGGCTGCTGGCTGCCAACTGAAGAGCGGTTCTCGACGTAGGCCAAAATATCCTGTTTGGTCACACGGCCCGCTTGGCCGCTGCCGGGGATGCGCTCCAGTTCGGCGGGACTAATATTTTCGGCCTTGGCAATGTTTTTTACCAACGGGGAATAAAAACGGTCGCTTGCCCCTGTGGGGCTTGCAGGTGCAGCGGCTGGCGCTTGGCTGGCCATGGCTGGTTCGGGCACTTCAGAAGCAGCATGGGAAACACCGTTTACCCCCGTGGGGTTGGAATGACCGTTTGAGGAGGTGGGCACGGCATCTTCCTTCAACGCAGGCGATGGTTTTGGCGCAGCCGCCTCATCGCCCGTGGCAATGATGGCGATGGGCTTGCCCACAGGCACCACGTCGTTTTCCTTGAAAAGAATTTCAGCGATGACGCCAGCGGTGGGGGAAGGCACTTCGGAGTCCACTTTGTCCGTGGCGATTTCGAGGATGGTTTCGTCGGCTTCCACCCGGTCACCCACGTTCTTGGCCCACCGAAGAATGGTGGCTTCCATGATGCTCTCGCCCATTTTGGGCATTATCAGTTCTACCTGTGCCATGCTTTCTATGATGAATGATGAATGGTGGAATGATGAATTGCTAGGATTTCAACTTCTCACCATGTCGGTTTTATAAAATTTGGTTAGGAAAAAATTCAGGTGCAAAGGTAGGGAAAATGTGGTGGCAAGTCATAGCGAGTTCACTCGGTTTCTGTGCCGCCGATGAACGGAACAAAACGGAAATCGCCGAAATCCTCCTCCTTGAACTCCGTCTCCGATGCTTTCGTGATGCGCAGCATCCGTTGCGATTTTTCCCCGACGGGAATGACCATCACGCCGCCGACCCGAAGCTGGTCGAGCAGGGTCTGCGGCACTTCGGTGGCACCTGCCGTCACGATGATTTTGTCGTAGGGCGCAAACTCCCGCAAGCCCTTCGTGCCGTCCCGAAAATAGCAGCGGACATTGGAAAAGCCCAGTTCCGCCAATAGTTTTTTTGCGCTGTGAAAAAGATGCTCCTGCCGCTCCACGGTGAAGACACGTGCCTCCAGCTTGCCCAAAATCGCCGCTTGATAACCTGAGCCAGTGCCGATTTCCAGCACCCGGTCCCGCTTCTGCACATTCAGTAATTGCGTCTGAAAAGCCACGGTGAACGGCTGCGAAATGGTCTGCTCCCGCTCAATGGGCAGGGCCTTGTCCTCGTAAGCGAGGTCGGCGAAGGCACTGTCGAGGAAAAAATGGCGTGGCACGGCATCCATCGCTGCCAGTACCCGCTCGTCGGTGATGCCTTTTTTCCGCAGGGAATCCACCAGTTTACGGCGGAGGCCCTTGTGTCGGTAGGTGTCGGTTTGCATGTAGTTTTTTCAGAATTTCCCTGCGAAGGTAGGAAAAATGGGAACGCCGATTCGGGGGTGAATCGGCGTTTTTGTTCGCTGAGCCTGACGACTGTAAGCTGTCTACTGTGTTAAATGTACTGCCCTAAACTTGTCACAACTAAGTTATCAACTCCCTAGTTTTGATAATGAAAATTGTTTGGACAAGAAGATAGAGTATTCTGTAGGCGCCGCCCTATCGTTTCCAAAAAATCTCCTTATTGATCCTCCTAGCTTCAATCCGGCATTTAATTCAACTACTTGTGCGTTAATGATTAACATCAACCCCTTGCCATTTTCAGTCTTTATTGTTGACAATTTATCATTACCTTTAACAAAAATGTCTCTATCAGCGTAAACAACGGATGCTCTTCCTTTAAAATTAACATTTTTCTTACAAACGTCCAACATGAATCCCCCACCATAATATTCTTGAACGTCAGGATTGAGCTTGTATTCACTTTTACCCTCTTCTATCATGGAAATTGGGTCTGTAGGTTCAATAAATTCATCCTTAGGTATCAACATAGTTTCACTCGAAGTATACCTATCATTTAAAAATATCTTACCCACCCTTACAATACCCTCAAAATGTAAAAAGGCGAAGATTTTATTTTCAACTAAACTATAAGATGGGTTAAAACAAAGACCTATGTTTTCATAGGTCTCTATCCTGTCTCTGGTCAGAGTTCTTTTGGCTGCAATCACATTTTCATCTTGCATTCCGATAGACCTTGGATTTTGCTTCAAATTAATTGTCGTGGAGTCTCCAAAAATTCTGTTTTGATAAAAGCACGCTTCAAATCCAAATTTTTTCCAAAATTTTTTGGTACTGTTTTCAAAAACCAAAGGCATGTAATAGGATACATCATAGTAAATGTCTGTTTTGCTCGATCCGTTAATAAAGTCGAAACTGGCACCTATAGATATTTTGCAAGGCTCTTTATTCTTTTCATCGCACAAATCAGTTTGTGAATAAGTATTGATGCAACAAAAAAGAGAG
>Ga0075012_10004561_pt1 | contig 12843 bp, 6 predicted proteins | sample All_14_2_FD_71474 | JGI IMG/M metagenome (GOLD analysis project Ga0075012, IMG submission 71474) | Freshwater microbial communities in response to fracking from Pennsylvania, USA - Allegheny Zone_MetaG_DW_15 | ecosystem: Environmental > Aquatic > Deep subsurface > Groundwater > Drilled...
ATTCCGTACATCTGACAAGCGCCCGGGGTCAACTTGGGATCAAATGCGGCGGGACGGCCCTCCGCAAAGCACAAGCCTCGGATCTGAATGGACGGCGTCGCTGCGAACTCGGTCTCGTGGTGACTCTTTCGCATGGAATCTACGAGTTTAGTCGGCCCAAGATCCCGCACGCGTGCCTTGTCCAGCTCTACCGATAACAATCGACAGTTATCCGTAGTGGCGTACATCTCACCGCGCCTAGATCGCGCCACGCTAAGGAGGTTATTCACGTAGGAACCGATCGCATGAGTACCGTCCTGGTCGATGCCATAAAAGGACATGTTCATCGCAATGACGAACCCCGCATCGTCCGGGAGAGTCTTGGTTATCGAAGGCGTCGAGCGCTGTTCCACATCAATCTTGCACGTGATTGCAGAGGTAGAAACCACCCTGGCAACCGAATCCGCCGGTGGCATCTTCGCGGTCTCTCCACCGTTATCCGCTGGAAGCTCTACGACGAGAATCATGTCCTGCGGTTGGTTCCCCGAGCGACTAAGGAGACATCCTACGACTAACCCAACGTGGAGACTAGACGTCGCTTCGTCTACGTATTCTACAAACTGCCCCAGGGCCACCTTGTCCCTCCTCGGCCTGTTGTTGTCATCATACAGCACAATCTGCACCTCGGACTCGGCGGATGAGTCCTTCAACCGACTGTTGTATCTAGATCGGTCACCGGGGTGAAGCCTCGTCAGAAAGAACCCGGGATCGCGGAACCTGCCCCATTTCACAAAAAAGCCTTAGTTAGTTTCATCTTATCCTTGTATGCCATCTCTCTATGACTCACAGTGCGTTCAGACTCGTCCCGAGCCGCTCCAGGCACTTGTCCGCTGCCGAGGAATCCATCTTGTAGTACTCCAACTACTGAGTCTATCAACAACCCGCTTCCCCAGGTGAAAACCGAACGGGGAACTAGACGGCAATGTATCCACCACTCCCGCCGAACGATCGGTCTAGTGGTATATCTTGACCAATTCTTCCCCTGCGTCAGAGAGAACCAATCTGAGGACCGAACAACAATAATAAAGTAGCGGTTTAATCAAGGCTCCTTCGTTCCCTGCCTGTACTATTGCTAGGTATGAAGCTTTCCATGAATAGTACTACTGAACCGTCTCGTTTACCTTCGTAAGACTCTTTCCAACAAGCCAAAAGGGTACAACACTGTGTGTGGGGGGGTTTGCTTTTCTTGCCGGCTTTCTGTCATCTGTCTCTCTCTTGAATACCCGGGTAGCTCTGGTAACGCACAAGCTTTAAGAGGCGATAACTGGGTGGAACTGGTAGGTACAATACTCGCGTGAATGTACGAGCCTTCGGGCACAGGTCTTCTTCCTTCCCGGTTGGAATTAGGTAGAGTCAAGCTTTCGAGAGGTTGCGAGCGGCCCTAAGAACTCATCCACCACTTTCTAGTTTAGTTGTCCATTTGCACAATCGCTTAACAGGTAGAGAAAATGGCAAAGAAGGAGCAATTGTCGGTCCTTGGGCGAGCAAAGAGAGCGTGGTTCCTGTAAGTCTTTTCTGGTCTTTGGGGATTAACTTCATCTGATGATGGTGCGCGGAGTCGGCTTGATTCGGATAAGATGTCTTGCCAAGTTACTTGGTGGTCACCAATTGTCTTCATCATTTTGGCGACCGTTGCGCAACCATGGGATCGGCGGGCTGGTGTCAACTTTTGTCGGCGCACAGCACACTTCTTGCGGTATGTTAACTGACGTTCTCTCGAAAACAGCTTTCAGCTGTGGACTGGAATAATCTCGTTAGATGGATTAGAGTACTTCACCCTTGCCCCTCTAACAGTGGTCGTCGTCATCGGTCTCCCGCTACTTATACTGAACCGTATCTTCTTGCTCCTATTCGGCTCTCTATTCAGCAGCTCAGCCACAGCAGCTGTCACGGACAAGATATAATTGCGTAATCTCAAGCTTGGCGACGCCAGGACCTCGCGGCCGCATGTACATGTAAAAAGCAGCGCTTCTCCATTGAGTTCAAGTCATCTGTAAGAGTATTGCAAATAACATAATTAAATCATGATGCCAGCAGTGAGAACCGCTGGAACTAAAGGTACGTATGTACAGACAAGGCCACGGATACTAGAAGGCCAACTTGGATAAATAGATCTAGGTGCTCTCAGAGGCACATGCTCCCCTGGATCGATCAGAAGTTCGGATCGGATGACGACTTCCGCTCGCCAGTAGTTGCATAGATGTCGCTCATGCTGTCCAAGCGTCCGCCCATGCTTCGATCTGAAAGGCGACTCGAAAGGCGCGGGCTGGTTGGGACTCCCTCGTAACGCTTAGCGAACGCCAGGCGAGTCAGACTCTTCAGATTTGTATTGGTAACGTCGTTGAGTGCTAGAGCGCCTTCGATCGCCCTCTTATCAGAGACAAAGCTGGTCGTTGCACTCTGAACAGTCAAACCGTCAATCAGGTTCAGGACTCCGTGGTGGAAGTCAACGTCGTCCAGGTCGCCATGCAGCCCGACACGAAAGTCTATCGATTCCCTTTTCGAGCTTAGCATCTCAAAGACGCACCAACTCCTTGTGGCTGGTAGAATTGCGAACTCTGGTGTACCATCACCTGGAAACACAACAACGGTGCGTCCAATTGACTGGATGGTCTGCTTCACCTCTTCAAGGCGCTCGGGGTTCGGTCCGTCATCGAGTTGGGAGTAGGCAAAAATGTCCAGCCAGAGAGCACAGTCAGTGGGCCATACTTTCTTTAGCGATTCTGGGTAGAAGAGAAGATGCCTGAAGTATCCATCCCAGGCATGGCTGACGAAGACGTTAGGGTCTGCTCGGAAGGCCGGAGGGATGAAGTCAAACAAAGAAAGACTTTCTACACCTTCGTTCACGAGGATGGGTCTAACTAGCAGCTCAACGAACATCCTCGTGGAAATCAGATGTTTTTGCGTCGAACCCGTCAAGTGCTGCCAAGCACCGAGAAGCCAGGAAACCTTTACTCCGCGCTTGGCGATAGGAACGTTCGAAGGCTCCGGTCGGACCAACAATTGCCCGGCCTGATCTCCCCTTGGCCATGTCCGGAGCGCCGCCAACGCGTCCTTGAGCACCATGTCTACCGTAACGGGGTCTCTCCCCTCGGTGATCTTGAAGTTGGTCACCCATGTCTTGCAGAGAGACTCGCACAAAAGGCCGTCGATGCGGAGTTTTCCGTTATTGGTAGGGGCCTTCTTGTGCATCTCCGCCAGGGCAGGACTGGACGACGAGCTGTCGCGCAGCGCCGCGGGCCGGCTGTCCTTCTTCGTCGCCAAATCCCCCTGAACGGCCTTGCTAGCAGTGCACCCCATTCTTCCTTCAGTTGAGGCCGAAAAAACACTACAACTAGATAAAGCCTGAGGGCTGTGGGGGCTCAACCTGAATGTTTGTTGTACTCTTCGTTTCTTCCTCGCCGTTAGGTTCGCGATATTTATGGTCGTTCCTTCCCTTCCTCTTGTCCCCCGAAACCGTAGATATGAATTTGCCTCTCGGCGGTTCTTTTTTAAGGAACCCTCCGTTTACTGGTAAAGAGCGAGAGTGGGTGGCGAGGGTGGAACGATGAGCGAGCACTAGGCGATGAGTTGTAATTAGACCTGCGATTCTTTTCGCAGCGCAGCTCCTTTGCAGTGTGCCGGAATTTTTGTGTGCGTGACACAAGCGGGGGGGGAAGCGTCGTTGCTCGTCCTTGAATTCGCGACGGGTTCGATTCGAAGATAGATATTTCAATCGAAACGGACGAGACTATTGTATCTTGTTGACGGCAGCAATGTAGGGGGCTGAGAGGGCACCACGTAATCTCCTCAAGTGAACCTCCTCCTCCTCCTGGGTTTTGTCGTCGTCTATCTGTGTCGTTTAACGAGCCCACCACTGCGAGTTTTCAAAAATTTGACAACGGATGAAACGCGCAGTTTGCGGATTAACGTGCATGAAGTCGCTACCGGATGAGGACTCGTTAGACTCACAGATGCGTCGAAGTAGACTCTTTGTTGTATTGAATGCCAACAACTAGGTCATGCAAGGCGCACAAGGCCAAGGCTCGTTCTGTTTGTCGGATGCACAACGAAAACATCAGTCACCAGCAAACAAAACGAACGCATACCTGCGTCTCTCGCGTACCGTCCACCTTGGTGCACACTCCAGGTAAAAGATATAAGTTATCGCGCGCTATCCCCCCTCACTACCACCATGTATACCAAGGCAATGACGTGTGGCATTTATAGTTGCTAAATGCTGCGGTATCTCATGAGGAGATCTCGAGTAAAACAAGCCGTCTTGTTTGTCTAACCTTGAGGATCCTCCCTTGGATCGTTGTACGATACCCACGCCCACATCATTGCATCACATTCCTTACATACAGCGCAGATTCGCGAAGCTAGATCTCATCCCCCAAATCACTCCAATCATTACCATCTACGAACTGCTGACATCCACAATAGACCACACAATCTCATCATCCCACCCTCCATACAGTCGAACTGAGTAGTTAGTTGCAACACCATGCTCTCGGACCGTTCCATTCTGGCGCTCGCGGTGGCGCTCCACTTTGCACGAGGCAAAGGGGGCAGCTTACCAACCGCGCTGCAGCGCTTCACTGAACTCGCCGTGGAGCACCTTCCTCCCTTTGTGTCGGATATCATCGGCATCTATCTCTTTGCGCGGGCCGCTCGGTTCCTCTTCAAGCTCAAGAGGTTCGTTCTCTATGAGGTCACATTCCGCGAAATCAAGAACTTTGTCGGGTCGTGGCTGGCCAAGTTAGCCAAGTTCGTCCCGGGTGTGTCCGGCAAGATCGACCAGGAGATGAAAAAGGTCGAGGCCGACATGGAGCACGAAATCAAAGGCTCGATTCCCGCAGAGGACCGCGGTCGGAACCAGCTCCCTGAGCGCGGATGGGACTCCAAGACGCTACTGTCAAAGATGAGCTCTCTGGCCGCGAATGAATCTACTCGTTGGAAGAATGGTTACGTGTCTGGTAGCGTGTACCATGGTGGTTCTGACATGCTTGAGCTACAATCCTCGGCGATGAAACTCTATGACGTTTCGAACCCGTTGCATGCCGATATGTGGCCGTCTCTCTCCAAGTATGAGGCTGAGGTGATCGCAATGACTGCGTCGCTAGTCAACGGTGGGAATGAGAGTGTTTGTGGTACGGTGACGTCTGGCGGCACTGAGTCCATTTTCATGGCGGCTAAGGCGCATCGCGAGTGGGCGAAGAAGACTAAGGGCGTTACAGAACCGGAAATTGTGGCTCCCGTCAACGCTCACGCGGCAATCGATAAGGCGTGCGAGGTTCTTGGAATAAAGCTGATTCACGTGCCGATCGACCCGAAGACGAGCAGAGTAGTTCCTTCCGAGCTCCGGAAGCGTATGTCTCGCGACACGATCATGATCTACTCATCCGCACCGTCTTTCCCGCACGGAATCATCGATCCCATCGAAGAGCTGTCCAAGCTTGCGAAAGAGTTCAACTGCGGTCTCCACGTCGATTGCTGTCTTGGAGGGTTCGTCCTTCCCTTCCTGAAAAAGCTTGGTCCGGAGTACGCCCTGAAGGAAAAGTTTGACTTTGAGCTCCCTGGTGTGACGAGTATGTCACTGGACACGCACAAATTTGGATATGCCGCGAAGGGTACCTCAGTTGTGCTCTATCGCAACAAGGAGTTTCGCCATTACCAGTTTTTCGCCTATCCCCAGTGGACTGGAGGTCTCTACATCACCCCGACAATGGCTGGCTCGCGTCCCGGAGCCCTCGTCGCAGCTGCTTGGGCGGCGATGATGCATACTGGGTTGGATGGATATCTTTCGGCTACGAAGAAGATCGTTGACTGCGCTCGGGCAATCAAGAAGGGCATTAGCGAGATTCCCGAGCTCTACGTCTGTGGAAACCCTGAGGCTATGGTTGTCGGATTTGGCGCTAAGGACATCGACATCTATCGCGTCGGACAACTCATGAACAAGAAGGGCTGGGCGTTAAACATGTTGCAGAGACCAGCCAGTGCACACATCTGTGTGACTCTCCCGGTCTCGCCATTCGCTCAGCGATTCCTGGACGACCTCAAGGATAGCGTCGCGCAACTTCGCGATCAAAAAGGTAAGCCAGCTGGCTCGGCCCCCGTTTATGGAGTCGCGGCTGCTCTCCCCGACGGGCCTTTGGTGGACATCTTGAACATGTTCCTCGATGTCGTGTACAAGGTTTAGAGCCTATCTGTGAATTCTGTGAATCATATAAAGATAACAATAACGTATTTGTTGACAGGAGACAGTGAATCGTTGGTTCTGAGGGAACCTATCCACCGAATTTGACTCTCCTTAGCGGTTAAACAGCAACGCTTGCATCACTTGAAGTCCTGGACCACAGCACAACAAGGTAAATGATGAATTGGGTATTCTTGGGGTGTAGGTATGTCAGCGTACTCGTAGTACTCGAACAAAATCAAAATGCAAAAACCATCCATACCACCAGACGAAAAGTGGTACCTGATCAATTCCACCTCCCACAATTATTCTACCTTTAGCGAGGAAGTGAGCTAGTGGTCATGAGAAGCAGTAAGCAGTGAAGGATGGATCTATGTCTAATACAGTTCAGGCCAGCGTACGAAGTTCTAGCGTACTGTGCTTTCGGTGGAGCGCCTCTTGCGAAATTGACGGTGGAGAATGTCGCTCACCCTACGGTCTTGGCGGCGCCTCAGCTGCCTTGTTTGAGAATCAATCATGAACAGTTCATCTCAGCCCCGTTCATATTCGATTATCTCAGGAAGAATGTGGCTGATCTAGACGCGGGACTGTCGACTCATCTAAGTGCGGAACTTCGAGCATTTTCAGCGCTCATTCGAGTCGAACTGCAACAGGCGATTGAGATTGCTAGATACGACGATGAGGAGCACTGGTGGAAGGTCACCTACCCGCAGCTAGTAAAGACCATGCCCTGGCCCTTCAACCGATTAGTGGCCAGGAAGCTAAGGCACGAAAAGTTACTTGCTCTTGAGCACGTCCCTGGACGAAGAGGGGAACGACTAAACAACTGGGCTGTGGAGTCGTGCAAGACGGGCTACAAGGCTCTCTCAGAAAGATTAGGCGACGGTAACTGGCTTTTGAATACCGCGGGGCCAACCAGTGTAGATGCGTTACTCTTTGGACACATCGCGCAGGCCAAGTTTGAGCCTGGTCTCAGTGACGTCTTGAGTGAATATCCGAACCTTGTGACCTTCTTCGAGCGATCCTTGAGGAAGATCAACAAGTCGAAGTTCTTTAGCTATGGAGCCGGGTCTGGTTTCGCAGGACCTCATCTTGATCTCCAGCTGAAGTCGACAATCCCGTCGTCCATATCGCGGATACCTCTGAAGAAGCACGTCGAGTCTTCTCACAAGTCTCCCAGTGGAGAGGAGAGTTCAGTTCCCAAGGAAGGATCATGGCAAGCCATTGGATTTGCGCTCTTCACTGTGGTGGCGTACATCGGCTGGAATCAAATGATTGCGATTCGCGAAGCGGGAGATATGGACGACGACGACCTAGACGAAGATGACCAGTAGAGTGCTGACAATAACTCATAGATGTATCGTATAAAAAGAAGTGGCATTGTTTTATGACGTAAGATGTGTTGCCTGCGCCCCGCAAGAATCACGCGCCTTGATCGTTTGCCAGTCGTTCTTGCAAGGTTGATGTAGTCCAGGGTCGGTGGATCGCCAAGCGAATAACACGCGCTAAGGTAGAGTAAGTGCACAGCTTGAGCGCCTATTGTTTGGTCTAGGGGTGATACAATTGTCACAAAGTTTCACCACACGAGTCTATCCATCCATTCCTTCATCGGACTGTCTTGTTCCTTGTATATTTCCATAGGGTCCACACAGGAGTCTATCTCGAGGTGTTGTTGAAGGTTTTGCAAAAATGATTTCCTCGCGGTGCGTGTGGTTTGTCACCCTCCTATTGGGCACGCTGCTTTCCGTGATAAGCGAGATACCGTCTGGAGCTGTTGCGGTGGCTGTAATGCCCATACCTCCCGGGGATCGAGTTAGTCTATCGAGACACAAGAACCTCATCTTGTTGAAAGACGGATGGAGGCGAATTGATCCAGAAAAGCAGTTTGAATTTGGAAGGCCGCCGCCTCCCTTTGATGACAAGCACAAGCGTTCGGACAGCACGATTCTCGTACTCATTGCCGCTTTGAGGGAGACCAGGCTGAAGGATACCCTGGTTTCGATGATTAAGAACGCGACGCACCCGGAAAGAATCCGGTTTGCCATTGTCCAGCAAAATGCTCCTGAGGATGATGATATCATTAGTGAATACTGCAGGGCGATGGGCGCACCAGTCGATCTAGATCCCAACACGTTTCTGCCGACGGACCCGAACCACGGCTGTCCGTATCTGGAGAATATACGTGTCCTAAGAATGAGAAGCAGCGAGGCTCGAGGCCCGGCGTACGCGCGAGCTCTCGGGAACAAACTGGTGGACTTTGAGCACGATGACTTTTGCATGCAGATTGATGCACACACAAAGGTGGTGAAGGATTGGGATGTGCTCCTGTTGGAAGATTGGGGAAAGGCGGAGAACGAATACGGTGTCCTCACCACCTATCCTACAAACGTGCACGACCTCGGAAAGAATACTGGAAACCATTGGGAAATGCCTCATCTATGCTGCGCTACCGGGCGACGGGGTATCATGGTGAACTGTCAGGCCAAGGCTGCGGCCAACTTAGAATATCCCCTCCTCGCCCCCCTGTGGGCTGCGGGACTGAGCTTCTCAAAGTGCCACGCTGAAAAGGTCGCACCGAACGACCCCAATCTCAAAGGTGTTTTCGCAGGTGAGGAGTACGCTCGTGGCGTGCGACTCTGGACTCACGGCTACGATTTCTATTCCAACTCGCGTCCGTGGATCGGAACCTATTATGGAGGCGAAAAGGGCGGCAAAAGCTTTCATTGGAAGACCGATCAGATCAACGAAGCCCATGAGCGAATGGCCACGCTGGTCAAGGCCCCGGGCAGCGACCGAAGCCCCGAGGCGTTGGCACGTCTAGAGCCATACGGTTTGGGCACCAAGCGAACCCTCGAGCAGTACATCGAGTTCACTGGCATCGATCCTCGGAACGGAGACACATCTCAAGCAAAGTGCGCGGTTGTGTACGTTCCCTGGTACAAGCCGACGAGTTCGCCGACTTTTCCACCAGGGGAGTCCACTCGAAGTCTTCGCGGTGAGCCTGAACCCTTCTCAGCCCCGGGAGAGCCGGTGGCCTTGCATGTGCGAGGTCAGATCGTTCTGGTCATCCTCTTGGTATTGGTCAAGTCGTTGTCGCTATGGCTGCTGTGTACAAAGTCAAAGGTATGTGGGAAGACGGTTCGGAAGGATTGAAGTTGAATGGCACAACGCGGCCCGAGACGCTCTGGTGCCGCGGCCATGAATGGCCAAGATGGTCTATCGCAAGCAGGCGCGCGGAACGTTGTTTTTTGCCCGCAGTCGGGCAAACGACGCACAGCTTGCGCAAAGGTTCTCTGAGCCGCCCGTGACGATATTGTACACTATAGTTTTATTTTATGTAGACTGGGCCTCCTTAGACCGCAGTGACACCTGTGTTCGAGAATGTGGCCGGGCTACCGACAGTAAGCAAAGAGGGAAAGCCGGAGACTTTGAAAAACGAGCTGGTTTGAGAGACCCTGTTCTTAAAATTGAACCAGACGAAAAACATCACGAACCGACGAAGACTGAGCTCCCGAAGTTCTATTCGAGGTCCTTATGGTACCGCAGTAAACGTTGCCGTGAAGCCTTGCATGCTAACGCTGTCGTCCGTCTCGAATACAGCGAATATCTCCGGACCAGTGCTCCGGGGCATCGTCGGCAAGACCTCTCCGGCCACTTCCGCGAGAAGTTCGACCGTGGAGTTGGCCCCGTCGTACACATAGAGATAGTCGTACTCGCCTTCGGACTCAAACTCGGCGAACTCCATCTGGATCTTCAGCGACGGGGAAGAAGTAATGACGTGCCAGCACGCTCGCCTGTCGTGCTCGTAATATATGGACCTTCTGGGCAAATCGGGTCTTCTGTGTCTGACTCCTGCAATGGCAACACAGAAATGGTCTCCGAGGCTCCTACGGCAGGGAGGACGATGTTAATCCTGGTGGTGCAACGTTCGGGGGGCACGGTGGGCGTTGTCAGGGCCCGCGAGGGAGAGCTACTTGGCGGAGGGGAGACCGGGGCCGGAGTCGCATCCACGGTGACCCGCCCACTGTATCCGAATACTGGGCCTGCGTTTAGGTGGCTTGAAATGAACCGGACAAGCATACCCTCACATTGAGGAGCGGACACGCTCAAGGAAGAGTGGGATCCGCTCAGACGCTCGCTAGGACTGATAATCGCATTCTTCTCGCCCACGGAGTTGCCGTAGTAAACTGCGAGGTAGTCGTGGATTGGCTCCGTGCTGATCTCCGGGAAGTTCACTGAGACATGCTTGGACGGGTCGGCGGGGGGAGGAATCAGGAAGCACCTGACAAGGCCGTTGGTGTACGCGGAGGCGGGGATCCCAAACTGCGTTCCGTCGCGCGCAGGCACGGTAACAGCTGAGCACTGTCCACTGTTGACGGTGGCAAAGAAGTATGCGACCTCGGGTGTGTCGTAGATGTTGAATCGGATAAAAAGCTGGCAGGTTTCCGGCGATGAGTAATTCGAAGAAGAAAGGAAGTAGTCCCCAGGGGCATTTTGATCGAACGACGATGATGCCCGATGGTGGTGGATTCCGCCATGTTTTCAAACTGGTTGGCCTGCATGTGAAAATGGATCAGCGGGTCTAACTGCACAGTCGAGGTGATGAAGAAGCAGTACGATCCAATCTCTGCGGTTCCAGGCGGGATACCGAAAGGTACGACTTGGCCTTGTTCCGTCAAAGTGATATTGTACCTGGTGATGGGGTCGGGAAGCTGGATTGATTCAAATGCAAGACGCCATGGCGTTGGACACCATCGCTCTGCTGACGCGATGAGCGACCTATAGGGTGCAAGCAGGCTACCGCAAGCTATGCTCATTTATCAGTCTCGGAGGGGAAGTAGCCATTTCCTTCATCGTTTCGAGAGGTGTTTGGGAAAGCTGCGTGAGATAGATCGAAGGCTTTGAGAAGGAACCTGAAGACTATCGGAGAGGGAGGGATCTTCCGAAAAAACTTAGCTGAACCATGCTAAAGAAACTCTGTCCCCGTCCGTGACATCTTTCCTCGCTCTTCGAGAGTTTGAACAGCAGTAGCTCTTTCGAATCAAATAAAAGAGTGTCATGGAGAACTTCATCATCCAATAAAACCATGGTCTAGTTGTAGACAATATGACGTATGATCCCTTTTGCATTGTTAATTGTAACATTGACTTGCATCCATCAGCTCGCAATAAGCCCTCTATCAGCAATGAGGGTTAGGTGTAGTAGAAGTGTACAAGGGAACCACAACAGCGTCCTTCCGTCCTCCCATCTTCCGACACAAGAGATCGATTAATTAGACGCACTCGGACTACTATGACTCATTATTGGCTCCAAACATGCTGTGCATCGACATCCGATCCATATGTATGCGGGGCTCGGCAGCTAAGAGGGAGGAGGGGGCACTCAATCAGTCATTTTTTAAAAAATAATTTTCGATCGAACATCAAGTACCCTGGTACCTTCGTCAAGGGTTTCGGAAGGGATACCACGGTACTGAATAGTGGACTTGGACATGGCCACACTCACACACATTTCTCAATTCTCTATTGAGTGTACTTCTATTTATGAGTCGCACGTCTAATCCTTTCGCTCTGAGGCTTTTTTAGAATAGTTTCCCCTACTGCTTTGAATACTCAACAGCTCCGCAGCTACTCTCTCCTTGCCTCGGGGTCAGTGTTCAAAGAGTTCCGCGGAAAGATGAACAAGCAACTATCCACGGGGCTTCTTCTGTGGGCGGCCGTGTGGGCATGGCTGGCGTCGCTTCATGCAACGCACGCATATCAACTGGATGTAGACATTCAAGATATGCCCTTCTATGGGCCCCTTAAAGATCCCAAGGAGGTGGAAAAGAGGTGGGGTTCCAAGGAGAACTGGAAGAAGGGAGAAGCCGTTGTGTATCTGAACGATGACACGTTCGAGCACCGCACCCAGGCCGCTAGCGGCTACACTACAGGTGACTGGCTCGTCATGGTCGGCGCGCCGTGGTGCCCGGCGTGCAAGGCCGCGGAAGCCAACTGGAACCACACCGCGCGGGAGCTGTTTGGGGAAATCAACGTGGCGTACATTGACGGCTCTACTAATCCCTTTACTCAGGAGAGATTCAAGGTCACTAGGTACCCTACGATTTTTTTGCTCCATAAGGGCCGGGCGTATGAATACAAAGGCGATCGATACTGGCGGAAAATGGTCCTGTTTGCTAGGATGGGGTATGAGGAGGTGGAGTCGTTTGAGATCCCGCCAGCTCACGGGACATTTGATGAACTCGTCGTCCGACTGCAAAAGTGGAGCGGCGATATGTACGCAGTCTATGAGGAGCGGCCAGACATCTTTTTCGCGTCTCTGCTTTTTGGAGGCGGACTCAGTGCCGCCGTTCTTGGATACATCGTCTGCGCTCCCTACGAGCCGTCTTTCATAGAACTAAATCAGCCTGACAAGCCCCAGACCAAGGTCTGGGACGCTAACGCGAATGAAACTCGTGTCCTTGAGACTGTTGAGGAGGAAGAGGAGCACCAACAAACGGGTCGGGAGGACGACATTTCTCTTGAGCACCGAGAAGGCGTTCGTCAGCTTGAGGTTGATGCAGACACGGTAGAAATCGTAACAGGTGCATCGGATCCGGATGTTGTGGCACCTGCAGAGACTTCACA
>Ga0075012_10004563_pt1 | contig 12838 bp, 14 predicted proteins | sample All_14_2_FD_71474 | JGI IMG/M metagenome (GOLD analysis project Ga0075012, IMG submission 71474) | Freshwater microbial communities in response to fracking from Pennsylvania, USA - Allegheny Zone_MetaG_DW_15 | ecosystem: Environmental > Aquatic > Deep subsurface > Groundwater > Drilled...
AATAAATAGTCAATTCCAGTTTCATGTAATTGGTGTTTCCTTCCCTTGTATTTTTTCATGCAGCTAGGTCATTCCTGACAAACATCATTTCCCCCACTGACCAAAAACACCCCAAATCTCCCCCTCCCCATCCAATTTGCAGACGATTCCAAGGCCATAGCTCACCTTAAACATACTTGCAATGAACGGAACCAACCTTACCTCCTACACGCCTGTGCAGACGTGGTTTTTGGTCATTTTGCGGATGCTCATCGGTTGGCACCTCCTGTACGAGGGAGTGGTCAAACTATGGAACCCCGGCTGGTCGGCTGGGGGCTACCTGATGGACTCGCAGGGGCCTTTCGCCAACCTCTTTTACAAAATGGCCGCCAATCCAAGCGTCCTACAGGTCATTGATTTTATGAACATCTGGGGCCTCATCCTCGTCGGGTTGGGGCTGCTGCTGGGCATCTTCACCCGCTTGGCCTGCGTCGGCGGCATCCTGCTGCTGTTGTTGTATTTCCTATCACACCCGGCGCTCATCGGCGTGAAATATGCCATGCCAACCGAGGGCAGCTACCTGTTTGTCAACAAAAACCTCATCGAAATGGCGGCGCTCTGCGTGCTGCTCGTTTTCCCAACGGGTAAAATGGCTGGCATGGATGGCCTCATCTCGCAGTGGCGGGGTAAATAAGTTGGCTCCAATGGGGTAAACAGTTCGACAGTGGGCAGTTGGCAGTCAGTCACTGCGCTCCCCAATAGCTTCAACCAATTCCTCAATTCAACCAGTTTAACCACTTCAACAATCAAACAATGTCTCAAAATAAAATAAATCGGCGGGACGCCATCAAGGGTTTGGCAGCGGTTCCCGTGCTCGGTGCCTTCCTCTTGGGCACTGATGCGAAAAGCGACCACGACGAGGAAATCAAACAAGAAATCCTCAAGGAACTCAATGTTGAGCCAGCGGCCCCCAACCCGACGGGTTCTATGAAGGGTGATGTGCTGCGGATCGGCGTCATCGGCTATGGCGGGCGGGGCGAACACCTCATTCGGGCCATCGGCTTTGCCAGTCCAACTTGGCTGAACGAGATGAAGGAAAACGCTGCCAAGGACCCCAAGGACACCCGCCTGCGGGACTACCTTGAACAGGAGAACCTGAACGTGCAACTCACGGCGGTCTGCGATACTTTCGACGTGCGGGGCGAACTGGGCGTTGCCGCAGGCACCAAGGATGGCTTCAAGCCCAAGCAGTACCGGGACTACCGCAAGATGCTCGAAGACCCCGATATTGACGCCGTGGTCATCGCCACGCCTGACCATGCCCACGCTCCGATGGTCATTGCCGCCGTGCAGGCTGGCAAGCATGTTTATGTGGAAAAATGCATGACGCACAAGGTCAAGGAGACTTTCGACCTGTACGATGCGGTGAAAAAATCGGGGCTTGTGTTCCAACTCGGCCACCAGCACCGCCAGACGGCAAGCTTCCTCACGGCGAGGGAATTGGTGAATAAAAAAGTCATGGGGCACATCAACCTCGTGCAGACGAACACCAACCGCAACGACGACAACGGCGCTTGGCAATGGGAAATCCATGAAAAAGGCAACCCGCAGACCATTGATTGGGACCTTTTCCTCGGCAATGCGCCCAAAATCCCGTTCAACGCCGAGCATTATTTCCGCTGGCGCAAATGGTGGGCTTATGGCACTGGCCTCTCCGGCGACCTGCTTACCCACGACTACGACCGCATCAACTGCCTGCTCGAAATGGGCATCCCGGCCAGTTGCAACGCATCGGGCGGCATCTATACGCACCGTGACGGGCGTGACGTTCCCGACGTTTTCCAAGTGGTGATGGAGTACCCCGAATTTACGTCGGGTGCTACGCAAGAAGCGGGAAAAGAGAAGGGTATGACCTTTATTTACAGCTCAACGCTCGGCAACCAGTACGACCGGGGCAGCCTCGTCATGGGCCACGATGCCACGCTGGAACTCGGTGAACAGCTCATCATCCATGCCGACCCGCAGTCAACCCGCTACAAAGACATGATTGAAAAAGGTATCGTCAGCCTCGAAGTGCCGATGTACGCCTACGACCCAAGGGCCAAGGGCGTGGACGCCGTGACTGGGGCCACCGCCAAGTACTTTGCCAACAAGGGCCTGATGTACACCTACCGGGACGGCAAGCGGGTGGATTCTACCTTCCTGCACCTACGGGAGTGGTTGAGTGCCATCCGTAATGGGCACAAGGTTAGTTGCGGTGTTGAGGAAGGCTTCCAAGAGGCGATTTCGGCGCACATGGCCTCCATATCGTTCCGCACAGGCAAGCGGGTGGAATGGGATGCCGTGAACCGCAAGCTGAAGAACGTGAGCGATGCAGAGTTGGCGGCGATTGGGATGTTGTGAGTTTTTTTTTCGTAATCAATAAAAAGCGCTGTTGTGGTTCTTTTCCACGGCAGCGCTTTTGTCTATCTGGCATTGACCATTTCGCTAATTGATATGCGTGTGGTACGCTTCCTTGAGCAAATCCAAATACCAGCTATCATAGTTTTTGAGCTTGAAAATTGCTTCGCAACGCTCCGTGAAGCGCTCCTCCAATTTGTGGAGCGCCATCATTTCCACGGCCTTTTTGAAGGCATTGTAGCTGGCTTTGTAGTTTGATTCCGACATTCCACGTAGGCGACTGGCATATTCGGTGGCCACTTCCACCCGGTAGAGCAAGAGGTCAATCACCTCGGAAGGGAATACCGATACCTTTTCATAATTGGTAATCAGCTCCCGCAACTTGGCATTGCTGGGCCGTTTGCGGTTGCCCGTCCGTGTCCAAAAAAAGCTGTAAATCTTTTTGCGGTAGCCTTCCAGCATCTCCTTGCGCTCCTTGTCGGTCATCAGTTCTTGGGTATAGAACTCCTGGACTTGCGGGAGCTTGTTGAAAAGCATATAAAACTCCTCCCGAAGTTGCGCTTCATCGAGGGTATCGAGGTAGGTTTTGAGGGCTTTGAGTTTTGGTTTGGCCATGTGATATTTAATTCTAAATTGAAAGGAAATGCTTAGTTGAGCGACTGATATTTTCCATGTTCCATTCGATAATACCGATTGTTCAAATCCCTTTCCTCCACCACCTTATGAAACGGCGAAAAGAACAAATCCTCCCGCCCCATCTTGTCCTCAAACCATTGAAAATCAGGCAGAATCAGCAAGGTTTTCGCTGAGTCGGGGCTTTCGAGCGCCGAGAGGTGCATGGCGGTGAACGGCACGCCCCAAGTCATCAGAACGGTGTCTAGCGGGGCTTGGTTTTCAGGGAGGAGAAAGCGGTTGCCAGGGCGGTTTATTTTCTGCTCAATCCATGCGAACTGGCCAGCGACGGTGCGGTGGTTCCAGGCGATGGTAGCGATACGGAGGAGTAGCACGGCGGCAATGAGGTATTGCCCCCATGTCGCTTTTGTCATGGCCGAAGGCCACCTCTGCGTCATGTATGCAGTGCGTAATGCAGCGGTGGCCTTCGGCCATGACAAAAAAACATCAAAGAAAAACGGAACTGCCACAAAAATGCTCAACGGCAAATACGATACCTCCGAATAGAACCGATACTGCGCCTGCGGGTCTGCGATATTGTACAGCAACAGGTAGCCGAGCGAAAACGACCAGATAAGGCCAAGTCGCAGCCACTGTTTTTTTACCAAGTAAAAAATGCTCACCACTGCTAGCAATATTGGCCACAAATAATAATAGTTCAGGCAGCGCTCCATAAAAATGCCGTTGGCGGGGATGGCCCACAGTTTCGGTAGGTATGTTGTCAGGTTTACGGCAAATTCTTCCTGTTTGGCAGCCTCGTACCAGTTGGTGAAAAAAGCGGATTTGATGCCGGTCGCCACCATGAAAATGCCCAACACCAGCCCGTATCGCCAATGACGCAACTCCTTGGTTTTCAACCACATAAACATCCAGAGAAATGCCGTGAAGATGATGCTCAATTTGTGGGAGAAGCCCACCGTGGCAGCCAGCAGCACGAGCGCCAACCATTGCCAAGCGGCATCTAAACGAGGGTTGCGGAGCACCACACCGAATCCCAGCAGGAGGAGCGAAAGCCCCAAGTTGAACTCGGATTGGATATGGTAAAACCCATCGAAAGTCATCAAAGTGGCCAGCGAAAGCAGCACCCAACCGAGGGCATCGCAGCGCAGCCAGCGGACGAGCAGGTGCCAAATTGCGAAGTAAAAAAGGACGTAAGCCGTCGAAAAACCCATGCCGACCGCCCACAATGGTGCGCCCATTTTCATCAATAGAAACGGCACGACCTGCGGCATAGCGGTCACAAAACGGTAGTGGTAAATCTGGATTTTTTGCTCGTTGATGAGGTTAAAAAGCTGGAATCCGGCATCCATGAAGAAGGCTCGCTCACGGTAGAATACAAGGGAGAGAAGTAGCAGTGCCGCCCATGTTGCGTAGCCCAGAAATTGGAAATTAGGAAATTGGAAATTGGAGGACGTACCCAATTTCCAATTTCCCATTTTCCAATTTCCATTCTCAACTGATTGCATACGTCGTCAGCCTGCACTTCACCCGCAGCACTTGGCGGATGTCCTCCATGTCCACTTCGTAGGGTTTGTAAACGGCGCTATTGTCGGAGATGAGGCGGAGTTGGCTGCCGTCCTTGAATTGTTGAACCCGCTTCGCAACGACCACATCGGTTACCACCACATAGACATTATTGTCCCGCAAGGGGTCGCCCCGTTCCAGCGGTTCGCAGACGACGACATCGCCGTTGGTGATGGTCGGGTACATGCTGTCGCCCGTGATTTCGAAGGCGATGAGGTTGCCGTCGAGGTTGGGGATGCTGAACTTGGGGAGGTCGGCGAGGTAGCTGTTGTCGGAGTGTTCGAGGGCGTAGCCGGCCATGGCCCGGTTGGGCACGAGCGTGATGTTGAGGCGGCCACCGAATTGGCGTTCATCGAACGAGCGAACGGGGATGGCGCTGTCCTTGGAGCGCATAAACATCTGGTTGGCGAAGCCAAACACGTAGTTGGCGTCAATGTTGTAAATTTCAAACAATTTGTGCAACTGTTCGACGGTGATGTTGCGGTCGCCCTTCAAGATGCTGTTCACGACGTGGTTGTAGGTGCCCAGTTGCTTCGCAATGTCCGATTTTCCTTTGATGGAATTGTTTTTTTCGAGGGCTTCGAATACTTCCCTAAAGCGTTGATTCACAATGTTTTCTGAGAAAATACCCATATTTTATAAAAAAAGTTTTAAAAATGTTTGGAATTAAAAACATTTTGTGTTGATATTTGCACCATCAGATTGCGCAAGCAACAAGGACGTGCAAAAAGAAGGCTCGCAAGATACAAATAGTTTTCAAAAAACAACTTAGCCATGCGTACTAACCAACATAAAAGTTTCGATTCGGACTTTGGACATGCCCGCTACCGCCAAACGCAGGGGGGGCTTGCATACAGCAACCACCAACAATTTTCGCTGACGGAAGCCATCGTCTGGCTGCTTCGCCGACTGGTTTTGGTGGCCGAGCGCCTGCTTGTGATTGGGAAATACCAATTTTATAAAAAAACCGCCGTGACGACGAGCAGCCTCAAGCTGCCCGTGCTGAAACTGGCAATCGTGGGTGTTTTTGCCTTTTTCGTTTTTCGCAAGGATGCGAGCCTCGAACTCGGCTTGGGCACACGGCAGCGGGCCGATATGGGAGGCAGGCCCGTTGCCGAAACCGTTGCCTACGAGGAACCGCCACAGGCAAAAAAATCAATGCTGGGCGGTATTGCCTCCATTTTCGAAGCGAAAGACTACTTCGCTGACGAGCCTAGCGACGACCAGGAAGCCCGCCGCACCAAGGCGTACATCCGCCGGTTCAAAGACGTGGCCATGGAGGAATCGAAGCGCTACGGCATCCCTGCCAGCATCAAAATGGCACAAGGCATCCTGGAAACGAACGCTGGCGGCAGCCAGTTGTCCAAGCAGAACAACAACCATTTCGGCGTCAAATGTTTCAGCCGTACCTGCAAGAAGGGCCACTGCTCCAATTTTGGCGACGACAGCCACAAGGATTTTTTCAGGAAATACGGCAATGCTTGGGAAAGCTGGAGGGCACACAGCAAGATGCTCGTCAGCGGCAAGTACCGCTCACTGCTCAAACACGGGGACGACTATGAAGCTTGGGCACATGGACTGAAAAAATTGGGCTACGCAACTGCCAAACACTATGACCAAACCCTGATTGAGCTTATCGAGAAATACCATTTGGATGAATTGGATTAAGCCGTGAACAAATCACCCGACCGTTCTGCGCTCTCACTATGAAGTGCCCCAATTAACCAGCCCCAAAACCCAAGACATAGTAGTTTTCTCATGTATGTTCTGGGTGCGACCGCCCACTGCGAACGGCAGTGGAGCGGTCTTTTTTATTTTTGATAGCGTTCGGCGATGGCATCTATGGCCTTGGCCAGCTTGCGGTCACGGTCGGTGACGGTGCTGCCAGCGTCGTGGGTGTTGAGTTTGAATTGAACCTTGTTCCAGACGTTCGTCCATTCTGGGTGATGGTTCATTTTTTCAGCCTGGATGGCGACTTCCGTCATGAAGGCGAAAGCTTGCGAGAAGTCCTTGAACTGGAAGGTAGCTTGCAGGGAATTGTCGGTTTCTCTCCACATAGGTTTAGATTATTTTTTTGTTGAAATGTTTTTGCTAACGTGAAACTCAACACTAAAACAATCCAAACGTCATTTGTTTTCTTCTGGCTGCGAAAGTGCGAAATCCTCAAGGACGGCATCCAATATGGGGTCTTCCCCTTTGGCATAGCCCTGCTTCAGGTCGTAGCCCCAGAGTTTGCTGGCGGCGTTCCAATAACCAGCAGTCATGCCGCCCCGATAGGTTTTAATGAGTTCGTACAGTGGGGTGTTAAGTTCACGTTCCACCATTTTCACCAAGATTTTGCCTTGCGTTTTGGTCAGGTTTTTCAGGGGTGCCTCGAACTTATCGTCCAATTCTTTTTGCATGTTTCTTGCGTAGCGCTTGCGTTTTCCTTTGCGCATTTCTTCCGTTTCCTGGTTCAGTTGCTTGAAAACTTTGATGGCCTCTTGGGCATACGGGTAAACGACGCCTGCGTAACGAAGGTACTGGCGGTAGCGGTTGTACTCGTCAACACTTTTGAACTGCCGTGGCGAGGTAAGTGAAATGGTGGCAAGTTCCTCGGCCACGTAGAGCGTATCCCCGTTTTTATCCAGTAGCATGGTGAAAAGCTGGTCGTTGATGGTGGTTTTGCCAATGCTGGTTTGCGCCGAAAGATTCGTGGAAGCGCATAAAATAAGCCCAAGGATGAAGCCCCATATTTTCATGCTAGAAGAGTTTTTTGCGAAGTTATCCTGTTTTGCCTTGCCGCTTGCAAATTTGCATGGAAGCTAGGCAATTGCATATCGAAAATGAAGACGCAAAACCGGACGAAATTGCTGTTAAGATATTGCAAAACTTGCCCCAGATTTCTAGGATTATTTGTGATTGAAAAAAAATGCCTGCCTAGATTGAATCCTAGGCAGGCATTTTTTGCCGACTTAATTGTTGTTAGGAGTTGCCGGTTCTCCGCAGTTTGAATTCGTAAAGTTGTACGATTTTCGCTTGGTGGTCGGCCACTTTGTTCAAGAGTTTTAGCTCCTGTTTAATGGCGATGTCTTGTGTTTCCTGCGTCGTCTTTCGAATGGATTTCAATTGACGGTTCAGGTCCAGGATTTTTTGGATTGTGGAGGTCAGTGCGTCTTTGGCTGTCAAAAGCCGCTGAATCATTGAATGTTCACTCATTTTAATTGGTTTGGTATAGGCGAAAAAAATGTGGTTAAAATTCTTTGGTGCCGATGGCGTGACAAATATAGTTTCTTGATTTTGATTTTCTAAGGGAATTTTGAGTTAATTGTGTTTTAAATGATTGAGCAGGTTTTTTTAGAACTTGAACTGTAAACGACCTTAATTTGCTTTTGTTCTAGGTGTTGAAAAAATTATAAAATTGGGTTTTTGGCCCGCCGAAACGTTCAGGAGTTGCGGATTTTTTGCTCGATTTTTGTTGTCGAATACCCGTCCGCAAAACTCAAATTTTTCACTGCACCGCCGTTGGCCAACACGAGGTCAGCCCCCACGATTTTGGCGATTTCCCAGTCGCCGCCCTTCACCAAAACATCGGGCATCAAGGCTTGAATGAGCGGCAACGGCGTTTCCGTTTCAAATAAGACGACCGCATCCACGCAAGCAAGCGAAGCAAGTATCGTCGTCCGGCTACTTTCGTCCTGTATCGGGCGATTCATGCCTTTTAGGGCACTAACGGAACTGTCAGAATTTATGCCAACAATTAATCTGTGGCCCAAATCTCGGGCTTCGGCCAGGTATTTCACGTGGCCAAAGTGCAAAATATCGAAACAGCCGTTGGTGAAAACAATGCGCTCGCCTTGGCTGCGCCAATGCTGCACGGTTTCGAGCAATTGTCCCAGCGATTGAATTTTGGCTTGAATTTTTTCGAAAAGCATGGGGCGAAAATTGAAAACAATCGATGAATTTACGCAGTAAAAGCTTGATTTTCAGGTGGTTGTGGTCGGTAGTGCTTGTTGTAGGCGGGCAACACCAGTAGGGCGATGATACCCAGCAGAGAGGTTAGCCCAATTTGGATGGAAAAGAAAATGATGTTGGCGACTGAAAAAGCGTCGTCGCCCCGGATTCCGTAAAATGTTGTCAGTGCGGTGATAACCAAAAAGTGGAAAGTGCCCATGCCGCCGGGCGACGGGATAACCATGCCCAGCGTCCCGAATGCAAAAACAGTGAGCGCAGCCAACAGGCCGAGGTGCGCCGTGGGGCCGAACGCTTGGAATCCCAACCAGGTCATTACGAAGTACATCAGCCAAATATTGAGGCTGTGGAGGATGAAAAGCCAAGGTTTGCGCAGCTTCGCCACCGCCTTGATGCCTTCCCAAAAACCGGTGAGTAGACCCACAATTTTTTTATAAACAGTAGTGCCTGCCAGCTTTTTTCTTCCAAAATAAAGCACCGCAACGACTAAAACAAAGGCAGCCAAAAGCCACCATTTGGTAAAAGTAGGCGATTCGACTACTTCCACTTTTGTATCGCTGCCGATGAACTGACGATAATTCAACAGCTTATCACCTTCGAAAAACAAGGCCATCAGAAAAACCAGCCCAAGGCAGAGGACATCCACGATGCGGTCAACGACGATGGTGCCCATGACTTTTTCGGGGGGGAGGTTTTCGTATTTGGAAAGCACACCAGCACGCACGACTTCTCCCATCCGGGGCAGCCCAAGATTGGCGAAATAGGCCACCAAAATGCTCAAAAACCCATTTAGGAAACGGGGTTTGTAGCCCAGCGGCTCCAGCAGGAGTTGCCATTTGGCAGTACGGCTGAAATTGCTGACGAGAAACGCCACGCCAACCAGTGCCATCCAGCCAAAATTGGTGCTTTTGAAGTCGTTGATGAGCTTTTCCAGCAGGTTGCAGTCAGCTTCTGGCACTCCTTTTTGAGCACATTCGGCCAAGTAAGCTGCGTTTTGGCTGCGATAAACCAAGTAAAGAATTACAGCGCCGATGCTTAGAAAAAGCAGGAATTGTAGGATGTTTTTCAGTATTTTATTCATCGGGCTGGAGCGGTGAATCAGGCGGGCAGCCTGTTGTTTTCGTCAGGAAAGACGGTGGCCGGCTTGAAGTTTTTCGCCTCTTCGGGCGTCATGAGCGCATAGGCGATGATGATGACGATGTCGCCGGGCTGGCACCTCCGTGCAGCAGCCCCGTTCAGGCAGATGACACCAGAGTTCCGCTCTCCTCGGATGGCATAGGTTTCGATACGTTCCCCATTGTTGTTGTTCACAATCTGCACCTTCTCGCCCTCGATGATATTGGCGGCTTCGAGCAGCGCCTCATCAATGGTGATGCTGCCAACGTAGTTGAGATTGGCCTCGGTGATCTTGGCCCGATGGATTTTAGATTTGAAAATGGTTAGAAACATAGCGGCGCAAAAATAGAAAAATGCAGGGTAATGCCCTTTTTTTTAAGGTTTTGAACACCAAAACTAACTGGTTACTAACCCGTGAAGGGGCAACTAGTTCATTCAGAATCTTGACTGGGATTGTCCAAAAAGTCATTTTTCCAGCCTCAAAACCTGGTTGGAATCTAAAGCTAGAACAATCCATGCCAACAATTTTTGGGCGCTGGGTCTTTTGCAAAAGGTTGTTTAGCAGTGTTTTGTGAATATGCTATTTAAAAATACCTGAAAAACCGCCGCTTGCGGCCTGATTTTTGGCAAACCTCAACCAAGCGTCCAATTTTGGATGTTCTTTCACACAACAAGCGAACCAGTCATCAGCTACTTGATTTTTTTCATTTTCAAGGTTCGCACACACTAAGGCCCAACAATTTCCCATCAGGGCACTATTCCCACTATAAAACAAGACATATTACTGACTTTCAAGATTGATTTTTTTTAACTGGTAATGCTATACCTCCTTTTAACTTATTGTGAATTATGAAAAAAGGCAAAAACTACGAGCGTTACTGCAGGGACTGAACAAAAAACGAACACACACAAACGAACACACTATGAAACGCATCCCATGTACATTGGCGGGAGCATGCCTTGCATTGACGCAAGTGCAGGCTACCCCGGCCCAAGGTATTACGCCCTACGGCTACATTTCTACCTTCAATTCAGACTTGATGCCAGATGAAGCTGGCATCAAGCTGCGCTTGGAGATGATGTGCAGCCCCGTGTCCACGGTCTTCGATGAAGATGTAAAGGCATACCTGACTCGGTACCTCACTTATGGCGTGCAGGAAACGCAGGCAATACTTGGCCGGGGCATGGTCTATCTTCCAACGATAGAGCACTACCTCGCCATGAACGGCCTGCCAAAACAACTGAAATACCTGCCAATGGTAGAGTCTGATATGCTGCCTTACGCTGTGTCCACCCGAGGTGCGGCAGGCTTGTGGCAGCTAGTGCCTGCCACCGGGCGAGCATTGGGCCTTGTCGTTGACGACAAGTTGGATGAGCGCAAGGACCCGAACCGCTCCAGTGAGGCAGCTTCCAAGTACCTAAAGCGGCTTTACAACCGCTATGGGAGCTGGGAACTGGCAATGGTCGCATACAATTGCGGCCCTGGTCGTTTGAACAAGGCCATCCAGCAGGCAAATAGCCGGGAGTATGCCAAGGTGAAGCCGTTTTTGCCGAAGGAAACCCAGCTTTATCTAGCCAGGTACCTTGCCGCAATCTACATCGCAACCTATTTTCAAACCCACGATATTGCACCGGCCATGCCCGATATGGTTTTGTACAGTGCGATGTCCGCAAGGGTTTACCATTCTATTTCGCTGAAAAAGATTTCGGATATGACAGGTGTTGACCTGCCGAAACTCAGGCGCCTGAACCCAGCCTTTGTTGGGAACCACGTGCCAGCGAAGGAAAGGGGCGTTTTCCTAACCCTGCCGAAAGAATCTTGGGAGTACTATCTGAACGCCGTTCATTGGCCTGTGCCAAGCGCTTGACACCTTTTACATACCTACTTTAGAAAAACTTTGAACAGAAATCCGCCCGTCCCCGATATTCGTGGGACGGGCGGCCTCATTTTCCCGCTCAGCAAAAAAAATTGCGCCACCTATTCTTTTGATGAAAACTGTTGTATAGTTTTGCCTCGCAGTCCGCCGAACATATTTTGCGCTACAAACCATAGTGAAGGCAAAATTTTCACCTATCCCTTATCTGAATTCCCAGTTCAACTGAAAACGACGGGCAACGACATCTTTCCCATCCCTGAATTATTGTATTCCCTAGGAGCATAGTTCCTTTTAATTCATCCTTTTTGCGCTGCAAAAAGAAGCTGACCTGATCGTCGTGCCGACGAGTGGGGTGGTTTGTTGTTGCTCGCATTCGACAAAAACTGTGTGTAGCATGGAAAAGCGTTACTTCCCAATCGTTTTAGGTCTGTTGATTTTGCCCCTCATTGCCCATGCCCAATTTGATGAAATTGGAATCATCTTCGGCACTTCCAATTACAGTGGCGACCTTACAGAGCGCCACATCGAGCCACTGGAATGCAACATGGCCAACGGCATTTTCCTGCGAAAAAAATTGAGCCAGCATTTTGGCTTGAAAATGCAGTTCACCCGCCTCGTCGTTTCCGCCGATGACCGGAACAACACCGAACAGGGTGGCCTGTGGAAGCGAAACCTCAGTTTCCGTTCCGACATTTATGAAATCGGGGCACAAATGGAGTGGACGCCCATCAGCTTGAAATCGGATGAGAACCAGTTCCTGCCTTATTTTTTTGGAGGAATAGCCGGGTTTTACTTCAACCCATTGGCAGAACTGAATGGGCAGTTGTACGAGCTTCACCACTATCGTACCGAAGGCGTCAATTACAGCAAGTATCAGGTCGCAGTACCTTTCGGGCTTGGCATGAGGCTCAACCTGCGCAACCGTGGCACGCTGGGCTTCGAGCTTGGCGCCCGAAAAACCTTCACCGACTACCTCGATGATGTGAGCAAAACTTACCGCAGCGACCTGGCCCGCCTCAACAACAGCAAAGCGGCGCAACTAAGTTACCGTGGCTCGCTGGAAAACCACCAAAGCGATGTGCCCGGCTACCCAAAGCCAGGAACCAAGCGGGGAAACCCCAAGGAAAAAGACTGGTACTACCTATTCGGCCTGACACTTGGCATCAACATTGGACGCTGAGCAAGAAACATAATGCCTTGAACTATCGGGCAGCCTGTAGCAATGATGCTGGGGCTGCCCTTCTTTTTTCCAATTGGCCAATCATTGAAACTGACCAAATCTTTCCAGCAGCCATTCCTTTTCGCCAACGGCTTTTGTC
>Ga0075012_10004564_pt1 | contig 12837 bp, 16 predicted proteins | sample All_14_2_FD_71474 | JGI IMG/M metagenome (GOLD analysis project Ga0075012, IMG submission 71474) | Freshwater microbial communities in response to fracking from Pennsylvania, USA - Allegheny Zone_MetaG_DW_15 | ecosystem: Environmental > Aquatic > Deep subsurface > Groundwater > Drilled...
GAACTGCTGATCGACGTGACGCCGCCTGCCGTCATCATGATGGTGGGTCTGCAGGGCTCGGGCAAAACCACCTCCACCGCCAAGATCGCCAAGCGGCTCAAGGAAAAGGGCCGCAAGAAGGTGCTGATGGCGTCGCTCGACGTCCAGCGCCCGGCTGCGCAGGAACAACTGGCGGTGCTGGGTACGCAGACCGATGTCGCGACCCTGCCGATCATCGCCGGCCAGCAGCCGGTGGATATCGCGCGGCGCGCGTTGCAGGCCGCGAAGCTTCAGGGCTTCGACGTGGTCATGCTCGACACGGCCGGTCGTCTGCACGTCGATCAGGCGCTGATGGACGAGATGAAGGCAGTCGCGGATGTTGCGAACCCTGCCGAAATCCTGCTCGTCGTCGACTCGTTGACCGGTCAGGACGCCGTCAACGTCGCCACGAATTTCACGGCGCAGGTGCCGCTGACCGGCGTGGTGCTGACCCGCATGGATGGCGATGCGCGCGGCGGTGCGGCGCTGTCGATGCGTGCGGTCACCGGTCGCCCGATCAAGTTCGCCGGCACGGGTGAAAAGCTCGACGCGATCGAGCCCTTCCATCCCGGCCGCGTCGCAAATCGCATCCTGGGCATGGGTGACGTCGTCAGCCTGGTCGAGAAGGCGGCCGAGACGATCGATGCCGAGGAAGCGGACAAGCTCGCCAAGAAGATGGCGAAGGGTCAGTTCGACCTCAACGACCTGCGCGCGCAGCTGAACCAGATGCGCCGCATGGGCGGCCTTGGCGCGCTTGCCGGCATGATCCCGGGCCTCAAGAAGGCGCAGGCGGCGATGGCGTCGAGCGGGGCAAGCGAAAAGACGTTGCTGCACATGGATGCCATCATCGGATCTATGACTCCCAAGGAGCGCGAACGGCCGGCGCTTCTCAACGCCAAGCGCAAGATCCGCGTCGCGAAGGGTTCCGGCACTACGGTGCAGGACGTCAACCGTCTCCTGAAGATGCATCAGGAGATGGAAACGGCTATGAAGAAGATCCGCAAGATGGGTGGCCTTGGCGCGCTGGGCAAAATGCTCGGCGGCGGTGGCGGCCTTGGCGGATTGCTCGGTGGCGGCGGTGGCGGAGGGATGCCGCCCGGCGGCCTTCCGGGTCTGCCCGGCGGCGACATGCCCAAGCTGCCGCCCGGCTTCCAGAATTTCCTGAAAAAATGACGTTCAACTCACAGTTTTCGAATTCAGAAAGGTAAGGTTAGAAACTATGGCAACTTCCATTCGCCTGTCGCGCGGCGGCTCCAAGAAGCGCCCCTATTACAAGATCGTGGTGGCCGACAGCCGCTCGCCCCGCGATGGCGCGTTCATCGAGCGCATCGGCAGCTACAATCCGCTGCTCGCCAAGGATGACGAGAAGCGCGTGATCATCAACGTCGAGCGCGCGAAGCACTGGGTGTCCGTTGGCGCGCAGCCGACCGACCGCGTCGCCCGCTTCCTAGACGTCGCCGGCGTGAAGGAGCGCGCTGCGCGCAACAATCCGAACAAGGCGGAGCCGGGCCAGAAGGCCAAGGATCGCGCCGAAGACCGCGCGCAGAAGCTGGCGGACGCCGAGGAAGCCCGCAAGGCCGCCGAGGAAGCCGCCAAGGCTCCGGCCGAAGAGCCTGCTGCTGAAGAGGCGCCCGCTGCCGAGGCTCCGGCCGAAGAGCAGGCCGAAGGCTGATCCATGTCGGACCGGCCCGTCACGCTTGCCGCTGTCATCGGCGCGCATGGCGTGGCGGGCGAGGTTCGCCTGAAGCTGTTCGGCGACGGGCCGGATACGCTCAAAAGCTATGGCCGCTTCGACGTTGGCGGCCGGGCATTGACGCTCAAGACGATCCGGCCCGGGCCGAACGGCGCGGTCGCGCGCTTTGCCGAGATCGGCGATCGGACGGCGGCCGAGGCCCTGCGCGGCGTGGCGCTGACCGTGCCGCGCAGCGCGCTGCCGCCGCTGGGCGAAGGCGAATATTATCATGTCGACCTGATGGGCCTGCCGTGCGTGTCCACGTCCGGGGAAGCGCTGGGCGTGGTGGTCGCGGTCGAGAATTTCGGCGCGGGCGATGTGGTCGAGATCGAGCGGCCCAACGGCAAGCGCTTCATGGTGCCGATGACGCCCGCCGCCGTGCCCGAGTGGGGCATGGACAAGCTGATCGTGGAAGACGCGTTCGTGTCATGAGCCGGCTGGCTGTCCTGACGGACATCCACGGCAATCTGCCGGCGCTCGAAGCGGTGATCGCGGATGCGCAGGGGCGGGGTTGCGAGGCGTTCGTCAATCTGGGGGATATCCTGTCCGGGCCGCTGTGGCCCGTCGAGACTGCGGACCTGCTGATGGCGCTCGACTGGCCGACATTGGCCGGAAACCATGAGCGTCAGCTGCTGACGGAGGATCGCGCCGCGATGGGGGAGTCGGACGCCTACACGTTCGACCGGCTTTCGGACCGGCACATGGCCTGGATGGAGTCGCTGCCGCAAACGATGGATTACACCGCAGATATCTTCCTGTGCCACGGTACGCCCGACAGCGACCTTGTCTATTTTCTGGAGGATGTGGGGCCTGACGGCGCCTGTGCCGCGGCGGTCAACCTGATCGTGGAGCGGGCGGGAAAACGGGGGGCGCGGCTGACCCTGTGCGGGCATACGCACAAGCCGCGCATGGTCGTGCTGCCCGATGGTCGCACGGTGGCCAATCCGGGGAGTGTCGGCCTGCCGGCCTATGCCGCTTCCACGCCCTATCCGCATGTGATGGAAGGCGGCACGCCCGATGCACGCTATGCGATCGTGACGGAGGGTGAAGTGGAGTTGATCGAAGTGCCGTATGATTTTGAACGGGCGGCGGTGAAAGCCCAAGCCGCAGGGCGCGGTGACTGGGCGCAGGCGCTCCGGCATGGCCATATGGGACGCTGACCGGCGATGGCGACATTCTCCAAGCTTGTACCCTATCTGTACATGGCGATGTTCATCGTCATCGGCTGGCGGCTGTATGTGATCCGCTGGCATGTGGGGCTGAAGGCATTGTCCGGTGCGGCGATGGTGATCGCGCCGCCGCTGCTGTTCATCCTGCCGGCGTTGCGCAATCCCGCCGGAGGCATGGCGGGGCTGGCGATGGCGACGGGTATCGGCATGCTGGTGATGGGCGTGTTGTGCCTGCTGGGCGGCGGCGTGGCCGGCTGGCTCTATACGCGGTTGAAACGGCGCGCATGACCTTTGCCGCCCAGATCCTGACGCTCTACCCGGAGATGTTCCCCGGACCGCTAGGTATTTCGCTGGCTGGGCGTGCGCTGGCCGAAGGCAAATGGTCGTGCGATCCCATCCAGATCCGCGATTTCGCGACGGACAAGCATCGCAGCGTGGACGATACGCCGGCGGGAGGCGGCGCGGGCATGGTGATGCGCGTCGATGTGCTCGCCGCAGCCGTCGATCACGCCATGGCGCGCCAGCCGGAGGCGCCGGTGCTGGCGATGACGCCGCGCGGACAGCCGCTGCGCCAGCAACTGGTACGTACGCTGGCGGCGGGCCCCGGCGTCACCATTTTGTGCGGTCGCTTCGAGGGCATGGACGAGCGGCTTTTCGAGGCGCGGCCGATCATTCCCGTGTCGATCGGCGACTATGTGCTTTCGGGCGGAGAAACGGCCGCAATCGTGCTGCTCGACGCTTGCATAAGGCTGCTTCCCGGTGTAATGGGCGCGGCTTCCAGCGGGGACGAGGAAAGCTTCGAGAGCGGCCTCCTTGAATATCCGCATTATACCCGACCCAATGACTGGGAAGGGCGCACGATCCCTGAAGTGTTGCGATCGGGGGATCATGCGAAGATCGCCGCCTGGCGGGAACAAAGGGCGGCGGACGACACACGGCTAAGGCGGCCGGACCTTTGGGAGCGTCACAGGGACGCTCGGGTCGGGTCGCCCTCTGGTGCGCGACGACAGACGAAGGAATAGAGGCATGAACCTCATCCAGCAGATCGAGGCCGAGAACATCGCGGCCCTCGCCAAGGATATCCCGGATTTCCGTCCGGGCGATACGCTCCGCGTCGGCGTGAAGGTCGTCGAAGGCGACCGTAGCCGCGTTCAGAACTATGAAGGCGTGTGCATCGCCCGCTCGAACAAGGGCATGGGCAGCAACTTCACCGTTCGCAAGATTTCGTTCGGTGAGGGCGTCGAGCGCGTATTCCCGCTCTATTCGCCGAACATCGACAGCATCACGGTCGTCCGCAAGGGCGTCGTGCGTCGCGCCAAGCTTTACTATCTGCGCGGCCGCACCGGCAAGCGCGCGCGTATCGCCGAGCGTCGCGAAGTCCGCACCGAGGATTAATCCCTCGCACGCAGGAATTTGAAAAGGGGCGCGGGCCATGTCCGCGCCCCTTTTTCTATGCGCTGATCCAGACTTCCACGGGCACCCTGTGCTGTCGCAGTATCGCGCGGACGGGCATGTCCTCGACCGGACCTTCGCCCAGCGCGGTGCGATAGACAGCCTCCTTGGCCGCGCCGCCGATCTGCAGAATGAGCAGGCGGCTTTTCAACAGGCCCGTGAGACTGAGGGACATGCGCTGATGCGGCGCGTCGGGTGGCGTGACGGCCAGGCAGAGCGCGTCGGTGGTGAGGCCCTCCGCCAGTTCGGCGGCATCCGGGAACAGCGAAGCGGTATGGCCATCCTCGCCCATGCCGAGCAGCACGATGTCAAAAGGGAGGGGCAGGGCAGCGAGGGCAGCCTCACACGCCGGTTGACCCGCGACGGCGTCGTCGGCGTCGTTCTTCATCGGCAGAAAGTCTGCCGCCGCCGCCATGCCCGTCAACAGATGGCCCAGGATGAGGCGGCTGTTGCTGTCCGCGTGGCTGGGGGGAACCCAGCGTTCATCGACCTGCGTGACGATGACCTTTGCCCAGTTGATGCTGACTTTCTGAAGCGCGTCGAACACCGCAGCAGGCGAGCGGCCGCCCGAGACTGCTATGAGCGCCACGCCGCGGGAAGCGATCGCGGCCTTGAGCAAGCGCCCAATGTGCTGGGCAAGATCAAGCGCGAGAGCGGAACCGTCGTCCTTGCGGATTTCATCGATCATGGCACGAAGCCCTTTAGAGTACCCCCTGGAAGGTGTCGCACTGGTTCGGATCGCCGGTGGAAAGGCCCTTGCGCAGCCATTGCATGCGCTCGGCGCTGGAGCCGTGCGTGAAGCTTTCCGGGACGGGGCGACGGCCGGCAGCGCGCTGGAGCGTGTCGTCGCCGATGGCTTCGGCCGCGCGCATGCCTTCTTCCAGATCGCCCGCTTCCATCAGGTTGGTGTCGCGCGCGGCCCATACGCCCGCATAGCAATCGGCCTGCAGTTCCATGCGGACCTGCAGCGCGTTGCCTTCTGCCTGAGATGCGCGCTGCTGGGCCTTGCGGATCTTTTCGGCCTCGCCGGTGATGGTCTGGATGTGATGCCCGACTTCATGCGCGATGATGTAGCCGATGGGAAAATCCCCGGGTGCATTGAAGCGGGTTTCCATTTCTCGAAAGAAATCGGTGTCGAGATAGATGCGCTGGTCCGCCGGGCAATAGAACGGGCCCATGGCGGACTGGGCGGCGCCGCATCCCGACTGGCCGTTCTGGCTGTAGAACACCAGCGTGGGCGCAGGATATTTCTGGCCGTGTTCGGCAAAGATTTCCTGCCAGCGGCGCTCGGTAGAACCAAGAACCTTGAGCGAGGTACGCTGAACATCGGTCAGTTCCTGCGTTGCCGGACGGCTGACTTCGGCGGGCTGGCCGCCGGTGCCGCCACCGCCGCCAAGCAGGCTGAGGGGGTTCATGCCCATCACCATCATGATGATGAGAACGACGGCGATGCCGCCGCAACCGAACTTGCTGCCGATGAGGGGCAGAAGCAGGCCCAGCATCCCGCCGCCGCCGCCGAATCCGCCAATGCCGCCGCCGCGACCGCTCTGCACCTCGAAATTGCTGCTTTCCTGTTCGTCATCGAGACGCATGGCATCTTGCTCCCTGCGCGGCGTGTCGCCGTGTCATGCACGGCATAGCCCGATGCGTGGGCACGGTAAACGATTCCCCGTATTGTCCGCAGATGACGGAAAATTCATTGGAACCGTAACGATGGCAATCTATTGTGCAGTGCAATGGCCGATGCTGATCCCACCCGGAAACACGCCACCAGGGCGCCCTTGCCACTGCCCGCACATGTGGCGCTGCTGCTGCAGGGCGGCGGTGCGCTGGGGTCGTTCCAGGCGGGGGTCTATGAACGGCTGGCGGAACTTTCCGTAGAAGTCGACTGGGTTGCCGGCATTTCGATCGGCGCGATCAATGCAGCCATCATTGCCGGCAATCCGCCCGCGCGCAGGATGGAGCGGCTGCACCAGTTCTGGGACAAGCTGAGCGGCGGCATGCCGAACTACTGGATCCCGGATGACGATCATATCCGCGAGGCCGCACATCTGGGAGCGGCCGCCGTGGTGGCGATGTACGGCGTGCCCGGGTTTTTCCGTCCCCACATGTTTCCGCCGCCATTCCTGCCGGCGGGCAGCATGGGCGCCATCAGCTATTACGACACCAGTCCGCTGATCGACACGCTCAATACCCTGGTCGACTGGGATCTGCTGAACGACGGCCCCGTGCGCCTTTCCGTCGGCGCGGTCGATGTGGAGAGCGGCAATTTCGCCTATTTCGACACGCATGAGGGACCGGACGGACCCACGCGCATCGATGCGCGGCACATCATGGCTTCGGGAGCGTTGCCGCCGGGGTTGCCACCTGTAAAGATCGGCGACCGGCATTACTGGGATGGCGGCATGGTGTCGAACACGCCGCTCCAGCATGTGCTGGACCACCAGTGCGGTGACATGCTGGTGTTCCAGGTAGACCTGTTCCCCGCCGAAGGACCGATGCCGCGCGAGATTACCGACGTCTATTCGCGTGCGAAGGACATTCAATATTCCAGCCGGACGCGGCAGGTGACGGACCAGTATCTGCGCCTTCGCCGCGAGCATCGCGCACTGCGCGCGTTGCTGCAGAAACTGCCTGCCGACCTGCACAACGACCCCGACGTGACGGAGCTGCGCGGATATCTGGACGACGGCGCAGTGAACATCGTCCATCTCATCTACCGCAGCCGCAACTGGGAAAGCGGCGCACGCGACTTTGAGTTTTCGCGTGCGACCATGCTGGACCATTGGGAGCAGGGGCGTGACGCCGTGGCCGGCGTGATGCACAGCGGTGACCTGATCGCCCGCAACATCGTCGACGGCAAGAGCGCCACATTCGACCTGACGGGACCGGACCATCTGAAGGAGAAGCTAGCATGACCCTGTCGGGCAAGACCGCACTGATCACCGGATCGACCTCTGGCATTGGTCTTGCCTATGCCAAGGCGCTGGCCGGAGAGGGCGCGAATGTCGTCATCAACGGGTTTGGCGACGCCGCCGCGATCGAGAAGGAACGGCTGGCGCTGGAAGCGGCAGGCGGTGCGAAAGCGCTCTACAGCGGACATGACCTGACCAAGGTGGACCAGATCGAGGCCATGATGAAGGAAGCGGCCGATGCGTTCGGCGGTGTCGATATCCTGATCAACAACGCCGGCATGCAGCATGTTGCGCCAGTGGAAGAGTTTCCGGTCGATAAGTGGAACCTGATCATTGCGCTGAACCTCAACAGCGCGTTCCACACGACGCGGCTCGCGCTGCCCTACATGAAGCAGAAGAAGTGGGGACGCATCATCCAGACGGCGTCGGCACACTCGCTGACGGCGTCGCCGTTCAAGAGCGCCTATGTGACGGCCAAGCACGGGCTGGCCGGCTTTACCAAGACGGTGGCGCTGGAAGCCGCGACATTCGGCATCACCGCCAACTGCATTTCGCCGGGATATGTGTGGACACCGCTGGTGGAGAACCAGATTCCCGACACGATGAAGGCGCGCGGCATGACCCGCGAGCAGGTGATGAACGACGTGCTGCTCGCGGGGCAGCCGACCAAGCAGTTCGTGACGGTGGAGCAGGTTGCGGCGATGGCCCTGTTCCTGTGCAGCGATGCAGCGAGCAACATCACCGGCGCGAACATGAGCATCGATGGCGGTTGGACCGCGCAATAGGCAAATGGGGGGCGCCGCCCCGCTATGTCAGACTGGCCAGAGGAACGCCGCTCCAAGCAGCAGAGAGACCAGTCCGGCATAGCAGGACGACGCAATGACCACGCGTTTCAACGTGTCGGGCGTTTCACCGAGATCGAAGAGGGGGTGTTCTTCTATCCAGGCTAACGCGCGGTCTGTGTAATCCGCCCAGCTCTCGTCTGGTAGCGGATCGATGCCGTCAACGCGGATGTGCGACCGAAGGGCTTTGTCGGGGTCCGTCGTCATGGCTTGACCTGCATGGGGTCCGAGGGTTGCAGCCGAATTTCATGAATGTAGCAAAATGTCGCAGTGGGCTTACCGCGGGTGCAACTTCAGTTGTCGAACACGGATGGCGAATATTCCAGGCGCAGCGGCATATGCATGGCCATGACCCGCGGCGGGGCATCCCGGTCCGCTGTACCGGCCGAAACGCCCTGATCCAGATATGCCCAGTCGAGATCGACGAAGGGCAGGTATAACGGTGGCGCGAACGGCTGATCCGTGACGAGTACCGCGCCGCCCAGTGCCGTCATCGCAAACAGCTTGCGGGCGAAGGCTGTGGGCAGCCGGATGCAGCCATGGGAAGCAGGCATGCCGGGATTTTCGCCGGCATGGATGGCAATGCCATCCCATGTCAGCCGTTGCATGAAGGGCATGGGCGCATCGCTGTAGAGATTGGAGCGGTGCCAGCTTTTTTTCTGAAGGATGCGAAAGTCGCCGATGGGGGTCGCGTGTCCGGGCTTTCCGGTCGACACGGCGGCAATGCCGATCAATGTTTCACCGCGATAGACGTGCAGGCGCTGCAGCGGCAGGCTGACCACCAGTGTCAGCGCCTCGACAGGTGAAGCGCTGTCGTCGAACCAGACATATTCGCCCGGTCCCGGCGCGGACATGCTATCGGCCGCATTCCACGCGTGGGCGATCGCTGCCGGCGCCATCCAGGCCAGGAGTGACAGAGTCATTGCCAGCCGCAACAGGGTTGATGCGATCTTCACCATAGCGGTGCGAACATCCCAAAGTCGTGGGATGACCGCAATGGGCGTTTGATGTCAGAGTGTGGCTTCGATCGCGCGGGCGGCGACGTCCGGATCTTCCGCCTGACTGATTGGACGGCCGATCACCAGAATGGACGCCCCGCGATCGAGCGCCTCGCGCGGGGTGACGGCGCGCTTCTGGTCGCCCATGGCCCCGCCGACGGGACGGACGCCGGGAACCACGAAGAAGCCTTCGGGCCATGCGCTTTTCGCTGCGGCGACTTCCTCGCCCGAGCAGACGATGCCATCGAGCCCGGCTTCCCGCGCAAGATCGGTCAGCCGGGCGACCTGCGTTGGTGCGTCGCCGGACACGCCGATGGCGCCCAGATCGCTGTTGTCCAGGCTGGTCAGCACGGTGACCGCCACCACGCGCGTATGCGCGCCGGCCGCAGCCTTCGCATCCTCCAGCATGGCCCGGCCGCCGGCGGCGTGGACGGTGAGGATCGCCGGCTCCAGCACATGCAGCGCCTGAACCGCCTTGGCCACCGTATTGGGGATGTCGTGCAATTTCAGGTCGAGGAAAATCGGCAGGCCGATCTTGGCCATTTCGTGGACGCCGTGATGACCGTTAGCGCAGAAAAATTCCAGGCCCAGCTTCAAGCCGCCGACATGGCCGTGCACGCGGCGCGCAAGGGCGACGGCCTTTTCCAGGTCGGGTGTATCGATGGCGACGTAGATGGGGCTGGTCATAGCGGTACGGAGGGTTCCGGCGTAGCGAGAGGCGGGATGGAGGGCGGTGGTGGCGCGGGAATGGGCGCCGTTGCGCTGGCAAGCGCGCGCTCCGCGCTTTGCAGGCGTTTGCGCATGCGCCAGCGCGTCGCTCGCGCGAAGATCCAGAAAGGCAGCGCACCGAGCACGAAAGCGCCGACGATGAGCACGGGCAGCTTTGTCTCCATGACGAGATCGCCCCACAGCTTCACCGTCACCGGCACGTAATTCGCCTTGCAGAACAGGGCGACGGCGACGGCGAGAACCACCCAGAACGCGGTCTTCAGAAACTGCATCGGGCTGGTGCTCCCTTGGCTGCGACGCTCATTGCCGCGAAGCTTAGGGGATTTTATCCGCCGGTGCCAACCCCGAACACCCGTGCAAAAATCACGTCGACATGTTTGTAGTGATAGCCGAGGTCGAATTTCTCCTCGATCTGCGCGGCGGGCAGGGCAGCCGCTACGTCAGCATCGGCCTTCAGCAGTTCCAGCAGCGACAGCGCGCCATCGGATTCCCACACTTTCATGGCGTTACGCTGCACGAAGCGATAGGCGTCCTCGCGGCTGACGCCGGCCTGGGTCAGCGCCAGCAGCACGCGCTGCGAGTGGACGAGACCACCCATCTTGTCGAGATTCTTCATCATCCGCTCAGGATAGACGAGCAGCTTGTCGATCACGCCTGTCAGGCGCGCGAGCGCGAAATCGAGCGTGATGGTGGCGTCGGGGCCGATATAGCGCTCGACCGAGCTATGGCTGATGTCGCGCTCGTGCCACAGGGCGACATTCTCCATGGCGGGAAGGGCGTAGGCACGGACCATGCGCGCGAGGCCGGTGAGGTTTTCGGTCAGCACCGGATTGCGTTTGTGTGGCATGGCCGAACTGCCCTTTTGGCCCGGCGAGAAATATTCCTCCGCTTCCAGCACTTCGGTGCGCTGAAGGTGGCGGACCTCGATCGATACGCGCTCGATCGACGAGGCGATCACGCCCAGCGTCGCGAAGAACATGGCGTGGCGGTCGCGCGGGATGACCTGGGTGGAGACAGGCTCGACCGCGAGGCCGAGCTTAGCCGCAACATGCTCCTCGACGCGCGGGTCGATATTGGCGAAGGTGCCGACCGCGCCGGAAATGGCGCAGGTCGCAATTTCGGCGCGAGCCGCCACCAGGCGCGCGCGGCAGCGGGCGAATTCGGCATAGGCTTCCGCCATCTTCAGGCCGAAGGTGACAGGTTCGGCATGGATGCCGTGGCTGCGGCCGATGGTCGGCGTCATCTTATGTTCAAAGGCGCGGCGCTTGATGACGTCCAGCAGCTTGTCCAGATCGGCAAGGAGAATGTCCGACGCGCGCGCCATCTGAACGGCGAGGCAGGTGTCGAGCACGTCCGAACTGGTCATGCCCTGATGCATGAAGCGGGCTTCGTCGCCTACCTGTTCCGCCACCCAGGTCAGGAAAGCGATAACGTCATGCTTGGTGACGGCCTCGATTGCGTCGATTGCGGCCACGTCGATGGCAGGATTGGTGGCCCACCAGTCCCAGAGCGCCTTTGCTGCGGATTTCGGGACGACGCCCAGATCGGCCAGCGCCTCGGTGGCATGCGCCTCAATTTCGAACCAGATGCGGAAACGGCTTTCGGGTTCCCAGATCGCGGTCATTTCGGGGCGGGCATAGCGCGGGATCATGGGGCGAATCCTGTTTTTGTGACGATGCGCGCCGCCTAGCAGCCACCGCGGCAGGGGGCAAACCACATGGCCGCCCGTTCGACTTGTCGCGAAATTCGCAAAGGCCGGCGTCAAGGTGAGTGCGCCCGCGGATCAGCCGTTTCAGATTTGGTAAACGCCTCTGGAACGCTATCCGCGCTCGCGTCATTGTCGGGGCAAGTCAAGGGCGTAAGTGCCCTTTGGGAGTGTGCGAGGATGCTACGGTCTGGCCTGTTTCTTGGCGCGTTGATGCTATGTTGCCCGGCGCTGGCCGCTCAAGGCAATGTCACCAACCAGTCGCAGGGCGTGACCGACATGGTCGCGATCATCGACGCCGAGTTTCCGGCCTATGACGCCAACCGTTCCGGCATGCTGGAGCAGGCGGAATTCGTGAAGTGGATGCTCGCGCTGAAGGAGCAGGAAAATAAAGCGACGGGCAAGACCCTGTCCGCAGCGGAGATGACGGCCTGGGCCGAGGGGGCTTTCGCCCTGGCCGATGCCGACAGGAACGGCGCGGTCAGCAAGCCCGAACTGATTGCCTATCTGAGCGGCAGCGCCGCCTAGATTCTCCCGCACCCCCCGGTGGGAGGCACAGGACGGTCCGGCTTTCAGCCGGACCGTCCGCTTGTTTATGGCGGTCATTCCTGCGCGCTGCCCTTGCATCGCCGCATCACCCCCGGCAAAGGCAGGCGGATGACCGCAACCATCGAAATCGGAACGGACGGCGGCGGCGCGCCCGTAGCCGTGGATGTCGAGGAATTGCTGGCGACTCGCCTGCTGGTGCAGGGCAATTCCGGATCGGGAAAATCGCATCTGCTGCGGCGCCTGCTGGAGGAGAGCGCCCGGCTGGTGCAGCAGGTGGTGATCGATCCGGAGGGCGATTTCGTCACGCTCGCCGATGTCTACGGCCATGTCGTGATCGATGCCGGGGAGTATAGCGAGCGCGAGATCGGCCGGATGGCGGCACGCGTGCGCGAACATCGCACCTCTGTCGTCTTGACGCTGGAGACGCTGGAACTGGAGGCGCAGATGAAAGCTGCCGCGCTGTTCCTGTCTGGCCTGTTCGATGCGCCGCGCGACCACTGGTACCCGGCGCTGGTGGTGGTGGATGAAGCGCAGATGTTCGCACCCGTGGCGGCCGGTGAAGTTTCCGACGACGCGCGGCGCGCCTCTCTGGCGGCGATGACGAACCTGATGTGCCGGGGGCGCAAGCGTGGCCTGGCAGGCGTCATCGCGACGCAGCGGCTGGCCAAGCTTGCCAAGAATGTCGCGGCGGAAGCGTCCAACTTCCTGATGGGCCGCACCTTCCTGGA
>Ga0075012_10004565_pt1 | contig 12834 bp, 11 predicted proteins | sample All_14_2_FD_71474 | JGI IMG/M metagenome (GOLD analysis project Ga0075012, IMG submission 71474) | Freshwater microbial communities in response to fracking from Pennsylvania, USA - Allegheny Zone_MetaG_DW_15 | ecosystem: Environmental > Aquatic > Deep subsurface > Groundwater > Drilled...
GCCCCTTCGCCATCACCCAATTTGCCGTGCGCATCGCTGATTACGGCACGACGCGCCGGGTGGGCGAACTTGCGGCCGACGATCCGCGGCTCGATCCCTCCCAGATCCTCGTCAGCCGCCGCAAGGGCCGGGGCCGGCCCGATCTGCTCACCCGTATCGGGCGCGATCAGCTGGGGGCCTGCGCGGCGATCACCTATGATTTCGCGCTGGCAGAAATCCGCCTGACCTGCGCCGATGGCGCCGCCTAGCCCCGCGCAATGGCAAAGCGCCGGGCGAGCGGTCGGCCCGGCAGATCGCCAAGGACGCGGCAGCGGCAATCGGCGGAGACCAACTCGCGATAGAGCCGGGTGATCACCGCGGCATACCAGTCAAACAGGCTGTCGGGCGGGATCACCGGGTCGTCGGCGACGGTGCGGTCAATGGTGAAGGCCCAACCGCCCTGGGCGAAGAAGCGCCCGGCGCCGGCGAAGGTCCAGGCGTGGCGGTCGATCGCGCGCATCAGCAGCGGGGCAGCAAGCAACGGCGGCAGGCGGCGCAGCAAGCACACCGCGACGCGCGGAATGCGCCGGGCGATGAGGTAATCGGCGGTGCGCCGCCCCGCCTCCTCGGCGATCTCGTAGGCTCCTGCCGGATCGTGCAGCGCCAGCCAGCGGTGCAGCCGCAGCGCCTCGAATTCGGGGATCATCGCCTCGCCGGTGGGCAGCACCGCGATCTGCGCATCCTCGAGGATCGCCCGGGTCTCCGCGGCGCCCAGCCGCTCCTCCATCACCGCCACGGCATGAAGCACCGCGTGCGGCCCGATCAGCGCCGGGGTGCGGGGCTGGGCGCGGCGGCGGGCTTCAGCCGACATCAACTCCAGCCCCCACGCGCGCGGCGCTGCGTTCCTTCGCCCGGGCCTTCATCTGCGCGCGCAGTGCAGCGCGGCGGGCCTCTGCCTGGGCCGCACGGTCGGCGCTGGTCTGCCAGTCAACAGCCGCGGGCAGCGCGGCTCTGCGACTCTCATCGAAATGCCAGTCGAGCGCCTTCTTCGTCTGCGGGCCCCAATAGCCTGCCTTGCCCAGATCATAGAAGCTGCGGCGAAAGCCCGTGCGCAGGAAGGCCCACAGGCAGCCCAAGAGATAGCGCCGGCGAAAGCCGCTGCCGCGCCAGGGATAGTGGAACAGCGCCTTGCGCATGTAGAAACGGCGGTAGTTCTTCATCACCCCATCGAGCAGCTCGCCCCGCTCCATCGCCGCCGGCTTCATGATCGGCATGATCGGCGTGACGAATTTGTATTTGGAAAAATCGTGAACCTCAACCTGGTCCTTCAGCTCCTCGAACAGCGGGGGGGTGTAGGGCCAGGGGGTGTACATCGCCCAATTGGCAAGATCGGGCTGCCAGTCCCAGGCCATGCAATAGGTTTCCTCGAGCGTTTCGGGGGTTTCATTGTCGAGCCCGACGATGAACTGGGCCTCGACGAAGATATCGGCCTCGCGCAGCAGGCGGATCGCGGTGCGGTTCTCCTCGACCTTGGTTTCCTTGTGGAAACGGTCGAGCTTCATCTGCGCTGCCGCCTCGGTGCCGAGGCTGACATGGACGAGGCCCGCGCGCCGGTAGAAGGGCAGCAATTCGCGATCCCGATAGATGTCGGTGACCCGCGTGTTGATCCCCCACTTCACCTTGTCGGGCAGGCCGCGATCGATCAGCTCCTGGCAGAAGCGGATGAAGGCCTTGCGATTGATCGTCGGCTCCTCGTCGGCAAGGATGAAGAAGCCAACGCCATGCCGCTCGTGCAGCTCCTCGATCTCATCGACCACGGCCTTGGGATCGCGCAGGCGATAATCGCGCCAGAACTTCCATTGCGAGCAGAAGGAACAGGTGAAGGGGCAGCCGCGCGCCAGATTGGGAATGGCGACCCGGGTGCCAAGCGGGATATAGGTGTATTGCTTCCAGTCGAGCACGTCCCAATCGGGGCTGATCAGGCCCATGTCCTTGATCGTCGGGGCGGAGCGCGGCCATGCGCCGGGCGAGCTCGTCATCGTCCAGCCCCTCGGTCATGGCGTCGATGAAGGTGATGTCGGTAAAGCCGGCGCGCTTCAACGGGCCGGCGAGGTAGGCGACCCAAGCCGGGGGCCAGGTGCCGGCGATCTCGGCCCCGCCCGAGCGGTAATTGGGATGAACGAACAGGATGCGCATGGCCTTTGCTCCCCCTCTTGGATGGCCCAAGGTGAGGGACACGGGGTGCCGGGGCCTTGCGCTGGATCAAATGCGAAAGGCCCGATCCCCGAGCAGAGCGGATTGGGCGCGCAGTTGCTCCCGGCCAGCGATTGCCCCCCAGCCCCGGCCCTTCCCCAAGGAGAAGGAAGCAATGTGAGGGAATGCCTTATTCCGCTTTCGCCGCGTGCTCGGCCCGGGCGATGGCGTGGAGCCAATCGGCATGGCGCGGGGCCTTTTTGGTCTGGCTCCATTCCTCCAGCATCAGCGGGGCGACGCGGGCAAGCTCGTCATATTGCTCAGGGGTGCCGATGTCAGCGGCAAGTTCCACCCGGTGGCCATTGGGATCGAAGAAATAGATCGACTTGAAGATGCCGTGATGGGTCGGCCCCAGCACCTCCACTCCTTGCGCCTCGATATGCGCCTTGGCGGCAAGCAGCGCTTCTTCCGAAGGCACCTTGAAGGCGAGGTGCTGCACCCAGGCCGGGGTGTTGGGATCCTTGCCCATCTCGGGCTGGTTCGGCAGCTCGAAGAAGGCAAGGATATTGCCACCCCCCGCATCGAGGAAGACGTGCATGTAGGGATCATATTCGCCGGTGGATGGCACGTGATCCTCGGCAAAGGCGGTGGTGTAGGCCATGCCGAGCACCCGGCCATACCATTCCACCGTCTCTTTTGCGTCCTTGCAGCGATAGGCCGCATGGTGGATGCCGGCGAGCTTTACCGGATGCGCGCTCATTGGGCCGGCTCCTCGACCTTGAGCACCCCGCGGATGATCTGATCGCGCTCCATGCTTTCAAACAGGGCCTTGAAATTGCCCTCGCCAAAGCCCTCGTCGCCCTTGCGCTGGATGAACTCGAAGAACACCGGGCCAATCTGCGCCTGGGCGAAGATCTGCAGGAGCAGGCGCGGCTGGCCGCCCTCGGTGCTGCCATCGAGCAGGATCCCGCGGGCCTTGAGCGCCGCGACATCCTCGCCATGGCCGGGAAGGCGCTCGTCGAGCATGTCGTAGTAGGTCGCGGGCGGCGGGGTCATGAAGGGCACGCCAAGCGCCTTGAGCCGATCCCAGCAGGCAACCAGATCATCGCAGATGAGCGCGATGTGCTGGATGCCCTCGCCGTTGAAGGCGCGCAGGAACTCCTCGATCTGGCCCTTGCCGCCCTCGCCTTCCTCGTTCAGCGGGATACGGATCTTGCCATCGGGCGCGGTCAGGGCCTTGCTGGTCAGGCCGGTATATTCGCCCTTGATGTCGAAATAGCGGATCTCGCGGAAGTTGAAGAGGGTCTCGTAGTAATCGGCCCAATACTTCATCCGCCCGCCATAGACATTGTGGGTGAGGTGATCGATGGTGTGGAAGCCCGCCCCCACGGGGCGCCGCTCCACCCCGGGCAGATACTCAAAATCAATGTCATAGATGGTCAGGCCATTGCCCTTCTCGGCCCCTTCGTAGCGATCGACAAGGTAGAGGATCGCCCCGCCGATCCCGCGGATCGCCGGGATGCGCAGCTCCATCGGGCCAGGATCATTGGCCACCGGCTCGGCGCCGCGTTCAACGAGGTGGGCATAGGCGCGCGCTGCATCGCGCACCCTGAAGGCCATGCCGCAGGCCGAAGGCCCGTGTTCGCGGGCGAAATACCAGGCCGCACTCCGCGGCTCGTAATTGGCAATGAAGTTGATGCCGCCCTGCCGCCAGAGCTGCACGTCCTTGGAACGGTGCTGCGCCACCAGCGCAAAGCCCATGGCTTCAAACACCGGCTCGAGCACGCCCTTTTCCGGCGCGCAGAACTCGACAAACTCGAAGCCATCGAGGCCCGCGGGGTTGTCGAACAGGTCCTTGGCGTGGCGATCAATGGCTTGGACGGTCATCGGCGATCCCTTCGCACCCTTCGCAAGGGCATGATAGTTTCAATTGAAACCATGTAAGCCATGGCGCCGAGTCGCGCAAGCACGCCAGGCAAGACGGCGGGCAATTGCCAAACCGCGCGCCGCGCGGCACTCTGGCCAGGCGAAAGGAGAGCAGCGATGGCCGAGGGCACGCAACTCAAGACCAAGGGCATCAACCATGTCGCGCTGGTGTGCCGCGACATGGCCGAGACGGTGCGCTTCTACACCGAAATCCTCAACATGCCGCTGTTCAAGACGGTTCAGCTGCCCGACGGCGGGCAGCATTTCTTCTTCGATTGCGGCGGGGGCAATGCGGTGGCCTTCTTCTGGTGGAAGGATGCCCCGCCGGCCGCGCCAGGAATCGCCTCGGTCAAGAAGTTCCCGTTCGAGGCCAAGACCGCGGTCGGCTCGATGAACCACCTCGCCTTCCACATGGAGGAGGCCGAGCTGGAAGCCGCGCTCGCGCGGCTCGAGGCGGCGGGCGTGCCCCACACCCACATGGTCTTCAACCATGATGACAGCCCCTCGGGCTATGCCCGCGAGATGCATGAAGGGGTGTTCATCCGCTCGGTCTATTTCTCCGATCCCAACGGCATCCTGCTCGAATTTGCCGCCACCACCCGCAGCTTCACCCCCGATGACGTGCGCCACGCCCCGGCAAGCCTGGTGGAGCCGGCCTGATGCCGCGCCTGCGCCAGGTGCCGCGCGCCGAGGCCGATGCCGAGGTTGCGCTGCCACTCTATAACCTCCTGTTCGGCGCCCGCGATCCGGTGGCCGAGCCCGGCACCGCCACCGGCACGCCCGGCGATTGGTGGACGGTCTTCGCCCTCTCCCCCGATACGCTGCGCCACGCCGCGCAGGGCTTTTCCTATTACCGCTCGCCCAAGCGCAAGCTCGATCCGGTCTTGCGCGAGCTGGGCCAGACCTGGGCGGGATGGGCCACCGGCAGCCAGTTCGTCTTTTCCCAGCACTGCAAATCGCTGCGCGGGCTGGGCGTGAGCGAGGAGAAGATCGCCGCCCTGCCCACCTGGCAGACCGCAAGTGTCTTCGATGCGAAGGAGCGCCTTGTCCTTGCCTATGCCGATCGGCTGGTGTGCCATCAGGGCCGCGTGCCCGATGCGCTCTTTGCCGAGCTCAAGGCGACCTTCAGCGACGAGGAGATCCTCGAGCTTACCTACATCACCTGCCTTTACCTCATGCACGCGGTGATGAGCCGGGCGCTGCGCACCGAGTTTGACGACCGCGACGATCCGATCGTCGAGGTGCCCGCACCCGAAGGCTTCGACGCGCTCGATTTTCTTGGCGGCAAGCGGCGCGAATAGCCCCTTCCCGCAACGGAAGGGGTTGGGCGGGGGTATCAGACGAGCCGCCCCACCGTCCGCCCGCGATCATCCTGCTTCAAGGTCAGCCGCTTGCCGAAAGGCTCGCCGTTCTCGAAAGCTGCGGCCGTGGCGGGATCGGAAAGATCGGCATTGCCCACTACCCGCGCGCCATTTTCCGCGCGGCCGATGAAGATCGCCTCCGGCCCCTTCGGCCCGTGGTTGATGGTATAGGTCTCAACCACCGCGCCCTGCACCGGCCCCGCGGCGAGCGGCACCTTGTCGGTCAATTTGGGCAGGCGCAAGAAACGATCATTGGCGCGCCAGTCGGCGGGCGTGGTCGCATAGATGCCGGTGGCATATTTGCTCATCCACCCGCCATTGGCCCCGACCAGCGCAAAGGCGCCCCGATCCGCGCGCACGCGGGCCACCGCCTCGGCGATGGCATGGGCCGAATAATTGTTCCCCGCCCCGCCGAAGAACGGCAGGCCCCCGGTGAGCGTCAGCCCGCGCGGATCGTCATAGGCAAGGCCGAAATGGTCGCACTGGTTGAAGACCGGAATGGCAAAGCAGGAATAGAAATCGAGATAGGCCATATCGCCCATCGCCTTGCCCGCCCGCGCCAGCGCCGCCTCGACGCTGGCGATGCTGGCCGGCGCAGCGGCAAGATCGGGCCGCTCGGCCAGCTTGACCTCGGTCGCGGCAGACACCGCGTGGATATGCACCCACCGGTCTTCCGGCACGCCCAGCGCGCGCGCAAGGCCCGCGCTCGCAAGGATGATCGCCGCGGCCTGATTGACCTGATCGCGCGCCACCGTCATGCGCGGGTAGGGCTCGGCAACGATGCGGTTGCGCTCCGTCACCGTGGCCAGCTCCTCGGCGCTGCGCACCACCGGCGCTGCGGCGTGGGGGTTGGCCGCCGCAACGCGGGTGAAGGGGGCAAAGAGCCTGCCGATCTCGCGCCGGTAGGCCTCGAGGTCCAGCCCCAGCCGGTGCCGCCGGGCGTTTTCGGCGAGGGCATAGAGCGGGATCGCGCCGCTTGCCCCGTGGGCAAACAGCGCCGGCTCCATCAACTCCTCAACCCCATAGCCCTGGTCCTCAAAGCTGCCGCCGATGGCCTCGGACCAATCGGGCTTCTCGCCCTTCGCCGTGAGCGCCAGCACGGTCGAGATCGCCTCGGCCCCGACGATCGCTGCACAGGCGATCTCTCCCGCCGCGATCGCCTGAGCAAATTCGCCCACCATTTGCTGGTTGGTCTGCCCGCCGGTGGTGGAAAGGATCAGCCGTGAAGGGCGCGCGCCCACGCGCCGGGCCAGCGCGCCGGGCACATTGTCGGGGGCGCCGAAGGGCGGCTCACGCCCGGGCCGGCTCATCTCGAAGGCACGGATCGCCGCGAGCGTGTCGATCGCACCCGCAAGATCGCCCCGCGCCGCGCTGTCGGCAATTGCCGCGGCAAGCGCCCGTCCGCCCAGGTCCATGTAGGAGAGCGCTTGGTAACCCGGCTCTCCCACCCGCTCGGAATATTGCCCCACCCCGATGATCACCGGGGTGTTATCGGGCACCGCGTCAGTCGACGAAGTCATCGACGCGCTCGACGATGATCGCCGGGGCCATGCCGCCCGCCGCGCACATGGTGACGAGGCCATAACGGCCGCCGCGGCGCTCAAGCTCGTCGATGATGGTGCCGATCAGGATCGATCCCGTCGCCCCGATCGGGTGGCCGAGCGCGATCGACCCGCCGTTGACATTGACCTTGTCCCAGCTGAGCCCGAGGTCGCGCACGAACTTGGCCGCCACCACCGCAAAGGCCTCGTTGATCTCGAACAGGTCGATGTCATCGAGGGTGAGACCCGCCTTGGCCAGCACCTTCTTCGCCGCCGGGACGGGGGCGTTGAGCATCAGCGTCGGGCAATCGCCCATGTTGGCGGTGGCGACGATCCGCGCGCGCGGCTTCAATCCATGCTTCTGGGCATAGGCCTTGCTGGTCACCAGCACCGCCGCTGCACCATCAACCACGCCGCTTGAATTGCCGGCATGGTGGAAGTGCTTGATCTCGAGATCGGGATATTTCTGGTTGATGAGCTTGCGGAAGGTGGTGCCGTGCTCGTCAAGCGGCACATCGGCGATCTTGGGGAAGGCAGGTTCGAGCTTGGCGAGGTCTTCCATGGTGGTCTGCGGGCGCGGATATTCCTCGTGGTCGAGGATCACATTGCCCTCGTCATCCACCACCGGCACCACCGACTTGGCAAAGCGTCCCTCGGCGATCGCCTCGGCCGCGCGCTGCTGCGAACGGTAGCCAACCTCGTCCAGCTCCTCGCGGGTGAAGCCCTCCATGCTGGCAATCGCATCGCCGCACACGCCCTGGTGCGATTGCGGGTGCACCTTGCGCAGCCGCTCGTTGTAGCTGCCCATCATCGGCGGTTTGATCCCGGCGCGCATCTTCTCCTGCGCCATCGCCGCGGTGAGGCTCATCATCTCGGTGCCGCCGGCAACCAGGCAATCTTCCATCCCGCTCATCACCTGCGCCGCGGCAAGCGCGACGCTGGTGATCCCGCCGCCGCAGAAGCGATCGAGCGTGGTGCCCGACGAGGTGATGTCATAGCCGGCATCGAGCGCGGCCATGCGCCCCATGTCGCCCGCCTGAAGCCCGTCCTGGGTGCTGACCGACCAGATCACGTCGTCAACCGTGCTGGTGTCGAGGTGATTGCGCTCCTTGATCGCCTTGAGCACCGTGGCGGCAAGATGCTGCGGGTGGCAGCCGGCCAGCGCCCCCTTGCCCTGTTTGCCGATCCCACGCGGGGTGCGAACGGCATCGATGATGTAAGCCTCGGCCATCTGATCCTCTCCTCAATCAGCGAAATTGCGGTTGACGCGTCCGTAAACCGACTGCACGAGAGGCACAAGAATTGCGTTTCAAATCGCAATCACATTTTCGATAGGCCGCTAGAGAGGAACCTGAGCCGTGAGCGAGACCACCGCCCCCGAAGTGCTGACCGAGGTTGAGGATGGCATCCTGATCGTCACCATCAACCGCCCCGAAGCCAAGAACGCCATGACCAAGGCCGCCGCCGAGGGTATCGCCGCGGCGATGGATCGGCTCGATGCCGAGGATGACTTGAGGGTCGGCATTCTCACCGGGGCGGGGGGCACCTTCTGCTCAGGGATGGACCTCAAGGGCTTCCTGCGCGGCGAATCGCCCACCGTGGAGGGGCGCGGCTTTGGCGGGGTGGTGCAGGCCCCGCCCAAGAAGCCGCTGATCGCCGCGGTCGAGGGCTATGCGCTGGCTGGGGGCCTTGAGCTGATGATCGCCTGCGACCTGGTGGTGGCGCACCAGGATGCCAAGTTCGGCATCCCCGAAGTCAAGCGCGGCCTTGTTGCCGCTGCAGGCGGGGTGATGCTGCTGCCCGACCAGATCCCGCAGCGCATCGCCATGGAACTGGCGCTGACCGGCGATTTCATCGATGCGCAGCGCGCCTATCAGATCGGCCTGATCAACCAGGTGACCGATGGCCCCGCGCTCGCGGCGGCCAAAGCGCTCGCCCAGCGCATCGCTGCCAACGGGCCGCTGGCGGTGCGGGTATCGAAGCAGGTGATGAAGGAATCGCGCGGCTGGCCCATGGAAGAACGCTACGAGCGCCAGGCCAGGCTGATCGCCCCGGTGTTCACCAGTCATGACGCGCGCGAGGGCGCCGCCGCCTTCGCCGAGAAGCGCAAGCCCAACTGGACCGGCAAGTAACAACAGCGCGGGGCCGCCCGCGGGCCTGCCCCGTCAATTTCATTCATCCCCCGGGCCAATGTTTCACGTGAAACATCCCGGCCCGGGCCGAGCTTCAGGAGAGAGAGAAATGCCCGTCATCGACGTGCCCCCACCCGCCTTCATGCAGGACGAGGAGATCGCCATCTTTGCCGATGCGGTCGGCAAGTTCTTTCAGCAGCACGCTCCGGAAAAGCGCGTCCGCAAGTGGCGCGAGGATGGCCAGGTGGAGCGCGAATTCTGGCGCGAGGCCGGTGCGGCCGGGCTGCTGGGCGTGTCGGTGCCGAGCGAATATGGCGGGCATGGCGGGGATTTCCGCCACGACATGGTGGTGATCGACCAGCAGGCCAAGCACGGCGTGGATGGCTTTGCCGCGAGCCTCCACAACACCATCATCCTGCCTTATCTGGTGCGCCACGGCACCGAGGAGCAGAAGAAGAAATATCTCCCCCGCCTCGTCACCGGCGATCTCGTCAGCGCCATCGCGATGAGCGAGCCGGATGCCGGCTCTGACCTCCAGAACATCAAGACCACCGCCCTCAAGGACGGCAACGGCTACCGCCTCAACGGCTCCAAGACCTGGATCTCGAACGGGCAGCTCGCCGATTTCATCATCGTCGTGGCCAAGACCGATCCCAACGAAGGGGCCAAGGGCATCTCGCTGCTGCTGCTCGAGACGGAAGGGGCCGAAGGCTTCAAGCGCGGGCGCAAGCTCGACAAGATCGGCCTTGACGCGCAGGATACCTCCGAGCTGTTCTTCGACAATGTCTTCGTGCCGGCCGACAACCTCCTCGGCGGGATCGAGGGGCGCGGCTTTTATCAGCTCATGGGTGAGCTGCCGCAGGAGCGCCTGGTGATCGCCATGGGAGCGATGATCGGGATCGAAAAGGCGCTCGAGGTGACGGTCGAATACGTCAAGAACCGCAAGGCCTTCGGCAAGACCATCTGGGATTTCCAGAACACCCAGTTCACCCTCGCCGATCTCAAGGCCCGCGGCACCGCGGCGCGGGTGTTCGTCAACGACTGCATCGCCAAGCTGCTCGAGGGCAAGCTCGATGTCGCCACCGCCAGCATGGCGAAATACTGGGTGACCGAACTGCAATCGGAAGTGGTGGACAAGTGCCTGCAATTCCACGGCGGGGCGGGCTATATCAATGATTACGCCATCGCCCGGATGTATCGCGACACCCGCATCGCCCGCATCTATGGCGGCTCGAACGAGATCATGAAGATGCTGATCGCGCGCTCGATGTAAGCGGCCCGGCGCTCGCGGCCCCGGGGGGCCGATCAAGCGCGAGGATCGAGATTGGAGGGCGGCTCGGGCAACCCGGGCCGCCTTTTTCGTGTCGCACGTTCGTGCCGCTGGCGCGGATTGCCTTTGCCGCGCCGCAACGCTGCGCAAGCGAAAAGGGCGGCCCGCCGATCACGGGCCGCCCCCCCTCTCCCACATGGGCTGGCGGCACAAGCCGTGCTTGGCCGTCAGAACTTGGCGCGCAGCGTCACCCCGTATTGCCGCGGCGGCAGGGTGAAGGCCGAGCGTGAATTGGCCGCGCCCGAACCACGCAGGGTGGTGTTGAAGGTCACCCCGCGCACCACTTCGTCGGTCAGGTTGTTGACCCAGCCTTCGAGCGCGTAACGGCCATCGCCGAAGCGCAGGCCCGCGCGCAGGTTCACGAAGGCCTTGCCGTCCTGGATGTCGGCAATGATCCGCGGCGCGGCATCAATCGCGGCCTGCACCTGTTCGGCTGTTGCCCCGGCCGGCACGGTGGGCGGCACGATCGCCTGGGTCGAGGTGCGCTGGTCGCCCTCGATGCGGACCTGGCCCGAGAGGAAGAACTCCATCGAATCGGTGATCGGCTTTTCCCACATCCCGCCGAACAGCGCGATGAGCTGCGGCGCGTTGGTCAGGTCGTTGCCGCACAGCGAGGCGACCGTGACCACGGTTTCCTGGCCCTTGTCGCAATCATCGGGATAGCTGGCCTCGAGGATGGTGGCACCGACGTTGAAGGTCAGCTCGTCATTGGGACGGATCAGGCCTTCGATTTCGACGCCCTTGGTCTCGGCCACGGGGACGTTGAAGGTGGTGAAAGCGGTCCCGGTGAACTCGAGCACCTAGAAATTGGTGAACTCCTCGTAGAAGCCCGCGAGGTTGAGCGTGACCTTGTCGTCGAGCATCTTCGCCTTGAGGCCGATTTCATAGGCATCGACCTCTTCCGACAGGAAGCGCGGATCGGCGCCGTTCACCGCAGCGGTGGTATCGAGGTTGATACCGCCCGCCTTGTAGCCGTGGGTGAAGCTGGCATAGGCATTCACCGAGGAGCTGAATTCATAGCCCAGCTTGACGGTGTAGATCAGCTCTTCGTCGTCGAAATCGGTCTGGAAGGTGCGCACCAGCGGCAGCACAGCCGCCTGCGGCAGATCGGCCGGCGCGGTGAAGCCGAAGCAGCCGAGGCCGATGAACGAAGGCCGCAGCGCCGCCGGAATCACCCCCAGCGCACCCAGCGTCGCCGGGCAGATCTGGTTGTTGACCGCGGTCTGGCTGAAGCCGCCCGACTTTTCTTCCCACGAATAGCGCGCACCCAGCGTCAGTTCGAGGCCATCGGTGATCTCGAGGGTATTATGGGTGAAGATCGCGTAGCTCTTGGCATCCTGCTGGAAGCGGTTGGTGTTGGTGGTGCCCGCCGGGTCGCGCCCGGTGAACAGGGTGAGCGGGTTGGGGCCGAGCGCCCCGCCGGTCGGCACGAACAGCAGCGCGCCGACGTTTTCGCCGTAATCCTGGCCCAGCGCGAAGCTGACCGACTGGTCGATCGTCTCGTCGGAATAGAACCCGCCGATCATGTAATTGAGCCTGCCGCCCAAGGTCTCGCCCTGCAGGCGCAGTTCCGCAGTCCAGGTCTCGAGGTCGAGGTTGAGGCCGGTAACGTTGAAGATATCGAGCCCGGTGAAATCGGAATCGTAGGCCTCGAAGCTCTCGTACTTGCGCCACGAGCCGATGAAGATGAGATCGGCATTCTCGCCCACCGGCACCTCGATTTCGCCGGTGATGCCGTAGTTGTCGATATCGGCACGCGGGGCGAAGTTGGCCGAGACGATGCGGTTGTCCATCGCCCGCTCGAAAGTGCGCTGGTCGCGCGGCGTGGTGGCCACCACCGGCTGGCCATTGCCGCCGTTAAGCCCGAGCCCCACCGCAGCATAGGCCCCGCCGGTCACCAGCGGCGACTGGTAAAGCTCGATCGCGCCGCAGCAGCTCGACTTGCTCTTGGAATAGTCGGCGATGATGCGCCCGCGCAGCCCGCTATCGGTGTCCCAGCCGATCTGGCCGCGCACCAGCCACTGATCGACATCATTGGTCTCGCCGACCTTCACCCCGTTGCGGTTGACCACGTCGAGAAAACCGTCGCGCTCGCGCCAGGCCCCGGTCAAGCGCAGCGCCAGCGTATCCTTGACCAGCGGCACGTTGATCGCGCCTTGCAGGCTCTTTTCATCGAAATTGCCGTATTCGGCATTCACGAAGCCGCCGAACTCGCTGACATCGGGGCGCACATTGGTGATGTTGAGCGCGCCCGCTGAGAGTCTGATTCAAAATTATCGCGATAGATTTCATGCTCTTGCGATACGGCGGACGAAGAGCTGAATTGAGGCGATGAACAGCCACGCGGTTGCCGATGCGATGGTCTGCTCGAA
>Ga0075012_10004566_pt1 | contig 12834 bp, 7 predicted proteins | sample All_14_2_FD_71474 | JGI IMG/M metagenome (GOLD analysis project Ga0075012, IMG submission 71474) | Freshwater microbial communities in response to fracking from Pennsylvania, USA - Allegheny Zone_MetaG_DW_15 | ecosystem: Environmental > Aquatic > Deep subsurface > Groundwater > Drilled...
GCAGCCTGCGCAGATGGCGTCACCCGATCACAGGAATTTTTTGCATATCCTGAATGAAGGCCGCCGTATTACCAGCGCCGACTTTCCGTCGCTGGTGTTTGACTAGGAGGTGACCGTGGGTCTCAATCTTGATGACAAGAAGGCGGTAGTTGCAGAGGTTTCCGCAGAAGTTGCGCAAGCCCAATCGATCATCGTCGCAGAGTACCGTGGTCTCGGAGTGGTTGATCTCACCGTGCTGCGCGCGCAGGCGCGTAAATCCGGTGTGTATCTGCGTGTTCTGAAAAATACGCTGGCGCGTCGTGCCGTTATCGGTACGCCGTTCGAAGTGCTGGCTGATAAGCTTGTCGGTCCCCTGATCTACGGAATATCCGCGGATCCGGTGGCCGCCGCCAAGCTGCTCAACGACTTCGCCAAGGGTAAGGATCAGATCGTTATCAAGGCCGGCGCGATGCCCAACTACGTCATGGACGTAGCGGGGGTCAAGGCGCTGGCCACGATGCCGAGCCGTGAGGAGCTGTTGTCCAAGCTGCTGGGCACGATGCAGGCGCCAATCACTCAATTTGTTCGTACGCTCAACGAGGTTCCGACGAAGTTCGTGCGGGGTCTGGCTGCTGTGCGCGACGCAAAAGAGACTGCGTAATTACATTTCAACGATTCAAATATTCATTCAGGAGTTGCAATCATGGCTGTTAATAAAGCTGAAATACTCGATGCCATCGCTGGCATGACCGTTCTCGACCTTTCCGAACTGATCAAGGAAATGGAAGAGAAGTTTGGCGTATCCGCCGCTGCTGCTGCGGTCGCTGTCGCTGCTCCCGCTGCGGGTGCTGGCGCTGCTGCGGCTGAAGAACAGACCGAATTCACCGTCATGCTGCTTGCAGCTGGCGAGAAAAAGGTCGAAGTGATCAAGGTCGTTCGCGCTGCGACTGGCCTGGGTCTGAAAGAAGCCAAGGATGTCGTTGATGGTGCTCCCAAGGCCGTCAAGGAAGCCATTTCCAAGGCTGACGCAGAAGCACTCAAAAAGCAGCTTGAAGAAGCTGGTGCCAAGGTCGAAGTCAAGTAAGTTTGGTCGATCAACGGGTTGGCGGCCTTGCCGTCAACCCGCTTTTGTTTGTAGCAATGCGGGAGTTACAAGAGAAAACTGCCACATGCCAAGCAGTGAAGTTTTGTCTTTTGACCCTCGATGTCTGAATCAAGAACGGAGCCACCATGCCATATTCGTACACTGAAAAAAAGCGCATCCGCAAAAATTTCGCCAAGCGGGAAAATATCCTGGATGTGCCTTTTCTGCTGGCCACGCAGATTGAGTCCTACATGCATTTTCTGCAAGCCGATGTGCCTCCGGGGCAGCGTCGCAGTCAGGGTTTGCAGGCAGCTTTTATCTCCATATTTCCCATCGTCGCGCATTCCGGGAATGCTCGGCTGGAATTCATCGAATATGCCCTGGGTGAGCCCCCCTTTGATGTCAAGGAATGTCATCAGCGTGGGTTAACTTTCGCTAGTCCATTGCGCGCCAAAGTGCGTTTGGTTCTGCTGGATCGCGATACCAAGGCGGTCAAGGAAGTGAAAGAGGACCAGCCTTTGTACATGGGCGAAATCCCCCTGATGACGACGACGGGTTCGTTTGTAATCAACGGCACGGAACGTGTCATCGTGTCCCAGCTCCACCGTTCACCAGGCGTGTTTTTTGAGCATGACAAGGGCAAGACACACAGCTCGGGCAAGCTGTTGTTTTCTGCACGCATCATTCCCTACCGTGGCTCATGGCTCGATTTCGAGTTCGATCCAAAAGACATCCTGTTCTTCCGTATCGACCGCCGCCGCAAAATGCCTGTGACCATTTTGCTCAAGGCAATTGGCATGACGCATGAACAGATTCTCGAGGCATTTTTTGAATTTGACAACTTCGAATTCAGTAAGAAGGGCATTCTTTTCGACAGCGGGATTGACCGCCTGCGCGGCGAGATGGCGAAATTTGACATCCTTGACAAATCGGGCAAGGTCATTGTCGCCAAAGACAAGCGCATCACTGCGAAACATGTCCGCGAACTGGCTGAAGCAGGCATCAAAAAAATCACTGTGCCCGATGAGTACATGCTTGGCCGTGTGATTGCCCGCACTGTGGTCAGTCAGGAAACGGGTGAAGTGCTTGCCAATGCCAACGACGAGATTACGGAAGACCTTCTTGCCAAGCTGATTGAGGGTGGCGTCGATCGGGTGCAGACACTTTACGTCAATGATCTGGATCGTGGCGATTACATCTCATCAACACTGCGCATTGATGAGGCTGCCGACCAATGGGCGGCGCGGGTGGCCATTTATCGCATGATGCGTCCCGGCGAACCGCCGACTGAAGACGCGGTGGAAAACCTGTTCCACAGTCTGTTCTACTCTGACGAGCGTTATGACTTGTCAGCGGTAGGCCGCATGAAATTCAACCGTCGCGTTGGCCGCGAAGAAATCGAAGGCTTGGGCACACTGTCAAATGAAGACATTGTGGATGTGGTCAAGATACTGGTTGAACTGCGCAATGGCCGTGGTGAGGTCGATGATATCGACCATCTGGGCAACCGCCGCGTACGTTCTGTCGGCGAACTGGCGGAAAACCAGTTCCGTGCCGGTCTGGTACGCGTTGAGCGCGCAGTCAAAGAACGTCTGAATCAGGCTGAGAGCGACAACCTGATGCCGCATGATCTGATCAATGCCAAGCCGATTTCGGCAGCGATCAAGGAGTTTTTTGGCTCCAGCCAGTTGTCGCAATTCATGGATCAGACCAACCCGCTGTCTGAGATCACCCACAAGCGCCGTGTTTCCGCACTGGGCCCGGGTGGTTTGACGCGGGAGCGCGCGGGTTTTGAAGTGCGCGACGTACACCCGACTCATTATGGCCGAGTTTGCCCAATCGAAACGCCAGAAGGACCGAACATTGGCCTGATCAACTCTCTGGCGCTGTATTCACGGACAAATGAATACGGTTTCATGGAAACGCCTTATCGAAAGGTTAACGATAGCCAGGTGACGGATGAGGTGGAGTACCTCTCTGCGATTGAAGAAGGCAAGTACGTCATCGCGCAAGCGAATGCCAAGCTTGACAAGAACGGCCGGCTTAGCGACGCCTTGGTTTCGTGCCGGTTGAAGGGCGAGTTTGAGCTGAAGGAGCCAGCCGATGTCCAGTATATGGACGTTGCGCCAAGCCAGATTGTGTCGGTTGCCGCTTCGCTGATCCCTTTCCTTGAGCATGATGATGCGAACCGGGCATTGATGGGCGCCAACATGCAGCGTCAGGCGGTTCCTTGCCTGCGTCCGGAAAAGGCCTTGGTCGGTACCGGTATTGAACGCACCGTGGCGGTTGACTCGGGTACAGCCGTTCAGGCGTTGCGTGGCGGATTGGTTGATTATGTGGATGCGAACCGTATCGTGGTGCGGGTCAATGACGCGGAAACCGTGTCCGGTGAAGTGGGTGTTGATATTTACAACTTGATCAAATACACAAGGTCAAACCAAAGCACGAACATCAATCAGCGTCCGATCGTGAAGGTTGGCGATATCCTCGTCAAAGGCGACGTGATTGCGGATGGCGCATCAACCGATCTGGGTGAGCTGGCGCTGGGTCAAAACATGCTGGTCGCCTTCATGCCGTGGAATGGCTATAACTTTGAAGACTCCATCCTGATTTCCGAGCGTGTCGTTGCGGAAGACCGTTTTACTTCAATCCATATTGAAGAACTCACGGTCATGTCGCGTGACACCAAGCTGGGGCCGGAAGAAATTACGCGTGATATCGCGACTCTGGGCGGGCCACAACTCGGCCGCCTGGATGAGGCGGGTATCGTTTACGTCGGTGCCGAAGTTGAGGCGGGCGATGTCCTTGTCGGCAAGGTAACGCCAAAGGGCGAAACACTGCTGACACCTGAAGAAAAGCTGCTCCGCGCGATTTTTGGCGAGAAAGCTTCCGACGTGAAAGACACTTCACTGAAAGTGCCCTCGGGCATGGTTGGCACGGTGATTGACGTGCATGTCTTCACCCGTGAAGGTATTGAGCGTGACAAGCGGGCGCAATCGATCATCGATGATATGCTTAAAGGGTACAAGCAGGACTTGGCTGACCAGATGCGTATTGTTGAGCGTGATACTTTCGCGCGGATCGAGAAGCTCCTGTTGAACAAGATTGCGAATAAAGGCCCCAAGAAGCTGGTCAAGGGGACAAAAATCACCAAAGCATATCTTGAGACTGTCGAGCACTATCACTGGTTCGACATCTCGCTTGCCAGCGAAGAAGCTCAGGAGCAACTTGAGGGTTTGCGCGACAGTATTGAACAGACGCGCAAGGATTTTGATATTGCTTTCGAGGCCAAGAAAAAGAAATTGACACAGGGCGACGAGCTTCCCCCCGGTGTACAAAAGATGGTCAAGGTTTACCTGGCCGTCAAGCGACGCTTGCAGCCAGGTGACAAAATGGCAGGCCGCCATGGCAACAAGGGTGTGGTGTCAAAAATTGTTCCAATTGAGGACATGCCACATATGGCGGATGGTACCCCCATGGATATCGTGCTGAACCCGCTGGGTGTGCCATCCCGGATGAATATTGGCCAGATTCTCGAAACCCACCTGGGTTGGGCTGCCAAAGGGCTTGGCCAGAGGATTGACGAAATGCTCCGTAAACAAACGGTTGCCGAGATGCGCAAGTTTTTGGCCAGCATTTACAACACGTCGGGACGCAGGGAAGATATCGACAGCCTGACAGATGCCGAACTGGTCGAACTTGCCGGTAACCTGAAGCATGGCGTGCCTTTTGCGACCCCAGTGTTTGATGGTGCGCATGAGTCTGAAATCAAGGCCATGCTCGAACTTGCAGGTTTGCCCAGCAAGGGCCAAGTTGATTTGTTTGACGGCCGCACCGGAGAAAAATTCGACCGGCAGGTTACAGTTGGTTATATGCACGTGCTGAAGTTGCACCACTTGGTGGATGACAAGATGCACGCGCGTTCCACCGGCCCCTACAGTTTGGTTACCCAGCAGCCGCTCGGCGGCAAGGCGCAGTTCGGCGGCCAGCGGTTTGGTGAAATGGAAGTCTGGGCACTGGAGGCTTACGGCGCAGCGTATGTGCTGCAGGAAATGCTGACCGTTAAGTCAGACGACGTCAACGGACGCACCAAGGTCTACGAAAACATAGTCAAGGGTGAACATAAGATAGATGCCGGTATGCCAGAATCTTTTAATGTGTTAGTCAAAGAAATTCGTTCGCTGGCGATCGATATTGACCTCGAACGCCGCTGATTTGATACCTGTTTACTGGAGATAACCACATGAAAAGCCTATTTGCCGACCTTTTTAAGCAAAATCTGGCAGCCGAAGATGACTTCGATGCAATCACCATCGGTTTGGCTTCGCCAGCCAAGATACGCTCCTGGTCGTATGGCGAGGTTAAAAAGCCAGAAACCATCAACTACCGCACCTTTAAGCCTGAACGTGATGGCCTGTTCTGCGCCAAGATTTTTGGCCCGATAAAAGACTATGAATGCCTTTGCGGAAAATACAAACGGCTTAAGCATCGTGGCGTAATTTGCGAAAAGTGCGGCGTTGAGGTCACGCAGTCAAAAGTCCGCCGTGAACGCATGGCGCACATCGAGCTTGCGTCGCCGGTTGCGCACATCTGGTTCTTGAAAAGCTTGCCGAGCCGCTTGGGCATGGTGCTGGATATGACACTGCGCGATATCGAGCGTGTGCTGTACTTTGAAGCGTTTGTTGTGGTTGACCCCGGCATGACGCCATTGAGTCGTGGCCAGTTGCTGACGGAAGACGATTATCTTGCCAAGGTTGAAGAGTATGGTGACGACTTCGTTGCAATAATGGGCGCGGAGGGCGTGCGTGAATTGTTGCACACACTTGACATCGCCCGTGAAGTTGAAATTTTGCATCAGGAGATCGAAACAACCGGTTCCGAAGCGAAGATGAAGAAGATTTCCAAGCGCCTCAAAGTGCTTGAAGCCTTCCTGCAATCCGGTATCAAGCCTGAATGGATGATACTGGAGGTTCTCCCAGTACTGCCCCCGGATCTCCGACCATTGGTACCGCTTGATGGCGGTCGTTTTGCTACATCCGATTTGAACGATCTATACCGCCGGGTCATCAACAGAAATAACCGGCTGAAGCGTTTGTTGGAGTTGAAGGCACCCGACATTATTGTGCGCAACGAAAAGCGCATGTTGCAGGAATCTGTTGATTCATTGCTCGACAATGGGCGGCGTGGCAAGGCCATGACCGGGGCGAACAAACGTGCCCTCAAGTCCCTTGCGGACATGATCAAGGGCAAGGGTGGCCGTTTCCGGCAAAACTTGCTGGGCAAGCGAGTGGACTATTCTGGACGTTCGGTTATCGTGGTTGGTCCACAGCTCAAGTTGCATCAATGTGGCTTGCCCAAGAAAATGGCACTGGAACTTTTCAAGCCATTTATTTTTGAGCGGCTTGAAAAAATGGGTATCGCCAGCACGATCAAGGCTGCGAAGAAAGAAGTAGAAGCCGAAACTCCCGTCGTTTGGGATATTTTGGAAGGCGTTATCCGTGAACATCCAGTCATGCTGAACCGCGCACCGACATTGCACCGCTTGGGGATTCAGGCGTTTGAGCCAATGCTGATTGAAGGCAAGGCAATCCAGTTGCATCCGCTGGTTTGCGTGGCATTCAATGCCGACTTCGATGGTGACCAGATGGCTGTGCATGTGCCACTATCATTGGAAGCTCAGATGGAGGCGAGAACCTTGATGCTGGCTTCCAATAATGTTTTGTCACCCGCTAACGGAATGCCTATCATTGTGCCGTCGCAAGACGTGGTGTTAGGGCTTTACTATGCGACACGCGAGAGCGTTACCGCAAAAGGTACTGGCATGTTGTTTTCTGATATTGCTGAACTTTCGCGGGCGATCGATTCGCACGAGGTTGATTTGCATGCACGTGTTGTGGTGCGCATTCCCGAGTATTCTCTAGCCGAAGATGGCCAATGGGAGGCGAAGCAAACTCGCCGCTCAACGACAGCTGGTCGCGCATTATTGTCAGAAATTTTGCCGCGCGGTTTGCCATTTTCCGTTATCGACAAGCCGCTCAAGAAAAAAGAAATCTCGAAGCTGGTGGATGAAAGCTTCCGCCGTTGTGGTCTCAAGGACACCGTCGTTTTTGCAGACCAACTGATGCAGTTTGGCTTTCGCCTGGCGACACGTGGCGGCATATCGATCTGTCTCGATGACATGCAGATACCTACCCAGAAGAAAGTCCTGATCGAGGGCGCAGAGGCTGAGGTCAAGGAGATCGAGAAGCAATATACGTCAGGCCTGGTGACCTCGGGCGAGCGTTATAACAAAGTAGTTGATATCTGGGGGCGAGCGGGTGACCAGGTCGCAAAAGCGATGATGGACCAGCTTGCGCATGAGAAGGTGACTGACTCCAAGGGAGCGCAGATCAGTCAGGAGTCATTTAACTCGATTTACATGATGGCCGATTCTGGTGCCCGGGGTTCTGCCGCACAGATACGGCAGTTGGCAGGGATGCGTGGACTGATGGCAAAGCCCGACGGGTCAATTATCGAAACGCCCATTACCTCAAACTTCCGTGAGGGATTGAACGTCCTGCAGTACTTCATTTCTACGCACGGTGCGCGCAAGGGCTTGGCCGATACAGCGTTGAAAACAGCCAACTCAGGATATTTGACCCGCCGGTTGGTTGATGTGACGCAAGACTTGGTGGTGATAGAGGATGACTGCGGCACGGATAACGGATTTTCCATGAAGGCCCTCGTGGAAGGCGGGGAAATCATTGAGCCGCTACGCGAACGTATTCTTGGGCGTGTTCTGGCGAGCGAGGTTGTGCATCCGGATACAGGAGATATCGTCTATACCGCAGGCTATTTGCTAGATGAGGATGCAGTTGATGCGATAGAGGCATTGGGAATTGATGAGGTGCGTGTGCGCACCCCTCTTTCGTGTGAAACACGCTATGGACTTTGCGCCAAGTGTTATGGCCGCGATTTGGGCCGTGGCTCAATGGTTAACGCAGGGGAGGCTATTGGGGTTATTGCAGCCCAATCAATCGGGGAGCCGGGCACTCAGTTGACAATGCGCACCTTCCACGTTGGTGGTGCAGCTTCGCGAGCAGCAGCCCAAAGCAGTATTGAGGCAAAAAGTGCTGGTACGATCCGTTTTGCGCCCACAATCCGTCATGTCTCAAACTCCAAGGGCGAAAAGATCGTGATTTCCCGGTCTGGGGAGTTGATGATTACTGACGATAATGGCCGTGAGCGCGAACGCCACAAGGTACCTTATGGTGCCATGCTGCTGCTGGATGACGGAAGCCAGACAAAGGCCGGTGTCCAGCTAGCAACGTGGGATCCTCATACCCGTCCTATCGTGACAGAGTATTCCGGTACGATAAAGTTCGAGAACATCGAAAAGGGTGTCACTGTTGCCGAGCAGATGGATGATGTAACAGGCTTATCTACGCTGGTAGTGATTGATACAAAGCGTGGCAGCAAGTCATCCAAGGGAGTTCGCCCCCAAGTCAAGATAATTGACAAATCAGGTGAGGAGGTAAAAATCCACGGCACAGACCACGTCGTAACAATTACATTCCAGGTCGGTTCCCTGATTACAGTGAGGGAAGGACAGGAGGTTTCAGTCGGTGACATCTTGGCCCGTATCCCGCAAGAATCGTCCAAGACTCGTGACATCACCGGGGGGTTGCCACGTGTGGCTGAACTGTTTGAAGCCCGCTCTCCCAAGGATGCCGGGACGTTGGCTGAAGTTACCGGCACTGTGTCATTTGGCAAGGATACAAAGGGCAAGCAACGGCTCATCATTACAGGGCTTGATGGCGTGCCTCATGAGTATCTGATTTCCAAAGACAAGCATGTCATGGCCCATGATGGCCAAGTCGTCAGCAAGGGTGAGGTTATCGTAGATGGCCCCGCTGATCCGCATGATATTCTGCGTCTGAAAGGCGCTGAAGAACTTGCGCGCTACATTATTGACGAAGTGCAGGATGTGTATCGATTGCAAGGTGTGAAGATTAATGACAAACACATCGAGGTCATCGTCCGGCAAATGCTGCGCAGGGTTGTTATCACAAACCCTGGTGACTCACGCTTCATCAAGGAAGAGCAGGTTGAGCGCGATGAAGCCCTTGATGAGAATGATCGATTGATTGCAGAAGGAAAAACACCTGCACTATATGATTTTGTGTTGTTGGGGATCACCAAGGCGAGTTTGTCAACAAACTCGTTTATTTCGGCAGCATCCTTCCAGGAGACGACACGGGTGTTGACCGAGGCAGCGATAATGGGCAAGCGGGATGGATTGCGCGGGCTCAAAGAGAATGTCATCGTCGGACGCTTGATTCCTGCGGGAACAGGCTTGGCGTATCACAAGCGCCGACACCTGAAGCGTCCAAGTGATGCGGCCAGTCTTTTTGATTTGGCAGTGCCTGATGCCCCCCCCGTTGCTAGCGAGGCTTGAATTGCTTGACGCTTCGGAGAGACCACCCTATAATTTCGCCCCTTTGCAGATGAAATGTCTTCTGCCATAACCTACAGCATACCGAACTCAGGATATACATATGCCCACGATTAACCAGCTTGTCCGCAAACCGCGTCAAGCGCAGCAGTCAAAAAGCAAGGTTCCAGCTCTTGGCAACAGTCCGGCCAAGCGCGGGGTATGTACCCGTGTCTATACAACGACACCGAAGAAACCAAACTCTGCGTTACGCAAGGTGGCCAAAGTCCGCTTGACCAACAGTTTCGAGGTTATCTCCTATATTGGCGGCGAGGGGCATAATCTTCAGGAGCACTCGGTCGTGCTGATTCGTGGTGGCCGGGTAAAGGATCTTCCTGGTGTGCGGTATCACATCGTGCGGGGTAGTCTTGACACCCAAGGCGTCAAGGATCGTAAACAAAGCCGTTCGAAGTATGGTGCCAAGCGGCCCAAGGCCGCCTAACCGGGATCCAAGGAGATACTATGCCCCGTCGTCGTGAAGTTCCTAAGCGTGACATTCTGCCTGATCCGAAATTCGGCAGCGTCGATCTTTCAAAGTTTGTTAATGTGTTGATGGATAGCGGTAAAAAGTCCGTCGCGGAGCGTATCGTTTATGGTGCCTTCGAGCAGATTCAGTCCAAGAGTGGAAAAGATCCGCTCGAAGTCTTTTCGCTCGCCGTCAATAATGTCAAGCCGGTTGTTGAGGTCAAGAGCCGTCGGGTTGGTGGCGCCAATTATCAGGTTCCGGTTGAAGTTCGCCCTTCACGGCGCATGGCGCTCTCTATGCGTTGGTTGCGTGAAGCGGCGCGTAAGCGCTCTGAGAAGTCAATGGGGCAGCGTCTTGCTGCTGAGCTTCTGGAGGCTTCCGAGGGGCGTGGTGCTGCGATGAAGAAGCGCGAAGAGGTGCATCGCATGGCGGAAGCCAATAAGGCTTTCTCGCATTTCCGTTTCTGAGTAGATCGCGTTGTTGTTCCTTGCTGCAGTCAGGTAAGGATTCCATATGTTTTTATGCCGCCCTGCCACCTTTTATCAAGGTTGCAAGGCGGTTTAGCTTAGATAAGGCAGGTAAATCAAGTGGCCCGCAAGACTCCCATTCAGCATTATCGAAACATAGGTATTTCCGCGCACATTGATGCAGGGAAAACTACCACTACCGAGCGGATCCTGTTTTATACAGGGGTTAATCACAAAATTGGCGAAGTGCACGATGGTGCCGCCACGATGGACTGGATGGAGCAGGAACAAGAGCGGGGCATCACGATTACCTCGGCAGCTACAACATGTTTCTGGAAGGGCATGGATATGTCGCTTCCAGAGCATCGTTTCAATATCATTGATACGCCGGGGCACGTTGATTTCACGATTGAAGTCGAGCGATCGATGCGCGTGCTGGATGGTGCATGTATGGTGTATTGCGCGGTCGGTGGGGTGCAGCCTCAGTCGGAAACCGTCTGGCGCCAGGCAACCAAGTACAAGGTGCCGCGCTTGGCGTTTGTTAACAAAATGGATCGATCTGGTGCCAATTTCTTCAAGGTTGTTGATCAGATGAAGACCCGTTTGAAGGCGAATCCTGTTCCAGTTGTCATCCCGATTGGTGCTGAAGACTCTTTTACTGGTGTAGTGGATTTGATTAAGATGAAATCCATCATTTGGGATGAAGCTTCACAGGGCATGAAGTTTACTTACGGCGATATTCCGGCAGAATTGCAGGATATGTCTGAGAAATGGCGTGAGCAGATGATTGAGGCTGCGGCTGAAGCGTCTGAGGAGTTGATGAATGAGTACTTGGAGAATGGTGATCTTTCTGAAGAGAAAATTAAACTGGGTCTGCGTCAGCGCACTATTGCTTGTGAGATCCAGCCAATGCTATGTGGTTCAGCTTTCAAGAATAAAGGTGTTCAGCGCATGCTGGATGCGGTTATTGATTTTCTTCCCTCGCCAGTCGATATTCCTCCGATGGCGGGTGTTGACGAGGGAGAGAAAGAAGTCTTCCGTAAGGCGGACGACAGCGAAAAGTTTTCTGCGCTCGCATTCAAGTTGATGACTGATCCATTTGTCGGCCAACTTACGTTTATTCGTGTCTATTCCGGTGTCTTGAGCTCAGGTGCGACGGTTTATAACTCAGTCAAAGGCAAAAAGGAGCGTATCGGACGGATACTGCAAATGCACGCAAACAACCGGGAAGAAATCAAGGAGGTTTTGGCTGGGGATATTGCGGCGTGTGTTGGACTTAAAGATGTCACTACTGGTGAAACTCTGTGTGATCCGGATGCTCCGATCATTCTAGAACGGATGGTGTTTCCTGAGCCGGTGATCCACGTAGCAGTTGAACCAAAGACCAAGGCCGATCAGGAAAAAATGGGCATTGCGCTCGGCCGCCTCGCGCAAGAGGATCCCTCTTTCAGGGTCCGTTCTGATGAGGAGTCTGGTCAGACCATTATTTCCGGGATGGGCGAGCTGCATCTTGACATTATCGTTGACCGTATGCGGCGAGAATTTAATGTTGATGCAAGCGTTGGGGCTCCCCAAGTTGCCTATCGCGAAGCAATTCGCAAGGCAGTTGAACAGGAAGGAAAGTTCGTCAAGCAATCAGGTGGTCGAGGTCAGTACGGCCATGTCTGGATCAAGATGGAGCCGAACGAAACTGGTAAGGGTTTCGAGTTTGTTGACGCCATCAAAGGTGGTACGGTGCCTCGCGAGTTTATTCCCGCAGTTGAAAAAGGCCTTGTTGAAACGCTACCGAATGGTGTCTTGGCAGGCTTCCCAGTAGTCGACGTAAAGGTCACCCTGTTTGATGGTTCCTACCATGATGTGGATTCCAATGAAAATGCTTTCAAGATGGCAGCATCCATGGCTTTCAAAGATGCGATGCGCAAAGCCAGTCCGGTTCTTTTAGAACCAATGATGGCTGTTGAGGTTGAGACACCAGAGGATTACATGGGTAATGTGATGGGTGATCTTTCGAGTCGGCGAGGCATGGTGCAAGGTATGGAAGATCAGGTTGGCGGCATTAAGCTGGTCAAGGCTGAAGTTCCTCTCGCTGAGATGTTTGGATATGCCACTACGCTGCGTTCGTTATCACAAGGGCGTGCTACCTATTCGATGGAGTTCAAGCACTACTCGGAGGCCCCTAAAAATGTAGCCGAGGCGATCATCAATAAGAAGTAACTAAATTAACAACTGTTTTTAGGGAAAACGAGACATGGCAAAAGGCAAGTTTGAGCGTACGAAGCCACACGTAAACGTGGGGACGATTGGACACGTGGATCACGGCAAGACGACCCTGACGGCGGCAATCACGACGATCCTGTCGGCGAAG
>Ga0075012_10004567_pt1 | contig 12832 bp, 10 predicted proteins | sample All_14_2_FD_71474 | JGI IMG/M metagenome (GOLD analysis project Ga0075012, IMG submission 71474) | Freshwater microbial communities in response to fracking from Pennsylvania, USA - Allegheny Zone_MetaG_DW_15 | ecosystem: Environmental > Aquatic > Deep subsurface > Groundwater > Drilled...
GCCAAACCGACCAGCAACGCAGAAAACAACGGATTCAATCGCATGACGAACTCCCCTTCGTGAGCCGCGGAGCGTAACCCAGGCAGGCACAAGTTCAAGCTGCTGATGGTCATGCAGGGCAGCGCGATGCCCCGCTTTCACGTGCAGAGATACTAGACTTGCGACATGACCCAGTTTGCACACCCGGCATCGCCGGAAACCTCCTCGCTCGGCAAGACCGTTCGCTACGGCGACCAGTACGACCCGTGCCTGCTGTTCCCTATTCCCCGCGCACGCAGCCGCGAGGCGCTGCGGCTCGACGGTGATGCCTTGCCGTTTCATGGCGTCGACCTCTGGAACGGCTACGAACTGTCGTGGCTGAACCCACGCGGCAAGCCGCAGGTGGCACTGGCGCGTTTCGACGTGCCCGCGGAGTCGCCGAACCTGATCGAATCGAAGTCGTTCAAGCTGTATCTCAATGGCTTCAACCAGACCCGCCTGGCGTCGATGCAAGCCTTGCAGGCCCGCCTGATCGATGATCTTTCGCAAGCGGCCGGAGCAAAGGTCGATGTGACCCTGTTCGATCCGCAGGCGCTGCAAGGAGTACCTCTGCAGTCGTTGCAGGGCGACTGTATCGATGAACTCGACATCGACATCGATGACTTCGCACATCCCGAACAACAGCCACTGCGCTGCGCTGAACGGATCGTCGACGAAGTTCTGGTGTCGCATCTGCTGAAGTCGAATTGCCCGGTCACGGGCCAGCCGGACTGGGCCAGCGTGCAGATCACCTATCGGGGACGCCAGCTGGATCGCGAAGCCTTGCTGCGCTATCTGATCGCCTTTCGGCAACACAATGACTTTCACGAGCATTGCGTCGAGCGCATCTGGCTGGATCTATGGCGGCAATGCCAACCTGATTTGCTGACGGTGTACGCGCGCTACACCCGTCGCGGTGGACTCGACATCAATCCCTGGCGCAGCAGCGCACCTGGGCAGCCGGACAATCCGCGCAGCCCTCGGCAATAGACCTGTCAGGAAACTCCTGACCCGCTGTACGGCCTTCTGCGCAGCGCCGCACAGTCGAACCCGCCGAGGTCGGCGTTAAACTTGCGCCCGTTCCTTCTGCGGAGAGCCGCCATGAACAGCGTCTCGGCCATTGCCACATCGGGCATCAGCACCGCGCAGCTCGCCCTTGGCGTGGCCGCCAACAATATTGCCAACGCGCAGACTGCCGGATACGCCCGACAGCAAGTCGTGCCGCTGTCGCAGAACGGCGGCGGCGTGCGCGGCTCGGTCACCGAGGCCCCCGGCAACCCGTTCGGTGACTACACAGCCGACCTTCTGAACGCCAAATCCGCCAGTTACGCCGTCAAGGCGAACATGGTCAGCCTAAAGACGCAGGACGAGATGCTCGGCACACTGCTGGATGTGAGCGCCTGACCACACCGCGCCGGCAACCAAGCCGCCGCTGACGAGATCGCTTCAGCCCGTGCCGCCGCCATCGGTTTGTGCCAATCGCCTTCCGACATTGCTGTGTCCACACAATGGCCGCGGCAGCACGCCCTCGTGTTCAAGCAACCAGCGCTTGCGCTCGATGCCGCCGGCATAGCCGGTGAGTTGCCCATTGGCACCGATCACGCGGTGACAGGGCAGGATCAGACTGACCGGATTCGCCCCGTTGGCCGAGCCCACCGCGCGCGCACTACCCGCACAACCCAGATGTTCCGCCAGTCGCGCGTAACTCCACGCCTGCCCGACCGGTATCGCGCGCAGCGCATGCCACACGGTTTGCTGGAATGGACTGCCCGCCGTGACGACCGGCAAGGAGTCCAGCGCGCCCAGATCACCCGCGAAATAGGCACGCACTTGGCGCAAGGCCTGCGTTTCGGTGCCGCTTGAGGTGATTTGCCACGCGCCCTTGCGGTATTGGCGATCCAGCAGGGTTTGCATCCGTATCGCGTAGTCCCACCAGTCCAGCGCGCGCACCTGGGCCTGTGCATCCGTCAGCAGGATGAGCTTGCCGATCGGGGTGGCAAGGGTTTCGCGATACAACTCAACGGACATGGTCTGGCTCCTGATTGATCGGGTCCGGATTGAACAGGGCGAAATCGGTATCGCTCGCCCAGATGTGTTGGGCCGCGTAGGCCCGCCATGGGCGCCAGCACTCGGCGCGCAAGCGCAGACTAGCCGCATCCACGCGCGGCTGATCCGCTGCGCTCATCGCGCGCAACAGGCCGATATCACTGGCGGGAAAGGCATCGGGTTCGCGCAAGCCGCGTAGGGCGATGTAGTGCGCGCTCCAGTCGCCGATGCCGGGTCGATCCAGCAGGCACTGTATGGAATCCTGCAGTGATCGTCCGCGCTGCCGAATGGCCGAGGGCGATGCCTGATGCAGTGCCCATTGCCCGATTGCATGACGCCGTGCCTGCGGCATGCGCAACGTACGCAAGTGCTCCGGCGACAGCTTCGACGGCTCGGACAAAACGCGATGCAAACCCCATGGCAGTCCCGGCTGCAGAGCGGCGCACGCGTCCAGCAGACTGTCGCCGAGACGACGCGCCGCACTCACCGTGATCTGCTGTCCCAGCAGGGCGCGCAAACCCGCTTCGAACACGGACCATGCGCCCGGCAGGCGCAGTCCGGGGCGCACGTCGATGCGCGCCGCCAGCGCGGGATCGGCACGCAAATGAGCCTCGATGCTCGGTAGATCCGCATCCAGATCGAACAGGCGTCGCACCTTGCGCAGCAGCGTCGGCAAATGCCGCGGCGCCACACCGTGCCATTCCACCTGCAGCGCCTGGCGATGCGGCAGATGGCTGACCCGCACTGCGCCGACGACGCCATCGAACATCACCGCGCGGTGGTAACACCCCGACGCAATGACTTCCATGCCCGACCAGGCGCGCATACGCAGAAAATCCAGCATCGCCTGCCAGTCATACGCGCCCCGATAGCCCAATCGCAACGGCAATCCCGTTGCCGCAGCGCGCTGTCGACGCAATCGGCTTGGAGGCTGTCCGTGGACCGCCAGAAAATGCTCATTGAAGCGACGAAGGCTGCGAAAACCCGCTGCCATGGCGATGTCGGTGATCGACAGCGCGCTGTCATGCAGCAGTTGCTTGGCCAGCAGCAAGCGCTGGGTCTGCCACAACGCGGAAGGTGTGACGCCCAGCTCGGCATTGAACAGACGACCCAACTGCCGCGTTCCCAACTGCATGGCGTCGGCGAGGGCCGCCACACCGCCGCGTTCCATGATGCCGTCGGACATCAGCGCAAGGGCGCGTCCCAGGCGCGACTCGCTGTCGAGCACGGGCCAGTGCGCCGGTGCCAACTCCGGTCGACAGCGTAAGCAAGGTCGAAATCCCGCCTGCTCTGCGGCCGCCGCAGTCCGATGAAAGTCGCAGTTCTCGCGGCGTGGCGTGCGCGCCGGGCAGATCGGGCGGCAATACACACCGGTGGTGCGCACCGCCACAAAGAAGCGCCCGTCGGCAACCGCGTCACGGGCACACAGTTGGCGATAGCAGGTATCCGAATCCAGCAAAGACATGGCTAGGAGCCTGCGCGGCAGAAATGATCGAGGCGAAAAGTCGTCTGCGCGAGGACAGATTTTCGACGATTCGCCGGTCCATAGCACGGCTATGGACCAAGAATCGGCGGAAATAATGGACCGCGTAGACGGCTTTGCAGACCGGTCGGCTTCTGCCGCGCAGGCTCCTGAGCAAGACAGCGACGACGGGACCGCAGCTTGCCATGTTGTCGAACCCGCGACTCGCGGAAATCGGACACGATTCCGCTTGTCCCCCTACAACAGACTGAGGCGCTGCGGACGCGCAAACAGAAAACCCTGCCCGTACCGGCATCCCATGTGGATCAAGCGACGCCGTTGCGACTCTGTTTCAATTCCCTCAGCCACCACCTGAAGGTCTAGCGACGCCGCCATGGCCAGAATGGCACTGACGATGGCGGTACCACTGCTGCCATCGTCCTCATCCAACGCCGTGACGAACGAGCGGTCGATCTTCAGCATCTGCAGCGGGAACTGATGCAGATAGCTCAGTGAGGAATAGCCGGTGCCGAAGTCGTCGAGCGCGGTGTGGACACCAAACTGGATCAGACGCTCCAGACTGCTGCGCACCTTCATCGGATGACGCAACAAGGTGCCTTCGGTGAGCTCGACCCGCACGCGCCGATGCGGAACCTCCAGCTCGTCGAGCAGGCCCAGGAACCGTTCGGCGAAACGGTCTTCCTGGAAATGGCGCGGCGACACATTGAGGGTGATGTAAGCCTGCGTCTGCGGCAATTTTGGCAACGCAATGCAAGCCTTTCGGAACACCTGCCAGTCGATCGCCTCAAGCAATCCACTCTCGTCGGCAACGCCAAGAAACTCGCCGGGTGCCATCACGCCGCGCCGTGGATGGTGCCAACGCATCAGTGCTTCGTAGCCGACGACTTCTCCGGTGCCTAGTTCGACGATGGCCTGGAACCACGGTTCGAACTCCTCGCGCAGCAAGGCCTGACGCAAATCGAATTCGAGTGCGATCTGTTCGTGCGCGGCGTTATCCAGTTCCTTCTGAAACACCTGATAACGGTTTCGACCGGCCGTCTTGGCGCGATACATCGCCGCGTCTGCATCCCGCAACAGGTCATCCGCATTGCGGTAGTGCACATCGGCCAGCGCAATTCCGATGCTGACCGAGGGCTGCAGGGTGGTGTCCAGAATTGACATCGGCTGGGTGATGGATTCGATGATCCGTTGCGCGACCCGCGTGGCGGTATCGAGGGTTTCCGCCTGTTCCAGCAATACCGCGAACTCGTCTCCGGACAGCCGTGCCACGATGTCGCGGTCACGCACGCAGGACTCGAAGCGACGCGCCACTTCGATCAGTACGATGTCGCCCGCCTGATGGCCGAGGCTGTCATTGATGACCTTGAACCGATCAACATCGATGAACAACAAGGCGAACTGCGGGCCGGACGTGCCCTGCAGCCGCTGCAACGCACGATCCAGGCGCTCACGCAACAGATCGCGATTGGGCAGGCCGGTCAGCGTGTCATGCAAGACCTGGTGTTTCAGCTTGGCCTGGATCAACTCGCGCTCTTCGATCTGACGCCGCAATTCACGTGTCCGCTCTTCGACACGCAGTTCCAGCATCGCATTCGCTTTGCGCAAGTCCTCGGCGGCCTGACGCCGCTGCATGCCGTTGGCAACCTGATAGGCAACGAACATCAGCAGTTCGCGTTCGCGCTCGGCGTAGACCACTTCGGCAGAGTAGCTCTGCACCACCAGCACGCCCATCACGCCACGCGCGCAGATCAACGGTGCGCCCAGCCAGGACTGTGCGGGCTTACCGTGAATTTCCACCTCACCCTGCGCCATCAATGCCCGCATCTGCGCGGCATCAATCAACACGGCGTGAGCCTGGCGAATGACGTATTCGGTCATGCCTCGGCTGATCGCGCGCGGCTCCGGTTTCGGCTGGTACTCGTCCATGTAATAGGGAAAGGAGAGTGTTCGCCCGTCATCGGAAAGCATGGCGAGATAGAAATTGGTCGCGGGCATCAGGTCGGCGACGATCACTTGCAAGGCCGAGCAATAGTCGACCAGGCTGCCATCGTGTCCCGACAGTTCGGCGACCTTGAACAAGGCCTTCTGCAGGCGTTCGCCTCGCTCGCGTTCACGCACCTGTTGATGCAGATCCTCGTTGGTCGCCGCCAGCTCGCGAGTGCGGTCGGCGACTTGGCGCTCCAGTTCGACACGCGCCCGATGGCGTTCCAGCGCATTGAGAATATGCGTGCCCACGAAGCCGAGGAGGTTCTGGTCCGCCTCGCTGAAACTCACCGCTTCGGTATAGGTCTGCACCGCCAGGACACCGCGCACTTCATCGCCCGACACCATTGGTACGCCCAGCCAGTTGTTGGGCGCCGTGCCGATCCGCTGCAACGGGCCGTCGACCTGTTGTTCGATTTCCTCTAGCGTGCCTCGCAAGGCCTGCTTCCTGCGGATGACATGCCAGGTCAATCCGTACTGGATCTCGGTCATCGGCAATTCGTTGTCGACGATCACGGCACTACTGTCGTCATCCGAGTCCGCGTAGTAGATGAAGTTCGCGGTGTCGCGCGCGCCATCGTGCAGGGCGATGTAGAGATTCTCGGCATACATCAGTGCACGCACAATGTCGTGCATACCGCGCAGCAAGGCGGGCATGTCCAGGGCGGCATTCGACAGGTCGGCGATGGTGAACAGGGCGCGCTGGAGTCGCTCGGTGCGTTCCAACTGCAAGACCGCGATATTCAGTTGCTCGGTCTCAAAGGCCTCGTGAAGCCGCAATCCGACGATGTGCAGACACAGCGCCCAGCGCTGCAGGCGCGGTATCGAGGTCGCCGTGGAAACCTCAGGTCCATGCAGGATCAACACCGCAGCCGCCCCGCTTTCGTGCGTGGACAGAACGATGGCGTGGTGTTCGTGATCGGTCGAGTGCGCATGTCCGCTACTGGTTCCGAGCGCCTCGTTCGCCAACGCCATCCACGCCGACGGATCGGCTTCCGGGACGGATTGCATGTGCTCTGCCCACGGCGTGCCCAGCAGCACATGACCGTCGCGACAGCCGCTCAGTTGCAGGGCGCGCGCCAGCACCAGCTCGGCCAGCGACGCCACATGCCGGGTCCCCATCAAGGCCAGTATCAAGCTGGCGTCGATGTGATCGAGTGCCGGCTCTGGCGTGTCGATCGGATCGGGGGCGGACATCGGTCGCGGGCTTCCTGCTTCGGGGCGTGGGATGCCGGTTGCAAGTCCTGCGCCATTTCACGGCTGTCGCGCTCGGTGTGGCGGGTCGGATTCAGCGTTCGATCAGTTGCCGGAATGGCGGCAAGGCACGCAGGATGCTGGCACCGTAACGCTTTTCCACCAATCGACGGTCCAGTATGACGATGCGTCCGACATCGTTCTCCGAGCGAATCAATCGTCCGCAGTATTGGATGAGGGTCCGGGTGGCGTGCGGGATCGAGACTTCGACAAAGGCATTGCGCCCGCGTGACTCCAGCCATTCGGCCCAGGTCGCTTCGACAGGATCGGTCGGCACGGCGAACGGCAGTTGGGTGATGACCACCGTTTCGCAAAGCTTGCCGGGCAGATCCAGGCCCTCGCCAAAGCTGGCCAGGCCGAACAAGGTACTGCCGAGTCCTGCGCCGACCGCTGCCGCATGCGCGTCCAGCAGCGCCGCCTTGGACAGACTGCCCTGCGCCTTCACACGCAGTCGACGCGGTGCGCTCAGTGCGGCCAGGGTGGCGTCCAATTTCTGACGCGAGGTGAACAACACCAGGTTGCCCTGCTGCCAGTCCAGATCGCGCTCCAGCCAACGCACGATTTCACCGACATGCGCCTCGCGCGCGTCCGGCATAGCGGCCAGACGGGGAACCTCGAGCGTGGCCTGCTGCGCGAGTTGGAAGGGCGAGGCCAGACTGAGCGACTCCGCATGCTCGGGCACGCCCAGTTGCGCATGCAATGCACGGAAATCACCGCCCAGACTGAGTGTGGCCGAGGTCAGCACCACGCCGGCCGCTTGCGGCCAGAGGGCGCGACGCAGGACCGGCGCGGCCGATACGGCCGAAGCATGACAGACCAGTCCGCCGTCATGGCCCGGTGCGATCCAGCGCGCGGTCGGCGCGTGCTCGCCGGATTCCTCCAGCGACCACAGAAACCAAAGGGCGTGCTGGCGCTCCAGGCGTTCGCGTGCCAAACCCAGTTCGCGCGCGATGGCCTCGCGTCGATCCAGCGGCGCGGTGCTTTCCAACAGGGTTTTCAACGCCGACGGCAACCAGCGCAGCAACTTGCCGGTGTGTTCGTTGAGGGCACCGGCCCACAGACGCCATTCCTCGGAAATCTGCCCGAGTGGCGCGCGCCAAAGCGGTTCGCGCTCGGTCGGGTCGGGCTGCCAGCGCTGCACGATGTCACGCTGCAGACCATCGAGCAGCACGTCCAGCTCCTGCAGGGTGGCATCGATTTCGTCGGCAGTGAGGCGCCCGATGCGTTCCTTGCCACTGCTGGCAAACACCGCGCGCAGCGGCCCCGCCAGTCGCGCGGTGCGCCGGATGGCGTCCGGCAAATGTACTTCCGCGCTGCCACGATCGATCGCCTTTGACGCAAGGTGATGGGCTTCATCGAACACGTACAGGCTGTCCTGCGGCGCCGGCAGCAGAACACCACCCGATCCGTCGTCGTCCATGCCCAGCATCAGATCAGCCAGCACGAGATCGTGGTTGGCGACCACGATGTCGGCATCGCGCAAGGCGTTGCGCGCGTGCACGAAGGGACATTGCTGGAGAAAGGCACAACGGCGGTTGGCGCAGCCACCCGCCGAGGTCGTCAACAAACTGCGGGTATCGTCGGCCAGCGCCAGCGGCAGGCGGTCAAGGTCGCCGTCCCAGCGGCGATCCAGCAATTGCTGCAACAGATCGGCGACCTGCTTGGGCTCGCCTTCGCGTGGTCGTCGCGGCCAGGTGGCGTTCTGCCACCCGTCCGGGCCGAAGTCGAAACCGCCTTGTGGCAGGTCGGCATCGCTATGCGCCAACTCGTTCATGTTGCGCGTGCAGGCATAGCGTTGGCGGCCCTTGGCCAACACGACTTTCGCCGAGCCGCCGACCGCCGCCAGAAACGCCGGGATATCGCGACTGACCAATTGTTCCTGCAATGCGATGGTGGCGGTGCTGACGATCAGGCGCTTGCGATGCGATTGCGCGATGGCCAGGCCCGGCACGAGATAGGCCATCGATTTGCCGGTGCCGGTCGGTGCCTCGACCACCGCGATGGCCTTGTCGTGCGCCAGCGCACGGGCGACGGCGGCGATCATCTGGCCTTGCGCCGCGCGCGACTTGAAGCCCGGCAACGCCTGTTTCAGACGTTCATAGCTGGCGCGAATGGCGTCCTTGAGCGCGGCGTCCAGCCCGCGCGGAGCCGCCGGGGCGGGCGCGGACTCAGACATCGGCGTCGATCACCTACTTTTTCGGACCAATCTCACCGTCGACGTACAACCACTGTCCGTTTTCCAGGACGAACTGGCTGCGCTCGACGATGCGCTGGGCGCCACCGGCACCGATCCGCAGGCGGGCGATGAAGCTCACTTCCGCGCGCTGTGAATCGAGCTGACGGAACGAGATGACTTGCAGACCCAGCCAATTGGTACGCAATCCGGGGCGATCGCTCAAATCCAGCGTTGCCGGTCGGGTGCTTTCATGCCAGGTGGCCAGCAAAAAATCGCTGCGACGCTGGACGTAGGCGGTATAGCGGGCACGCATCAATGCTTCCGCATTGGGCACGGGCGCTCCACCGTGATAGACGCCACAACAGGCGTCGTATGACTTGCCACTGCCGCACGGGCAGGCGCTTGGGGAATGACTGTGGTTTTGCATGGGTCGCGGAGAATGCCCGGAACCGCGCTGCAATTCCAGTCTTGCGCGCACGATTTGCACAGATTTGCCTTAGCGGACGGGCGTTTGGACCCGCCGGGAAGGCGGCATCGGTCTGCAGCGGGGACGTCACTGCCTGCTAAAGTGCGCCTCCACCCGCCCGGCTCCGCGCAATGCCGGGCGCGATTCGCTCATCAGGAAGACGTATGCCGGAGTCGCTCAATGTGCTGGGTCTGCCGCTGCAGCCCTGCAGCCTGAAGCCGTTGACCGGCTATTTTCGCGATGGCTGTTGTCGCACCGACCCGACGGATCGGGGCATGCACGTGGTTTGCGCGGTGATGGATTCGCGCTTTCTGGCCTTTTCCAAAGCGGCCGGCAACGACCTGTCAACGCCCAGACTGGAGTTCGACTTCCCCGGCCTGCGCGCCGGTGATCGCTGGTGCCTGTGCGCCGCGCGTTGGCTGGAGGCCTACCATGCGGGCGTCGCGCCGCGCGTCATCCTGCAGGCGACCCATCTCAACGCGTTGGGCGTGGTGAGTCTCGATCACCTGCGCGAGTACGCCTACGAAGCATGAGCGGAGATGCCTCAGACCCGATTCTGGCGGCTGCGCTGTGGGATGCGTGGCACGCCGCCGCGCCGTCCACGTCGCCGTCCGTTCTGGTGCTCGGGGCGCGCATCGAATTGCTGCAACACCTTCCCCACTGCACTGCGGTGCAAGCGTTCAAGCCCTTCGTCGATGCGCTGACCGCAACGGGGCGTACTGTGTTGCCTGACCTCGGCGAACTCGATCCGGATCGATACTTCGACCGCGTGCTCATCTGGCCGTCGCCGGTTCGTGCCGCGGCGCGGGCGGAACTGGTGGCGGCGGCGCGGCGAACCACCGATGAAGGCGTGCTGATCTGTGCCCAGCACAACGAGCGCGGAGCGCGCAGCCTGCAGGCGGATGCCGAAGCGCTGTTCGGCGAGGTCGAGGTCTTCAGCAAGCACCGCTGCCGCAGTGTCGTGGTCCGCCGACCCTCGGCGCGGAGCAATGCGGCGCTGGCCCAGGAGTGGGAGCTGGCGGGAGCGCCACAATGGAATGTGCCGCTTTCGCTGTGGACCCAGGCCGGTGTTTTTGCCGCCCATCGCCTCGACGCAGGCAGTGCCTTGCTGATGCAGGCTCTACCGGACACATTGCGCGGCTCACTGGCCGACCTCGGTGCGGGCGTCGGCGTTCTGTCTGCCCATGCGGCCCGCCATTGCCCCGGACTGCAGCGCATCGATCTGTACGAAGCCGACTACCGAGCACTGACCCTGGCAAAGCGCAATCTGGCCGCGCTGACGCCCGCACCAGGTCTGCACTGGCACGACGTGACACAGGGACTGCCGCGCCAGCATGAGGTCATTCTCAGCAATCCGCCCTTCCATGCCGGTGGCGCGCAGTCCCATGCGCTTGGACAACAATTTCTACGCACCGCGATCCACGCGCTGGCACCCGGTGGCGAGCTCTGGCTGGTTGCCAATCGCCACCTGCCCTACGAATCGCTGCTGAAGCAGGGACTGGGCGATGTCACGGTTCGGTGCGAGGCCGATGGCTACAAAGTGCTGCATGCAAGGAAGGCAAATATATGAGTCGGGTTCGTCTGGATCGCTTGCTCTCCAACCTCGGCTATTGCAGCCGTCGCGAAGTCGGGCTGTGTCTTCGAGAAGGCTGGGTGCGTGCCCTGGATGGCCGCGCGCTGCGTCCGGACAGTGCCGTCGAACACGCAGAGATTCTGTTCGACGATCAACCGCTCGACCCGCCACAAGGCCTCTTGCTGATGCTGCACAAGCCGGTCGGCTATACCTGTTCCAGCAAAGACCCCGGACGCATCGTGTATGACCTGCTCCCGGATCGCTTCCGGCAACGCTCGCCCGTGCTCGCCACGGTGGGGCGACTGGATCGGGAAACCTCTGGATTGCTGCTGCTGACTGACGATGGACAGCTACTGCACCGGATCATTTCGCCACGCAGTCATCTGCCCAAAGTCTACGAGGCCGAGTTGGCCGAGCCATTGCGCGGAGACGAAACAGCACTGTTCGCCAGCGGCGAATTGCTGCTCGAAGGCGAGTCTTCGCCCCTGCTACCCGTCGAAATGCAGGTGCTATCGCCGCAGCGCGCGCGCCTGACCCTGCACGAAGGCCGCTACCACCAGGTACGGCGGATGTTCGCGGCGACGGGCAACCACGTCACGGCGCTGCACCGAAGCCACATCGGCGGACTTGCGCTGGATGGACTCGCTGCGGGGGAATGGTGTGCACTGAGCACGGAAGCGCAAGCGGCCTTGTGGCTGCGCGCCAGCTGAGGCATGGGCTAGGAGTCTGTCGGACTTGAAAAGGAATCGGCTGCAAAGACGTCCGCGCGGACCACTATTTCCACCGATAGAAACACGAAACCCCAGCCCCCACCGTGGCGTGAGGACTGGGGTTTCGGTGACTTCCTTGTCATGACCGACCCGTTTCGGTGGACTCGACCCGTTGGAAGGACGGGTAGAACCCGGTGCAGATGAAACCAGTCGAATCGTTGCCAGCAAACCACGTGGATGGCGCTGGAAACCGGGTACAGCCCCTGTCAACGATGTCAGAGGCTCTCCAAACCGCAGCGCCTCTGCATTCAGATGATGCCTGCCAAATGCGCTTCGCGCCACGTCTTGCGTCAAACGGCAAAGTATGGTCCGCAAGACGCCCAAACCACGCGAGGGATACGCGCCAACGCGGGGCAGCCGGACAATTCGGTGGGCATACCACCCACACACGCATCGCCGTCTGCCCGTCCCGTCCTCCCTGCGAGTCTGCTGCACAGCAACTCGACGCTGTCGACGTCGCAAGCTAAGGTAGGCGCATAGATTCAGTTGAATCTCAATTAGCTGTTGCTTATTTCAATGGCGATGTTCGTGCCCTGCGACGAACCCCGATACCCCGCACTTCGAGCGAGAACAGCATGCTGCTAGCACTGATCGGCGCACTGGTTATCGGCCTCAGCCTGGGCTTGTTGGGCTCTGGCGGATCGATATTGACCGTGCCGATTCTGGTCTATGTGGTCGGTCAGCCGGAAAAGATCGCGATTGCCGGATCGCTGGCCATCGTCGGTGGTATCGCGCTGGCGGGCGCACTGCCACGCACATTCAAGCGCCAAGTCGATTGGCGCAGCGTCGTCTGGTTTGGCCTTCCCGGCATGGTCGGCACCGTGTTCGGCGCCTGGCTGTCGCAGTGGCTTTCCGGCGCGATGCAGCTCCTGCTGTTCGCCGTCGTCATGCTGGCGGCCGCGTTCATGATGTTCCGCCAGTCTGCGGCCAGCGCCGCGCCAGCCCAGTTGGCCCCAAGACGCCGCGCGGCCATCGTGTTGGACGGCGTTGGCGTTGGCACCGTTACCGGCGTGGTCGGGATCGGCGGCGGCTTCATGATCGTGCCCGCGCTGGTCCTGCTCGG
>Ga0075012_10004568_pt1 | contig 12831 bp, 10 predicted proteins | sample All_14_2_FD_71474 | JGI IMG/M metagenome (GOLD analysis project Ga0075012, IMG submission 71474) | Freshwater microbial communities in response to fracking from Pennsylvania, USA - Allegheny Zone_MetaG_DW_15 | ecosystem: Environmental > Aquatic > Deep subsurface > Groundwater > Drilled...
CATTGTTTGAAGCAGCCAGAAAATTGATGTTTGCCAATCGCGGGGGAAAAAGCAGGTATCTGGAAGTCCCTGCGTTTGCTTCCGAGCGAAAAGTATCTCTTTTGGACGAGGAGATTGACATTACTGTAGGGGAAAAGCGCTTCTTTGTGACAAGCGAAGTGTTCTTCCAGTCAAACAGGTACCTGACAGCCGCTCTAGGTGAGTATGTGGCGGGCAAGGCCATAGGCACCTCGGTCATGGATCTGTACAGCGGGGTAGGTACCTTCAGTGCTTTTCTTGCCCAACCGGGTAGAAGGATTGTCGCAGTCGAACGGCAGAAGCAATGCCTTCAGCTGGCGAAAAAGCATCTCGGCGACTGTGAGTTTTACACCGATGCCGTAGAGGTGTGGGCCAAGCGCCAATACCCCAGCGTCGATACGGTGGTGGTCGACCCTCCTCGTACCGGGCTTGATCAGGGTGTACCCTCCTTGATTGCTTCCTGGAAGCCACTGCGTATCGTGTATGTGTCCTGCAACAGCGTTACGCTTGCACGAGACTTGCAACGGTTTGCTTCCGAGGGCTACACTGTCACTACGGTCAGGGTGTTTGATCTCTACCCCCAAACGTTCCACCATGAGGTGGTGGTAGTCCTCGACCGCAGGGAGAACTGAGAATGAAAGACGGGTTTATCAAATGTGCTGTAGCCTCCGCCCAGGTCAAGGTTGCCGATTGTCTGTTCAATACCCAAACTGTACTGCAGCTTATGCGTCAAGCCGAGAAAGAGCAGGTACGTCTCCTCGTTCTTCCGGAATTGGTTACCAGCTCCTATACCTGTGCCGATTTATTTTTACAGCAATCACTGCAAACCGGGTGTCTTGAGGCTGTTGCTGCTATTGTCGAAGAGAGCAAGGATTGTGAACTTCTCTTGGTCTTCGGTTCCGCCTTGGTCGTCGAAGGCAATTTGTATAACTGTGCCGTGGTGGTTCACAAGGGAGTAATCCTTGGTGTAGTGCCCAAGCAGCATCTGCCCAATTATCAGGAGTTCTACGAAAAACGATGGTTCTGCACCCCAAGAGACGGTAACCGTGAAATTACCCTCCTTGGACAGACTGTGTGGTTCGGTACTCGCTTGCTCTTTCAGAACGATGAGATTCGTGAGTTTGTCCTGGCCTGTGAAATCTGCGAGGACCTATGGGTACCCGACTCGCCCGGCATAGGATACGCTTTGGCGGGGGCTACGGTCATCACCAACTGCTCTGCCAGTGATGAGCTGGTGGGCAAGGAGGAGTACCGACGAAGCCTGGTTGCCGGTCAGAGCGCCAAGCTTGTGTGTGCATATTTGTACAGTAATGCCGGAGAGGGCGAGTCATCGACGGACTTGGTCTTTACTCCGCATAATCTCATCTACGAGAACGGTTTGCAGCTTGCTCAGTCGTATGGCATTTCCAATACGCTGTTGATAACCGAGATCGATGTACAGAAGCTTGCACTCGAACGCATCAGGATGCAGACCTTCAACTCGGATAGGAGTGCCTACCGAACGATCTTCTTCTCTTGGAAGGTCGGTACCTGCAGTCTTACCCGTTTTATCGATAAGGCTCCCTTCGTTCCTTCCGATGAAGCAAACCGCAGCGAGCGCTGTGAAAAGATTCTGATGCTCCAAGCCCTTGGCTTGAAGCAGAGGCTTGCCCACACCCAATCCAAATCGGTTGTGGTGGGGCTCTCCGGTGGACTCGATTCAACACTGGCCTTATTGGTCTGTGTACGGGCCTTCGACTTGTTGTCTCTGGATCGCAGTGGCATAGTGGCTGTGACCATGCCCGGTTTTGGGACTACCAAACGTACCAAAGGCAATGCAGTACAGCTTGCCAAGGCCTTGGGAGTCGAGCTGAAAACCATTTCCATTTCAAAGGCTGTCAGGCAGCACTTCAAGGATATCGGTCATGATCCGGCGGTGTTGGATGTCACCTATGAGAACAGCCAGGCCCGCGAGAGGACCCAGATATTGATGGATTTGGCCAATTCATTGAATGCCTTGGTGGTTGGTACCGGCGACCTGAGCGAGCTCGCTCTCGGGTGGGCGACTTACAACGGTGATCATATGTCGATGTACGGGGTGAATGCATCGGTTCCCAAGACGTTGGTCCGTCACCTGGTAAAGCATGTTGCCTCTCAGAGCGATCCAGAGCTGAAAAAGGTTCTCCTCGATGTTGCAGCTACTCCGGTCAGCCCTGAACTGCTGCCGGCCAGCAGTGATGGAACCATCATGCAAGTGACCGAGGATATTGTCGGACCGTATGAATTGCACGACTTTTTTCTCTACCATGCCATCAGATGGGGTTTCGGTCCGCAAAAGGTCTATCGCTTGGCTTCCCTTGCCTTTGCCGGCGAGTATGATGATGCTTTCATACTTCGTTGGATGAAGACTTTCTATCGCCGCTTCTTCAGCCAACAGTTCAAGCGTTCCTGTCTGCCGGACGGGCCGAAAATCGGCTCTCTCGCCCTCTCTCCCCGTGGGGATTGGCGTATGAGCAGCGATGCTTCCTATACGCTTTGGAAGCGGGAACTCGATACTTTATGAAGTTATAGCAAAATAGTACAAGAATTCAACAAAGAATTCCTCATTCTTTTGTAGTAATCGGTATTCGATTGCTGTTATAGAGATGAGGAGTAACTACACCACATGCGAAACAAGTCTCTGGCCGTGTTGGTCATCCTATGTGTTTTGCTTCCTGTCTCCGTTGGAGCAAGGAGCTTGTTGAACGTCAGTCTTGGGTTTGGAGCCGCCTACTCACCTGATGAAGGGACCGATTTCTCATTGGGCATGGAAAATCCGGATAATTGGTTGTTCGGTGGAGAGATCAGTGCCCGATTTGCCTTCATTCAGGCTCAGGCGATGATTTTCCCGATTGAATGTACAGAGGATGAGTCAGGGGTGTTGATGATCGGCATGGGTTCTTTGAGCCTTCCAATTGTCGGTTCCTTGATTGCGCTGGAACTCGGTGCAGGTGTGGGCGTGACATACGTCCCGACCAATACAGCCGATTCACGTGCATATTATGCTTTGCCTCATGGAGCCAAGGCCGATGCCGATGATATAACCTTCAGCGAAGCAGTTTGGGAGAGTCCGGTGTATCTGCAGGCGGGAATTGGAACCGAGATAGGTCCAATCGGCGTGAAACTGCGGTATTTGATGGAAAGTAAGAAAACAGTAGGTTCTGTTTTAGCTTCTGATGCATGGTGGGGCGCTTTTGCACTAGAAAAGGGAACTCTTTCCCTTGCGTTGGCATTAAAAATGTTCTAGATTTAGAACATAATCGCGTATATGACAGGAAAACTGGCAAAAAGGGGTACGATATGAAGAGAAAGTTTTTGGTAACACTGCTTGTCGTGTGTGTTTTGCTTCCTGCAGCCCTAAGTGCTGCAATCGTTGATCTGAGTCTTGGTGCTACTGCGCAGTACAACAAGAACCTTGGCCAAATCAAGACAGACATGGACAACGAGGATTTTTGGCCCGGTCTTGGGGATTTCAAAAACTACACCATCGGTGCCGATGTAAGAATCAAGCTTCTTATTGCTGAAGTCGATGTAGTTGGAACTTTTGCAAATACCACTATCAGTGGTGTCGATTATACTGAGATTTCCGCCCTGACCACAGCCGGCATCTCTCTCGACCTGCTTGGGTTTGCTCGTCTTGGCTTTGGCTTGGGACCCCGCTTCCGTGTCTTGATTGACGACGCTGGTAAGGCCCAGGTAATTGCAAGCGATAATTCCACTGTAGGAACTTGGCAGAACTTTGGTGATGCGTTCATCAAATCCCCTGTTGCTTATCGTGCAACGGTTGACTTCAATCTCGGCAGTCTGATGCTGGGCCTGAATTACACCCTTGATACGCTCTACACTTTTGAGAATGCACAGGAAGTGAACAAGCTCTTTGATGCCGATATGGACAATGGCAAATTCGGTGTTTCCCTGCTTTTCTCACTATTATAGAAATTGACCAATCATTTCCTCAGGCCCGGAGAAATCCGGGCCTGAGTTGCTTTTCCGCTTCGCCCAAGTGTGGTACATTTGCCTAGAGGAGTTCAGTCATGGCCAAGAAAGGATTTTTTCATGCATTCTTGTCGTCGATCACCGTTGCGATACTTTCGTTTTTCATTATGTACTTCTTCATCCCCAGCATGAGCATGCAGTTTCTCGGGGTGAGCTTTGCCTTGCGTAAGGGTTCGGTGAACGCCCAGGTCCTGACTGCCTTGGAGGCTGTGAAGGTGAATCCTGAGTTTTCGCAGGAAGCCTTCGATCGGCTTCAGTCACTGCTCTCGAGCCCTGAAGTCCAACAGCGGCTCAAGGATGCAGCAAAACAAGGACAGCAAGCCCTTGAGGATGCGGTGAAGAACGTGTCGGAAATGGCAAAATGAGTCAATTGGACGTTACATTTCTCGGAACCGGAACCAGCCACGGCATTCCCGTCATAGGGTGCAGCTGCCCCGTCTGCACCTCCTGCGACCCCCGCGATACACGCTATCGTGCAAGTATCCTGCTTCAGAGTGAGATTTTCAATATCTTGGTTGACACCTCTCCCGAGTTCAGGCTCCAGGCCCTGAGAGCAGGTTTGAAAAGTCTCGACGCTGTATTCTATACCCATGATCATGCCGATCACTTCAACGGGATTGATGACTTGAGGGTGTTTTGCAAAGATCACAGTCTGCCGGTATACTGTAAAGAGGATGTGGCCCTCGCAATTCAAAGTCGGTTCAGCTACGTTCTCAACGGTGATGATATCGCCGGGGGTATCCCGCATCTGGATTTAAGGATTCTCAAACCGTTTGAAGAGGTTGAAATCGGCAATTTCAAGGTAATGCCCATTCCAGTTCTGCATGGAAAGCGGGAGATATTTGCTTTTCGCATCGGCTCGTTCGCCTATGCGACCGACTGCAGTGAAGTACCAGAGCGGAGCCTGCCTTACTTTGAAGGGCTCGATGCCTTGGTGGTGGGAGCATTGCGCTATTGGCCCCATCCCACCCACTACAGTGTCTTTGAAGCGGTAGCCTTTGGGCGCAAGGTCGGGGCCAAACGGGTGTATTTCACTCATTTGAGCCATGGCCTGAGCCACGCTACGCTGTCTGCCGAGCTGCCCGAGGGATTTTCGGTGGCCTATGATATGCTGCATATAGCAGTAGGGAGTTGAATATGGACGAATTGTTTTCAAACCAGGACTTCGATCAGGAGAAACTTGCCTCTGAAGCCAAGGATCGGGTATTGTCCGTACCCCCCAAGCCGCAGGAACCTGCAGTTGCACCTCCAACCACACTCAGCAACCAGAAAAAATTGTACATCATTGATGGCTATGGCCTGATCTATCGTTCATTTTTCGGCTTTTTCGCCAATCCCATCAGGGATGCCCAAGGCAATAATGTATCGGCCGTCTACGGCTTTTTTTCCACCTTGCTCAAGCTCATTCGTGAGAACAACCCCGATTACCTGGTGGTGGCGATGGACAGCATGGGCCCGACGTTTCGTCACACCCTGTACGAGCCGTATAAAGCCAATCGTGATGCAGCTCCCGAAGAGCTGCACACCCAGGTTCCGCTCATCCAGGATATTCTGAAAGCCCTCAAGGTTCCCACCATAGAGATGCAGGGGTTTGAGGCGGATGATATCATCGCCACGCTCAGCGAGGAGGCAACACGCCATCAAATCGACACCATAATGTTTACCGGTGACAAGGACCTGCTGCAGCTGGTTGATGACCACACCTTCGCCCTCCGACCGGCAAAGAAGAACGAGAAGTTCTACCGTCTTATGGGATGCTCCGAAGTAGAGGAGGAGTATGGGATCAAGCCGTCGCAGATAGTCGATTATCTCTCCCTGCTCGGTGATTCGTCCGACAACGTCCCGGGTGTGAAGGGAATCGGGGAGAAGGGAGCTACAAAACTCCTGCAGCAATTCGGCTCCTTGGAAGGCATTTATGCAAATCTCAAGCTTATCGCTCCCGGCCTGCAGAAAAAGCTTGCCGAAGGTGAGGAGAACGCCAAGCTGAGCAAGCGTTTGGTTGAGTTGAAACGTGATCTCTTTACTGTCGATACCTTCGACACAGAGCAGTATCTGGTACGTGATGTCGACTACGATGCCGCTGTTCCGCTGTTTCAGGAAATTGGAATGCGCAGCATCATCAAGGAGCTTGGGAGAGCATCCAATGGGGATGCCTCCTCACCGATTCCTGCCAAGGCGGAGCCGAACGTCGAGCATGCAAAATCCTCGTATGAGGCTGTTACCGACCTGGCACAAGTCAAGCATCTTTTTGATGAGGCTGTGAAGGCCACAGGAGTCATGGCTTTCGACCTCGAGACTACTGGTTTGGATGAGATGCTTGCACAGGTAATCGGCTTCTCCTTCTGTTGGGTTGAGGGTACGTCCTACTATGTGCCCCTCGTGCATGATGGCAAGGAGCTTATGGACAGACAGCAGGTTAGAGACCTGCTCGATTCTTACTTCAGTACAGGAAAGCTTTCCTTGGTCGGGCAGAACATCAAATATGACTACAAGGTGCTTCACCAGTGGGGTGTCAAGGTAAAGAACATGGTGTTTGACACCATGGTGGCTGCCTGGTTGTTGGACAGTGCTTCAGTCTTCAATATGGACTATCTTGCCGACAAGTATTTGAACTATAAAACCGTTCGGTACAGCGACATCGTCCCCAAGGACAAGCTGCTCTCGGACATTCCGCTCGATCAGGCGGTCTTCTACGGCGCCGAGGATGCCGATATAACCTTCCGCCTCTACAAACTCTTTGCCGAGTTGCTTGCAGCACGCAACCTGCGTTCGCTGCTCGATGAGGTTGAGATGCCTTTGCTCCGAATCATTGCCGATATGGAGCTTGCAGGCATCTACCTGGAGCGCAAGCTCATCGAACCGCTTTCGGCGGAATTTGAAGGGCGGATTGAAGCAATACGCAACCAGATATTCACCATCTGCGGCCATGAATTCAATCTTAACTCACCACAGCAGTTGCAGGAGGTGCTCTTTGTTGAGCGGAACATCCCCACGGGCGCGAAAACCCGCTCGGGGTTCTCCACCTCCACCGATGTGCTGGAACCGCTGAGGGACAGCTATCCTGAAGTCGAACTGATTTTGCAGTATCGGATGCTCAACAAGCTGAAGACAACCTATATTGATAAACTGCCGCTGCAGATCAATGAGAAGACCCAAAGGATTCACCCCTCGTTCGCCCAGACCGGTACAGAAACGGGAAGGCTTTCCTGCAAGGACCCGAACCTGCAGAACATACCGGTCAGGACCGAGGAGGGAAGAAGAATCCGCTCGGCCTTCGTTCCCAAGGCCGGGCATCTCTTCCTCTCGGCCGACTACTCACAGATTGAGTTGGTGGTATTGGCCCATATGGCCGATGATCCAGGGTTGAAAGGGGCGTTTGCAGCCGGCATCGACGTTCACAGTTCGACTGCCAGCCTGATTTTCGATGTACCGCTTGAGAAGGTGAGCGCTGAGCAGCGCAGGATTGCCAAGACGATCAACTTCGGGGTCATGTATGGTATGGGAACCCACAGCCTTGCGATGGACTTGAAGATTCCTCACTCCGATGCGAAACAGTTCATTGACCAGTACTTCGAGCGGTACAGTGCGGTGCGTTCCTTTGTGGAAGCAACCAAAACATCTTCTCAACAGATAGGGTCGGTCTCGACACTGCTCGGGCATGTTCGGACGATAACAGAAATCAACAGTCGCAGTGCGGTTGAACGGGCGAAGGCTGAACGCATAGCCGTCAATACCGTCATCCAAGGAAGTGCCGCCGATATCATGAAGCTTGCCATGCTTCGCAGCGACGCCATGCTCAGGGAGCACAAACTGGGGGCACGCCTGCTGCTGCAGATCCACGACGAACTCATCTTCGAAGTTCCTGAAGACGAAGTAGAGAAGACCAAGGCTGTTGTCCAGGAAGCGCTGGAGAAAGCTGTTACACTCAGTGTTCCGCTGCGTACAAGCATCGAGGTGGGGAGTAACTGGGGAGACATCCACTGATGCTGGTCATCGGGATCACAGGGAGGGCCTGTGCCGGCAAGAACGCCTATGCCTCGGTTTTCGCTTCATTCGGATTTCCAGTTGTGGATGTCGATACGTTGGGTCATGCTGCGCTTGAGCAAAGCAAAGAGGAGATTGTCCAAGCGTTTGGAAGCGGTATCTTGACCGATCATTCCATTGACCGGAAGAAACTGGGACAATTGGTGTTCTCCGATTCTTCCAAGCTCAAGATTCTGGAAAGTATTTCCCATCCAAAAATGGTTGAGGCCTGCAAGGGCCTTATTGACGAGGCCAGGCAGCAGGACAAGGCTGCAATCATCCTCAATGCCGCTCTGCTCGGCCGCATGGGTTTGGATGTGCTGTGCGACCACATCCTCTTCATCCAGGCTCCGTTGTTGGTTCGATATGGTAGGGCGAAAGGTCGTGAACGACTTACCTGGAAGAGATTTCTTGCCCGTGAGCGTGCACAGAAGGATATCAACGCAGTCTCACTTGCGGGAAAAATACCCGTGAAGATCTTGCACAATACCCGCTCAAGGACGTTAATTCATCGACAAGTCGCAACCTATTGTGCTACGATAGGATTATCGATTTCACCACAGCTTTGAAATCGTGGCAATATGAGGGTTTGAAATGAGTAAAGCGGTTCGGATCAATGTACTGGTCATCACCATTGTGGTGACATTGTTTGTATTCGCAGGACTGTGGTATATGCGTCCTGGTGTACCAAATGAGATCCTTGAGCAAGCAAGGCAGCGACAGACCGTACCCTTGATGGAAGTGCAGCCTCCTCCGATAAAGCCATCAGTGGAGCAGGTGTCAAACACTCAGGCTCTCGCCAAGGAACTTCTTCCAACCCTTGCAAAGGAACTGGAAGGGACGCTTGCAACTTCCATTCGCTCCCGGCTTTTGGCTGACCAATCGTTGGTATCAGAATTGTCGAAGGCAGTTGAACCCCTGCTGGTCGAAACATTGCAATCACAACTTGAAACGTTCCGTCAGGAGATGGGGCGTTCCATGCTTAACGATCTCCAGGCTCTGAAAACCAGCCTTGAGACTGAAGCAGCCGCCTATGGAAGCCGAATACAGTCGGAACTTTCAGAGAGAATTGCAAACAACAAGGCCGAGCTTCTGAGTCTCCTGCCCCAGCTTGTCGACGCAAAGCTTCCCCAGGTAGTGGAGCAGGTGGTCGTACAGTTGGAGGCCAACAAGGAGAGCTATCTGGCCAGCATGCGGGAGAGTCTTGCTCCTTCTTTGCAGGAATCGGACCTTCTTGTCCTGTACGACACCTATCGTGACCAGATCGTGCTCGACTTGGTACCATCCTTGCTTGACGGCATAGAGGAGACAGTCAGAACCGAAGTTAATGCATATGTAGCTGAAATGCCTCTTGTCAGGGTGCCGAAGGCCCCTACAATGAGCAGCCCATCGGTGAAGGTTGTGGCCCAACCTGAACCCATACCCGTTGTAGAAGCACCTCCCGCCCCGAAAGCCGAACCGATTCCTGCTCAGCCGGTTGTAATCCAACCCGAGCCGGCACCCGTTCCTGCTCAGCCGATGGTTGTCCAGCCCAGGACAGAGCCTGTTCCTGTTGAACCCAAAACAGAGCTCGTTCCTGCTCAACCGGTGGTTGTAGAGCCCAAGGCCGAGCCTGTGCTCATACAACCGGTCGCTCCGTCAGTTCCCAAGACGGTTCAAACGACTGTAGTGGTGGAGGCCCCGCCTGTGCCGAAGCAAGGGCAGCCGATCATTACGGTTCCTGTCTTCGAGGAGAAGGAGACGATTGTGTTCCTGACTCCTGAAGAGTATGAGAAGCAGCGTCAGGAGATTCGGACCAAAGCCATCGAGGATGTTCTGAAGAGGATTGCTCCTTAGGATCTGGATAGGTTCTTATTTCACCGTCTACGGTCCTGAAGGACCACAGCCCGCAACCAGACTGCTCAGAAAGGTATCCTTGTATCAAGGGTACCTTTCCTCCACCTTGTGGGAGGTCGATGGCATACAGGGGCATGGCAAGCCCGCTCAGACGCTTTCTAAGCTCCGCCTCGATGGCAAGTCCTTCCTTCAGTGGAACCCGAAAGTGAGCCGTCCCCGATACCAGATCGCCTTGGAAGAGGTAATAGGGCTTGATGCGGTTGAAGACCAAGTTGTTGCACAGCTCTTCGAGCGTGGGGACATCGTCATTCACTCCCTTGAGGAGCACAGTCTGGTTCATGGCGGGAATCCCTGCATCCACGAACAAACGAATCGCTTCAATTGCCTGTGTTGTCAACTCGCGTGGATGGTTGAATTGTGTCATCAGATAAAACGGGGCGCTGTTGAACTGTTTGAGCATGGTGATCAGTTCGGCTGTGATCCGCATCGGATACGATGCAGGCATCCTTGTACAGAGGCGGATGATCAAGTCGGGCCGCTTGTCTCGGAATGCTCTGATCATAGCCTCGAGTGCTTGGTTCGAGAGAGTGAGAACATCGCCTCCGGTGAATAATATCTCCTTGACTTCAGGGTGAGCCTGAACGTAGGCAGCCGCCAGTCCTATCTGCTTCTCGTCTGCCGGACCCTGGAAGGTGCCGGTGAAACGCCTTCGGAAACAGTGGCGGCAGTGCAAAGGGCAGACATCGGTGGTCAAAAAGGCGACCCTGCTCTGATACCGGTGTATGAGGCGTTCGGTGACACTATGGTCGACTTCCGAAAGTGGATCGATATGTTCTTCGGCCAGCACCTGCTGTTCGCATTTGGTTGGAACAACCTGACGGCGGATGGGGTCAAGAGGGTCGTTCTTGTCGATAAGGTTGAAAAAATAGAAGGGAATTTTCAGAGGCAGGATGTTTGTATCATCAGTATCAAACATCTTCTCATCCTCGGTGAGCACCAGGTGGCGTCTCAGCTCCTCCTTGGATGTGATGATGGTTGGATCTTCTCGTTTTTGCATGAAGTTGGTGTACCCTAATCTCGGAATTTCGTCCAGAGCATAGTACAATGCTTATCGCATTGTATCAAAATCGTGGTACACTGGAAACAACTGCACGCACAAAGGAGTTGCTGTATGGCCAAAGCACAGAAACGAGGTCTGAAGGGGTACTACCTGACCACCTTCCTCATCGGGCTCGGATTCTTCACCATGGGATTGATGGATCCTCTGTATGACACCTATGTTCCGATTTTCCTGGCACGATTTGTCGAGTCGAAGGCCTTGATCGGCTCCATCATGACCTTTGATAATATGTTGGCCATATTTCTCATACCGGTGTTCAGTGCGATAAGCGACAGGACCCATACCAGAATCGGGCGCAGGATGCCGTTCATCGTCATCTGTCTGCCGGTCACAGCTGTTGCCTTCGGCCTGATTCCCATCTCCGCCCTCTTCAGCCTTTGGCTGCTCATCGTCCTGGTCTTCGTACTCAATCTGTTCAAGCAGGCTGTAAGAGGACCCGTTGTAGCCCTCATGCCCGATATGATCCCCGGCGACCTTCGCAGTGAAGCAAACGGGGTCATCAATACCATGGGAGGCATCGCAACCATCGTCGGTACCGTCGGCTTGGCACGCTTGATGGATATTCCCATCAATTTGCCGGGCCTGGGACCTACAAAGGAAATCCTTGCATTCCCCATCTCATCGCTGCTCGTATTGCTGGCAGTCATCCTGCTCTTCTTTTTTGTGAAGGAAAAAAAGGCAGTCGAACATGCGCAAACGGAGAAGAAGGTTCCGATATTGTCATCCTTGAAAGTAATCTTCGGTGAGCAGGACAGGAGTGCACTCTTCATTTTGTTCTCCTTGTTGTTCTGGTTCATCGGCTACCAAGGAATATTGCCGTTTGTCGGTCTCTACTCAAAGGATATCCTTAAGACCAGCAGCGGAACGGCGAGTCTGGCTGCCGGTATGGTCGGTATTGCCTATGCAATCTTCGCCATTCCATCGGGAATTGTGGCCCATCGCATCGGAAGAAAAAAGACCATCCGCATCTCTCTTTCCGTTCTGGTGGTGCTTTTAGCGGGAATTTTCTTCCATGATCCGCTTACTGCACACCTCAGCGCGGCACTCCGCCAGTATACATTCTGGGCGCTTTTGTTCTGCTTCGGCATATTCTGGGTATCGGTGGTGACCAACAGTTTCCCGATGCTCTGGCAGATGTCCACCTACCAGACCGTGGGGATATATACCGGTCTGTACTATTTCTTCAGCCAGCTGGCCTCAATAATCTCACCTCCGATTACCGGAGCGTTCATCGATTTCTTTGGATTCAGGGCGATATTCCTCTATGGTTCGGTCTCCATGCTGGTTGCCTTCCTGTTGATGGGCAAGGTGACGCGTGGAGAGCCGGAGGATGATGCAACAGAGAACTAGAACGTGATAACACCCAGGTGCTCGAGCAGGATTTTCAGACCTATGAGTATGAGCACCACTCCGCCTGCGATACCTGCCTTGCTTTGCAGGCGGTTGCCGAATCGGTTTCCGATTGCCACCGCCAGCAAGGAGAGGCTGAAGGTGACAATTCCGATCAGGGATACGGAGAGAAGGATGTCGGTCTTGAGGAAGGCTAATGTTATTCCCACTGCCAATGCATCGATGCTCGTGGCGATGGCCAGCAGCAGCAGTTCTTTCAGATCGAGTCGATCGACCGTTTGAACGGGGCAGGATGGATCTTCTGTAAGGGAGTCGTACAGCATTTTCGAGCCGATGACGGATAACAGGATGAATGCTATCCAATGATCTACTGAAGTAATGTATCGTTCAAACTGGATGCCCAGCGTCCATCCAAGCAGCGGCATCAGGGCCTGAAAAACACCGAAGAAGAGAGCGATCACGACGGCTTG
>Ga0075012_10004569_pt1 | contig 12831 bp, 11 predicted proteins | sample All_14_2_FD_71474 | JGI IMG/M metagenome (GOLD analysis project Ga0075012, IMG submission 71474) | Freshwater microbial communities in response to fracking from Pennsylvania, USA - Allegheny Zone_MetaG_DW_15 | ecosystem: Environmental > Aquatic > Deep subsurface > Groundwater > Drilled...
CAATAATCGATGCTTTGCTCGGCGCTGCGGCGATGGGAGATATCGGAACACATTTCCCTCCCTCGGACGATTCGATCAAAGGCATTGACAGTATTCAAATGCTCACCAAAATCATGGAGCTTTTGACCGCTGAAGGCTACATGGTTGGAAACGTCGATACTACGATCGTTTTGGAGAAACCAAGACTGTCTCCGCACTATCCAGGTATGCGCACGCGCCTGGCAGAAGTTTTGCGGATAGATGAAGATCGCATCGGTTTAAAAGCAAAGACATATGAGAAAATGGGCGACATTGGCGAGGGCAATGCAATTGCCGCTTACGCAGTCGCCTTGATCTTCAAATAAGGACGCGCACGACTCACACCAATCAGGAGCGCACATGATGTCAGATGCCAACGTAGAAGTTCTTATAGTCGGCGCCGGTCCTACAGGTCTGACATTGGCGTGTGAACTGGCAAGGCACGGAGTAAGCTTCCGTATCGTCGATAAAAACGCGGTTGCCTCGAACCTATCGAAGGCGCTCGCAGTGCACGCTCGCACGCTCGAAGTCTTCGAAGATATGGGCATTGTAGACCGATTTTTGACCTTCGGACTAAAACTTAAGGCAATCAACGTGTATGCCGACGAAAAGCAAATCGCGCACATGACGCTCGACGAGCTGGATAGCGCTTACTCTTTTGCGCTGTCGCTCCCGCAGAGCGATACAGAACGAATACTTATGGAACGACTCGCAGAGCTCGATTACGCAGTTGAGCGCTCGGTAGAAGTAGTTGAACTCAGCCAGAACGACGATGGCGTCGAGTGCAAAGTGAAGAGTCCTCACAACGGCGAGGAATCGATCAAAACACGATGGGTTGTGGGTTGCGATGGTGCACACAGCATCGTTCGCAAGCAACTGAAGCTTGATTTTGAAGGCACAAAGTATCCGGACTTATTGCAACTCGGCGACGTTGAAGTGCATGGACCGCTCGTACATGATGAGCTGTATGTGCTCAATTCCGACAAAGGATTGATCGCGCTCTTCCCATACGGCGGCAACAGGTATCGCCTGGCAGCGGTGGATCTGGACAAGGACAGCAAAGGAGAGTCGGACGGTTTACCCGAGCCATCGCTTGAGGATCTTCAAGCTCTCGTCGATGAGAGATCGCTGTTTCCTCTCAAACTATCAAACATGCACTGGTCGACTGCCCTTTATTTGCAACGGAGACACGTAACTCACTACCGTGTCGGGAACTGTTTTCTCGCCGGGGACGCCGCGCACATACACAGCCCGGCGGGCGGTCAAGGCATGAACACAGGAATTCAAGACAGCTACAATCTGGCATGGAAAATGGCTCTGGTTTCACGTGGTGTTTCCAGCGATTTGCTCCTCGATTCTTACAACGCGGAACGCCTTGGTATCGCTATTGATGTTTTGAAACTTACGGATTTTATGATGAAGGTCAACACGCTAAAAAATCCTGTAGCGAAAAAACTCAGAGACACATTGGCACCGGTTCTATCAGCACAAGAGGTTGTTCAGAAACGCGCTCGCAGCGGTATAGCCGAATTATCATTAAACTATCGAGATAGTCCTATTGTCGAAGAGCACGTCTCCTCTATCGTAGAGGCAATTGCGCCGAAGCAAGACATGCCATCACTCTCGGATCACTTTGCATTTAAAAACGGTCCAGAAGCCGGAGATCGAGCGCCAGACGCTTTCCTCAAGGCGCCAACAGTAGGTAAGGATGAACAGGAAAAAGATCCACTGCGATTGTATGAGATTCTTCATGGCACGAGGCACGTCCTTCTGATCTTCTCCGGTGACGAGACCACTCACGAAGAAATTGACCTGTTTAAAGCCACCGCCGTCAGTATCGGTAAACTCCCTGATGGTCTGGTTGAAACGGTCATTATAGTAGACTCAGAAGACAGCAAGAGGCATTGCGCGCAGCTTGACACCATAGACAATTTCCGAGTGCTCTGCGACTGGGAGATGTCCACACATCACCGCTACGGTGCCGGCGCCAATTGCATGTATTTGATCAGACCGGATGGTTACGTTGGTTTCAGATCACAACCAATGGATTTGGAATTGTTGAACTCATACTTCAAACGAATCTTCGATAAGGCGTTTTAACCCTACTTCTCTTCGTAACCCTTACCGACCTTCTCGTCTACAATTTGCTCGTAGTACTGTTGTGCAGCACTGCTGTTAGGAAACGACTTCGTTTTCTCTTGCCCGTTAGTGCCAATCCGACCGTATCTCACCGTGACATCGTTACCGCTCAACGCAATCGACCAGAACTTGCTGGACGAGCCTTCTACAAACTCGAAATATCTTGGTTGCTTTGCGCTCGCACCACTGCCACCAACTGCGGTGCCAGATAGACGCTCCTTCGCTTTTTTCTGCGCCGACGCGAACTGTTTTCCTTCACTCTCCACGGGCTTTTGACACTGAGAACAGTAGCAAAAGTGCGCTCCCAAAATCGCAGTTTGAATAATTTCAAAATCTGTGCCTGGAATTGCGCGGGGTGAAAAATTCAACACGTTGTTTCCGGCACTCAAGTTGTCTGCGCCGTTTAATTCTTCGGAGACCCTGTCACCAGCAATACTCGCCAGATTCACAATATCGGTGCTCGCAAGGTTCGCCACATCGCTCATCACATCTTCGGACAAACTATCGACATCGGTTCTCGCACGCACGAATGAAGGAAACCGGGGCACGCCGGCATCGGTCAATTCCTGGTAGCGGAAAGTTACGATACTGCCGATGGGCGGCGGATTGGCTCGCTCTTTGTCGGTGAAACCGGTACCGATAGCAAACTTTATTCCGTTGGAAAGTTCGACACTGAGAGCCCCCATCTTGCCTTTGTGCTTTCCGGTTCCAGGCAAGTATTCGAGGACGCGGGCCTCGGCATCGTGAAACGTTTTGACCTTAAGTAAACTGTGCGAACGGCCGAACTCATATCGCGAGTTGGGTTGCCGGAGCATCAAGCCTTCACCGCCTGCCGCCTCTACCCGCTTCAACTCCTCAAGCAGATGGCCGACGTCGCGGCATCGTTCTTGCGCGTGAGGAGTAGCGTAACGCGGTCGCGTTTCATCCAACAGCTGCTGAAGATAAGCCATCCGCGCCTCGAAGACGTCGTCGACCTGAGGCGCATCGAACACGAGATACTTAACTTCTTCCCATTCCTTGCCGCGATCCTGGCGTCGAACGATACTCACTGTGCGTTGAAATGTTTTGCGAGCAATCCATAACTCACCGTCAAGATGCACATCGCTAGGTAGGTCTTCGGTAAACCAATCCGGAGCCATAAAGATGTTGCCCTGGCGAGAAACAAACTGTTTACCATCCCAATAAGCGCGCACGCCATCAAGTTTTTCGCTCATCCACCAACCGGTCAAATCGGATGAATTGTCCCAGGCATGCGCGAGCAAAATCCCCGGAATGAGTTCATCGTCAGCGCCACCATCGGCGCCACTAGAGGAACCTGGAGAGGCAATTTTCGAAGTAGACTTCGATTTAACCGTTGCAGCCTTCGCCGGCAACTCACCCCCCAGACGCTCGAGTTCCGCCGCGTCCCCTCGATACTTGCGCAGGTGCTTGCAAGTCCGCTTCTCAATCGGATGCGATTGAGTCCGCCATGCGGGGCAGCTGCAAGAAAAAACGCCGCCGGTGTTTTTTAATATATACGGGTCTTTTGCGGAACCCTGAACTTCTACCGATTCACCATCTTCGATATCCGGCATCGCAAATCCTCATGGCCTGCGGGTAATTTGCCACGTCGGGCAAGCATCGAATCGTCTCCCCGATTAACTTTTCGAGGTGACGACGCCATCGAATCAACAGACCGCGGGTATGCGCTCGAGAACACCGTCTCCGAAGGTTTCATAAAGACCAAGTTCGTTCATGTGGACATAGCCGATGTGACATCCGCACACCGAGTTCGTGCATGGCGTCTCGGTCAAAGCGCTCTCGAGGTTCGGATCGTAGATGTTAGCCACGGTCCCGGAAATGAAATGGCAGCGCTTTATGTCGCCCGCACCATCAACGGAAACGACAGAGGAACCAGCACGGCAAGCCTTCCCAAAGCTTGAATGGTACTGATTGTTGATTGGAAACATCGGATCAATAGACGTCAAAAGTTCAACCTCGCCGGCATCGTAATAGTTCTCAACCCGCTTATAGGCATTGACCCACAGGTAAACCCCAGGGGATAACTCACGACGTAAGGAAACGATATCGTCGAAGTGCTCACGCAGTCCAACTACGCCGACAGAGAAACGTATTCCGCGCTCCTCCAGTTCGAGGCATTTCGAGAGGAAACGTTCTCGCGGCGTTTCAGTTGGATGGAAGGTAGTCCACAAAGCTAGCTTGGCCCTGTCGCATCGCTCCACCCAGTCCAAATTGCAAGAAAGATTCGTTTGAATCGCAGCCTTGTCTATGGTATCGCTGGCGGTGAGGGCTATAAGTGCATCCTGATACCGTTTCCGAATTAAAGCTTCGCCCCATGGCGTGAACAAAACTGAGAGGCGGAATTTCGTTTGAGAAATAGCCCACCTCACGAATCGCTTGAGCTGACGCTCATCTTCGGCGTGTTCCTCGACGGTTTCATGATGCTTCGCAAACGGACAGTAGTCACAACCGTAGTTGCAACTTGAGAGCGGCCCGCGATAAAGAATTGATAGACTCTTCAACGAATTTACCTGTTCTCGTAAGAGTTCATTTTCTCTTTTACGTCAGCCGAGTAAAGTTCAAAACCAATTCGATCCGACCACTCCAAGCCGGTTTCAGTAAGATACATTCGACCGTCCACAGTCTCGACAAGTTTAAGATTCTGCAACTCATTTAACTCGTTTGAAAAATCAGAAAGCAATGCCTCGTTGAATCGTGAGTAGTATTCATCGAAAGACAAACCATCTAATTGTAATAACGACTGAATTACGAACCGGCGCTTTCGTTCATCATCGTTCAAAACGAAACCGTAGTCCGCGAAAGAAAACGATTCGGATGAGGCATTGACGTAGTCATGCAAAATGTCACGAATCGGCTTCTGACCGACGGCATACCTCATTGAATAGTGGTGCGCAGCAGTATAGGACCTAGCTCCACATCCGATACCAATCATGCCGTCATCCTGGCAGCAGTAAACAGGTTTTGAAACTGAGTCTCGCTCTCGTCGCTCGAACATGCGCATCGACGACTGTTGATATCCATTGTCCGTTAAAACGGTGCGCGCCTGGCGATACAGCTCCAGACGAATATCGGCGGTTTCCATACCAGCGGTTTCCATACCAGCAGTTTCCCTACCGGCACTTTGCCGTCCCATACCAGTTAGCGGCCTAATGTACAGCGGATAGAGATAAACTTGCTCAGGTTCGTAACTCAAAGTTTCACTAAGAGTTTGCGTCCAGGTGTCAAATGTTTGTCCAGGCAAGCCGTACATAAGATCGACGTTCAACGTTGGGAAGTTAAACTGCTTCAACCGCTCAAGCGCACGTCGGACAACATTCGAATCTTGAGACCGACCAATTGCTCTAACTTCTGACTCGATAAAACTTTGAATTCCTATACTCATTCGATTAACTCCGCGCTCTTTCAAAACACTGAGTTTCTCGGTCTCCGCAGTGTATGGTGACGTCTCCACTGAGCAGGGTGCGTGTTCGGGATTTGTTTTGAAAACGCGATTGACTATGTCAAATAAACGATCTAAATCGGTAGCGTTCAAATATGTCGGCGTGCCACCGCCTAACGCCATACGAGCAAACGAAGCATCTCCCAGCGTTTCGGCAACTTTGTGGCACTGACGCTCAACAGCATCTAAGTACTGTTTCTCCAGAGAAGCTTCCGGATTTGTGGTTGTGAACAAATTGCAAAAACCGCATCTCATCTCACAAAACGGAATGTGGAGATAGAGAAACAAAGCGTCGCGTTTCTCCGCTTTCCAAAGTTCCTTCAGTGGAACAGGCTGCGGGAAGTCGCGGTAAGCCGTTTTATGCGGATAAGAATACGAGTACGCTTGATAGCGCGTATCTGCGCCGTCTAGGAACCGACGGGGAAAGGTCACGGAACCACTGGTGGTATCACGCACCACTAGCTCTCCTCCTTCTTCTGCTTCATCGCCTTTTTCAGCGCTTCAAGTTCAGCATCAAGAGAAAGTGATTTTGACTCGCGTTCAAACTTTCTCTCGTCATCTTTCGCCGACAATTCAGCCAGTGCTTCCTTCTCGAAGATCTTTCCTTCCAACCTTTGAAGCGTTTCCTCACCATCATCGAAATCGGGCATGCTCGGCGGCGGCGGAATATTGACGTTGTGCTCAAGTCTCGAAAGCGTCGCCTTCAATTGCTTTTCCAAATCTTCTTGAGACATCAAATCCGCTTCCAGTTCTGCGATCAGAAGCTCCAGCGACCTTATTCGATCGGTGACTTCCTTTTCGACATCGTCCGCCCCGGTTTTCTGCGTGATTGCCAAACGTTTGCGCCATGTCTCAAGCTCGCCTTTCGACTTGTCCAGCTTCTCCTTGATCAACTTTTGAGACGTAACGGCTTCAATGAGCGCGTTTCGCACCTCAGCGATTTCTTCGGACATATTCTCTCCAATAGCGCGCGACAGCCTTCAACAGGTTACCTTTTTGGCAGTTTGCTTTCCAGTCCTCAAGACCCGGTTGACTCGAATTGGCGAGCCTGTTTAATGTCTAAACTCTGATACTGCTTCTCAGTCGTGTCCAGTTTCAACCGCAGAGAGGGGAAGTTATAGCAAAGCTCACCTTCATCAGTCACATCCACCTGGCAAACGCCTGACAGCGATAGGCGTTCAAAAGCCTTCTTAGCATCAAGGATTGAGATTCCGCTCTCCAGAGCCGTTTCACTCACGGTGAGCGTCCCCCCATTTGTTTTGGCGCGGCTCAAAAGGAGTTGCTCCTCGCGCAGCTCCTTCCAAGCCTTGCCTTCACGGAGCTTAGCCTCGACAAGTTTCCAGCCGACAAAAACCAGTCCGGCCATGAACGTGATAAGACCGAGCTGAGATGACACACCATGCCTGGTTTCACCAGTGATTATTTCAGCGATATAAGTGACATCAAGCCCGCCGCAAAAAATAATCAGCGAGACACCGAGCCAGAAGGAACGACTGCTTACAAAGGAACCGCTGGGCGCTTTGCGGGCTAAAGCCGCTTGCTTCAAACTCTTGTCCGGCAGCAGTTTATCATCCGTCATCAGTTAAATGCTCCCGTATTAGGGTCATCGTTTGCGACACGACTATATTCTATCTCCTATGTCTTTTTAATTTTCAGTCCGCTGAGGAAAAGTCGCATGGTTCGGGTTAAGCGACGCAAAGCAAGGATGTGCGGAGCAATCTACGTATAGCTGGAAACCGCTTCACTTTTCTTCCAGCCAATACCGGCGGTACTGCTTCCACTCGTCTTCGTCCATCGTATATTCGGCAAAGGGAGCAACACCCTCGAAGACCGCAGGCACCGCATCTGGTGACTTCAGTCCATGCCTGATTCCCTTGAGAGCGGTCACGAGATTCTCGCTGTAGGTCATGTGTGCCGGCGTCCCCTTGTCCGTATCGTAAACAGGAATTCCGATTATCACCGAACATCGGTGTTTCAAATCATTAACGGACGCGGCGGTACTTACGGCACGAGTAACCTGTATGGCTTGCTGTTCCATGAGCCAGACATAAGCACGAGGATGATAGAGCCAAGAGTCGTAGCCCATAACTGCGATCTGGTCGCAATGAGCAGAAACTGTGGAAAAATGCTCGGCATCCCAGCCCCAGAGCGCTCCGGGATACCACATCGGAGTTGCCACCGATATCAGCTTCTCCGGACCGAGCGCTGCGCGCGTCTCATCTAGCAATTGAGGAAACATTTTGTCAGTGTTCGGGAAAAACTCATAGTCGATTTGCACACCATCGAATCCGCATCTATCCGTTAGCCACTTGCAAGAAGCGACGAGGTTCGCACGAGAATTTTTATTCTCAAGATCAACACCTACGCGCCCGAAATTGCTGGGGACATATAACCAAGCCACTACGCGCAATTTGGGCAGTCGCCGGTGCAGCAGCTCTACAAGTTCACTCCCCGGCTTTTCATACTTAAACAGCAAATTTCCATGGCTGTCGGTGCTGCGAACATGAAAATACGCATACTCAATCTGATTCTCAGATAAACGCTCTACAAGCTCATCTTTCTCCTCAGGAGACTTTTTGCCGAAATACCAGAGATAACGAAGCCAGATGCCATTGGCACTCTTGTTGAAACTGGTGCCGCCAGGTGGATTTAAACTCAGATAGCTGGCGCAGTCAGCCACAAATACGACCGTCAACGCGACTAATACGCCGGCAATGATTCGAATTAACTTCAATCGGGATGCTTGTGATAATGTCATTTAGACTGAGGTAAAACGAATTCGCTGTATGGAACGTTCCAGACACATTCATGTGAAACGCGATGCCCGAAAAACCCATCCTCACCGTATGCGGTGCCATGATCAGAAAAGATTAGAACTAGTAGCGGAGCTCGCCTTCTCATTGTATCGAGAAGTTCCGGAAGTTGCTTGTCTACGTAAGAAAGTGCCTGTGCCTGCGTTTCCTTCGAGTCTTCGGTTGCACCTTCCGTGAAAATACAGTTTGGCTGATGCAGCGCGGATACGTTCAAAAAAAGAAAAAGCCTCTTCCCACTCTCGGTTTTATTGATAATTTCAGTAGCCAGGCGAACTTGATTGGCCGTGGAATTTCGATCGGCAACTCCCAGCGACCGGTCCCAATAACTCTCCGAGAAGAACGCCGGCAGCGCGTTGCCCAATGGATTTAGCTTGTTGAAGAAACCGACTCCGCCAATGCAAACGGTTCTGTAACCATGCAACGCAAATCCGGAAATTATATCCGGAGTGTCGAACACAAAAGTGCTATCACCGGTGGTGACGCTCCCGTCAAACTTGACGGCGAACAAACGCTCATAAGGTCCTGCTATCGAAGGGGTCGGCAGAAAGCCAGTGAAGAACGCCTGGTGCGCGGGATAAGTAAAATTGCCAGGAGTGTGTCGGAGTTCCCATCTACCGCCCGGAAGCAAAGCCTTCAAATTAGGCGTCAGTCCCGCATCAAGCGCCTCAGCAGCTACATCATAACGCAGCGCGTCCAGCGTTACGAGAAGAACGTCATGCGTCCCCACAATTCCTCGAGCGTTAAGCATTGACGCCTGCCTTGCTGTAGCGACTTTGTATCGCCTTCAGCTCCCATTCATAGGTGCTCAAGCCATCGCAAAGTATCCCCGGCAACAGGTCACCAAAGGCGTTAGCCTCGGATATCACATGGCTGCGCATGTCAGAGCCGATCAGAACGTCGATGCCCAAGTAGAGACAGTCTGAAAAGACGCCAGCGACCCGACGGCATGAGTTCATCACCTCTCCCCAGAGCGATTCGCCCATGGCTGCCCGAGCACTCTGCAACTGCCCACGACCGTTCAACAAATGCAAATTCGTGAAGGGCGTGTGACTTTCGCGAACCACCACATTTCGGCACTCACCGCCCACGGTGACAACTCGCAAATCAAACCTCTTCCCATTTAAACCCGCTTTTGGGTACCACTTCTCGGCAAATAAATTGTGCTCGCCCAAGAGATCGATCAGAGTGCGAATCTCTTGAACATCATAAATTCGCCGCACTCTTCGCGTGTTATAGATGCTAGTTTTGCCTCTGGTGGAAACGGCTTCCACAGTGGTAGACGCTACCTGCCTGTTTTCGCTGCGTTCAAAAGCAACGATGCCCGAGGCACTTGAACTATGAGCCGGTTTTACAAAAACTCTATTGCACTCGTTCCTATCCATAAGTGCAACGAGTTCGTTGAATCCATGCACCGGACCAAGCAACTTCGTCGTATTGATTTCAGCAAGGCGAAACAGCTCGTGGCACTTAACTTTATCAAATAGAGTCTCTATCTCAGAAGCAGAGTTCATAACCATATGCGGTGCGCTCGCCTTCAACTGCTCATCAACCAGGTTCAAGAGGCGACACCATCCACGATACCATTGACGTTGCGATAAAATCAAACCGTGATCAAACTGGAGAGCATCCAGATCTTCATGACTTAGCGATCCACGACTGTCACAATCGTCACTCATGCAACTGATTCCAAGACGCAGCAAATCGCGCTCCAACTCAAGATCCTTCCCGGGTGATTCGATTCGAACGACATCCCCACTTTCAATCACATCGGGTAGTTCAATAGCGCCGCGTATTACTCCGCGGAAGGGAACAACAACTATCCCCTCGAAACTCTGCCCGTACTCACTTTGCTCAAGCGTGTTTCGAAACAGATCTAGCCGCCGGCCCTCAGTTCCAATCCAAACCAGGCGGCGCATTATTCACTTACCGCGATGAATCGCCAGATGGTTCCATCCTCTTCGCGGTCGCCCTCTTGCTTGTCGTCCAGATTCACGCTAATTCCAAGGCTGCGAAATTTCTTGATCATGTCATCCGATAAGTAGTGGTGATGAAGATCCAGATAATCGAGATTTTTTAGATGCGGGCATTTGAGAAGAGCCTCTCCACCGGCATCGGAAAGGGTGCCCATCGACAAATCGAGCACCCGCAATCTAGAAACCACTTTCGATCTAGCGATAAGTTCTGCAATCTCGTCTGCCTTCTCCGCATTTTTCAAACCAAGATATCGGAGCTTAGGAAAGTAGTCTCCGTTTATCAACCGATCGATACTATCTATCGTATATTCAGCACCGTAGTTTTCCTCACCAAGCCATATTTCAAGGTGCTCGAGTTCCGAAAGCCTGGTGGACAAATCGCTGGGAACGTCAGCCGGCAATCCGCTGCATTGCAACACGAAGGAACGCAGATCCTTGCAGTGACCTAAGCCCTCACCGATTGTTAGACCTCCGGCGCCGCGAATGGCGAAGTGCGTCAACTTCGGAAACGCTGTCCACAGTTCACCTATGTCACCGTGATCGAGCCAGGAGCACTCAGACTCCTCCATAATCACATCGCCGAAAAACAGCTGGCGCAGGCCGCAAAGCTTGTCCTTGTACTTCACCAGAAGTTCGACGATAAACTCAGTGTCTTGAGACCCAACGTCTTCCCACGGACCGATGACCAGCGATTCGAGATGCTCAACGAGCGGGTCGGCAAGCAACTGATCGAGTTTGTCTTCCCAATAGAGACCGTCATCCTCGTACTCACTGTAATTCAAACTGATACGAATCGCTTCCCCCTGAGGGTCCATGATTTTCTTATTCGTGTCAAAGTCGACTACCGGCTTGCCACAAAATTGAATAAGATGTTCATTGATTGTCATTCGATCCCCTCAGACGTAGAGCAATTCCGCTGCGCGTGCATCAAATCAGTAGTTACTTCGCTCGGTTGAGTTCAGCTTGACACTTGTAACGAACAACCGAATTTTTTTCTGACCGGCAACGCGAATTGGTTTACCATCAACGCTTGCTGCCCAAATGGCAACGAGGTCGGTACCATTGCAAATAGCAGTGATCGTTCCTGGAGGCGCTTCCCACTCATCAGGAGGGTCGTCCTCCCATTCACTCGCCTGCGTGGCGGTCAAACTGGGATCGAACTGCAATCGGATACGCTTATCACCGAGAGCACCGAATGTGGTGGTCGGTTCGAGACTATCATTTTCGAATCCACTGGATGCATTGTTCACTACATTAGTAGGACCAGAGTAATATTGATAGAACGGATCGGTGCTGAAACCGGCTGAAGATTGCAATTTTCCAGACTCAAAGGGATTGTTGGGACAGAGTTCGTTGAGCTGGCGAACAGCATCATTCTCTTGATCGCCTGGTTCTGGCCAGTGGCGGTTCCAAATACAATATTGACTTATCCAGGACGCTATTCGAACCATCTGTTCGTACAGCTCGGTATCAGCTTGCGAAGTCGCGAGCTTGCGCTCCATGCGTTTCTCGACGCGCTCAAGTTTCGCGTCGTCATCCATCGAATCGTCATCGCCCAGCCCGGCAGCGGGCAAATCCCCTGCGGCAAGAAAAAAGATTGCGACCAACGTATTGAGAAACGCCTGATTCATAGAATACATATCCAACGTGCAAGGCAATTATACCCGGCGAGCCGAACACAAAAAATGAGGGAGTCTTTCGACCCCCTCATTCGTTTTATCGTTGGTTTCTTCGATTAGAAGTCCATTCCGTGACCAGCGGGCATCGCAGGCATTTTCTTCTCTTCCGGAAGATCGACTACGAGTGCTTCGGTGGTGAGGAACATTCCTGCGATCGATGCAGCGTTTTGAACTGCAAAGCGCTCGACTTTAGCCGGATCGATGATACCGGTCTTAGCCATGTCGCAGTATTCGAACTTCATGGCGTTGAAGCCATAACCTTCTTGGTTCTTCTCTTTGATCTTCTCAACGACTACTTCTCCGGAGAGACCAGCGTTGAAAGCGATTTGACGAACCGGGTACTCGAAAGATCTGATGACGATTTCGAAACCAGTGCGCTCGTCGCCTTGGTATTCGTTTTTCTTCTTGTCGAGTTTTGCGGAGATGTTGAGGAGGGTGGTTCCGCCGCCGGATACATAACCTTCATCAACTGCTGCGCGAGTAGCGTTCAAAGCATCTTCGAAACGATATTTGCGATCTTTGAGTTCGGTCTCGGTTGCAGCGCCAACTTTAATTACAGCTACGCCACCAGCGAGTTTAGCGAGACGCTCTTGGAGCTTCTCTCTGTCGAACTCGGAATCGGAATCTTCGATTTGTTTTTTGATGACCGAGATTCTCTTTTCGACTTCAGCTTTGGTTTCTTTGCCAGCAACGATGGTTGTTCTGTCTTTGCTGACGATGACTTGACGGGCTTTGCCGAGCATTTCCAT
>Ga0075012_10004571_pt1 | contig 12829 bp, 7 predicted proteins | sample All_14_2_FD_71474 | JGI IMG/M metagenome (GOLD analysis project Ga0075012, IMG submission 71474) | Freshwater microbial communities in response to fracking from Pennsylvania, USA - Allegheny Zone_MetaG_DW_15 | ecosystem: Environmental > Aquatic > Deep subsurface > Groundwater > Drilled...
ATACATAGCAGTACCGCCCGTTTGTGGTCGCATCGCGGGCACGGTGGACCATCTGCACCAGGCCTGTCGCGCCGGTCGTGTTCCAGTTGCCAAAAATACCCCGGTCGTTGGCCTCCCCGCCAGCCTGGGGCGTTATGTAGACAATCTGCGTGAACTCTGTGACGCCGTTTGGCGCACTACCGCGCAGACGTTCAATCTGCGTTCCTGCACTGTATTCGTACACCGCAGAAATACCCTGCGGCGTCGGTGCGCGCCTAACCTGCCCAGCGATCCGGTTGATGTTGCTCCGCACGTTAGGCAGATATACAACGCCCCGCCCGCCAAAGTCAGGCGAGATTTCAACCGGACCTTGAGGCTGGATCAGGCGGGTGCTGCGCGTCAGGATCATGCTGTGGCGACGCTGGTGATCTCAGACAGGTAGGCTTCGCACGTCACGGCTTGAGCGGTGTTGCCAGTCACCTCGACCTCAAGGTGCATCACCCCTGGGTCAATGGTGATTGACTGCTCCGTCACCACGCTGTTGCCGGTCGATGCTGCAAACGACCAGATCGTTTTCCAGTCTGCGCCCGCAGCTGCTGCTGTGGGTGTCGCGCCTGCGTCATGCGCAATCAAGATGTTGACTGTCGCTGGCACAGTGGGGCCGGTCGCGCCGTTCGTGATCTTGACAGTCAGCAGCCCGCCTTGAGCAGTTCGAAGGTCAGCCGTGCCGCGCGTTGTCGAGCCTGCTGCGTTGCTCGTTGCCGCCGCAATCAGCGTGCGGGGCGTTTTGGTCAGTGTCGTGGTGGTCATGCCAGATAGCTCCCGTCATCGGCCCAAATCGCCTTGCGAACATCAAACTCGGTCACAGGGGCGACGTGGCTTGCAAGCGCGACAAGCTCGTCCGCCTGCGCTTGCGTGATCTCGCCAGACTGCACCCACGCGCCCAGCATCAGCGCGTTGTCAGGCACGCTCAGGTCGATGCCCTCGGTCGGGCTGCGCAGCACGTCCAGCAAAGCCAGAGCAATCGAGCGCAACGGGCTTGCCGGGTTGCTTGAGTGATCCTCGATCTTTGCGCGCACCCCGTGCTTGGCCGCCCACATGGCGAACTTCTCGCGGGATGCATACCCCAGCGCCGTGCGCCCCACGTTCACCACAGCCGCGATGGCGTCAGCGTCTTGGCTTGCCAGCAGCCCCGGCGAGCACTTGGCTTTGATTTCGTCAAGTAGCGTCATGGGTCAACCTCACGGATTGGTGTCACCCTGCACGCGCAGAGTAAAGCTGTCGGAGGTCGCGGCTGCACCGGTTGTCACGGTACGCCGGACCCACACGGCGAAGTGCTGACCAGCAGGCAAGTCGCCCAGGCTCAGACCAGAGGCGAAGGCCGCAGGTGTGGAGAACGACACGCCAGCGGGTGCAGACGTTTCGCTGGCGACAGCGATCTCCGCTCCGTTCAGGCCAGAGGCGCCCAATCCGACTGCGATGTCCGTGTCCCCACTCGGTGTGTTCGTCTGAATCCACAGCTTTGCCCCCAGTAGCGACAGCGTGCCGTGGTTGTTGTGCACGTAAACGCAGCGGTACTCCACAGACCCGGCAGATGCTTCGGCGCTGCTCACGTCATCGAAGATGCCAGATGGCACGTCGGCAGATGACTTGGTGCCGCCGAGTGACAAATTCGGGTCGCTGTTGGACGCCCCACCACTCAGTTTGTACTTGATGTCGGTCGATACGATTGCCATGTGAGGCTCCTGTTACTGTCCCGCCTCTTTGGCGTATGTCTTGGGTAGGTGCTTTCGCGCCATCTCGTTGATGTGAGCGTCAAGGCAGTGGTCGCCCTGCCAGAAGAACAGGCCGTTGATCAGGTTGCGCCAGCCACTGCGCCCTTCCAGATGCCGACGGTGTGCGGCTGCGCTCAGCGTCTCGTCAGGGTGCCCGCCTCGCACGGCGTTGGCGAGCTGGTCCACGGCGATCAGGACTTTCATCACGTAGGTGGTCATGCGTACCCCAGCGTTGCGCGGTTGGGCCAATCGGCGTGTACGTTTGCCGTGGGCGCAGTCGTCTCAGCAGGTGGCCATGTGGCGTAATCCATGCGCACGATGCGGTCGGCGTAGCCCACATAGGCGATGGGGCGCGAGGCATCGACATAGATGCTTTGCTCGATGCCGCCGCCTGCGCCAGATCCTGGCGGGCCGGGTGGGCCTTGCACGCCTTCTGTCAGCAGTTCGGTGATGACCTCGGTGGTGATTAGCTCGCTACCCGTAACCGCCTCTGTCAGCAGGTTCTCTGTGACCGTCTCGAAAATGTCGCTCCCGCCTGGGTGCTCAAGCAGCACCACAACCTCGGCAACAGAGTGCAGAGTTTCAGGCTTGAGGGTTTCGAGAAGGTCAGTCACGGGTGACAGCCTTCGTCAGCGACACCGACCCGGCCATCCGGCGAACGGATGTTCCGTTGGGAAAGTCGATGTAGAGGTCATAGACCGCAGAGTCGAACGTCAGTGCGGCAGTGTCCTCGTCGGTGATGACGATGCGGATCTTCCCAGGCTCTTCCCCCAGGACGATCCGCCCGTTTACCGTGGTCAACTCCAGCAGGACGGTCGCGCTCTCCAACTCAGGCCGAATCTGCGCGCGCGCCTCGCACCCAACCAGATCGACGGGCGCCTCCACACCCTTCGGGCCTGTTTTCCAGATCCAAAATTTGTCGTAGGTCGCGCCCTGATCGAGCTTGAGGGGGACTTTGTGTGCTTCCATGCCGACAGATTGCCCGGAGGCAAAGCATCGGTCGAACCCTATACAGAGTCGCGCGGAGCGGCTACCCTTGCCGATCCTGCCAACCCATCACGAAAGGGCGCCCATGGCCTTCGGGATCATCGTCGTCATTGCGGCGATCGCCTTCTACGCATTCATCGGCACGGCCCAGGATGAGGTCATCAAGCTAGGGCTGGCCCTGTTCTGGGTCGCCCTCATCATCCTGAGCATCGTGGCCGAATTCCTTCACTGAGTCGCCTCGGTGCGCTTCTTGGTCAACTCGTTCAAGCGCGTCATCACGGCGGTGATCTGATCTTCTTTGGCGCGTACCGCATCGCGGTCTGCATCGCTGGCGATCAACTCCCGCTTGTCTCGGCGCAGCTTCTGCACGTCACGCTCTGCCTTGTTGGCGAAAGCGATCAGCGAAGACTCTGGCCGCCCACGCACCAGGGCTACGGCTTCGTCGTACTTGCCATCCTTGCGCAAACCCTTGATCTCGGTTTCGAGTGCGTTGAGCTTGTTCAAGTTGGCGTAGAACGCGCTGCCTTGGCTGGCCTGCCCGTTTGCGCTTCCAACGAAGCGGCCCAGCAGCGGCATCTTGTAGGTTGGCAGTTCCTCGCCGCTTGTGATGGACGATCCGGTCTGCATCACCTTGGAGACTTCGCGCGCCACGCCGCCGCCGACCTGCGCAATCAGGTAGTCGATCTGGTCAGGTGTCGGGCTGAATGCGCCAGCCACGTACTCATTGCCGCCCGACAGCCAGTTGATGGCCTCGGCAATGGTCTTGGATAGGCCGGTAGCTGTGTCCTTCCATTGATTGTGCCCAGGCTCGGCCTTGTTCATCGAGGTGCGCGCAATCGGCTTGCCGGTCCAGTCGCGGTTCTCTGACAGCGCGACGAACGGATCAAGCGCGGTCGGGGCGATGGTCTGCATGGACAGCCCAGCATTGCCAATCGGGTTGAATGCGTCAGCGAACATGCCAACCACCGACACCGCGCGCTCGGCTGGCTTGCTGAACCCGGACAATGCGAACTCGGTGGCGTGACGCCCCAGGCCAGGAATGACGTGCAGACCCAGCGGCATCGGGATGCTGATGTAGGTCTTTCCGCCAGTCGGGATGATCAGGCTGCGCTCACGCACAAACTCTGGCGGGTCTTCGTCATCAAAGCCCGCAGCAGACAAGGCCAGCGCCTGCATCACGCCCAGCAGCACGCCGCCATAAACCACCTTCTTGCCAACGCTGGACAGGCGAATCGTCTTGATGTCGCCACTTTCCATGTCGAACAGCGTCTGCCCGATCCGGGCGGTGCCCTGCATGGCGGCATTGAAGAAGGCGTACACCGCGCCGGCCTGCATCCCCACTTGCCCCTTTCGGTTGAAGTTGACCGTGAGGTTCTTGGACAGGCTCGCGGCCTGATCGCGGCTCATGCCCTTGTCGAGCGCGGCCTTGTACGCGGCCAGGCGCACGCCGTTTTCCATCGCCTCGTTGTAGTCGGACAGCCAGTTGAACAGGTCGCCCGCCTTTTCCTTGGCAACAGACATGGGCACCTTGAGCTTGCCGTCAGCCGTGAACACCTTGCCCCATTTGCTGTCCATCCATGCGTTGGGGTTGATGATGGCCTTGAGGCTTTCGCCACGATCTGCGCTGGTCTTGAACAGTTCACGGTAGCCAGTGGTGCCGCCGTCCTCTTGCATTTGCTCCCACAGTTGCGCCCACTTGGACGTGGCCATGCCGCCCTTGCGGGTCTTGCGGATGTCGCCATAGATGCCAGCCAGGGCAGACACCGTATCCTTGGCGATCTTGGCCTGCTGGCCAGCCAGAGGTGTAGCGGCCAGGTTGACCATGGCGCCCTGCACGTCACGCACCAAGTTGACCACCCCAAATACCGGGTTGTACTGGGTGTTGATGGCAGAGAAGTAGCGGGTGATCTTGGCGCTTACGCCCAGCAGACCTTCCAGATTGCCAGCGTCAAGATTCTTCATGGCCGCAGCCATCCGCACAGCACGCGGGTTGTCCTCGTTGAACACCACGAACTGCTCGGTCACGTTTCCCTTGGAGTCCTTGACCTTGGCGCCCACCACGTTGTCGCGGCTCTTGAACTTTGGATCAGGCCGGTCCACCACTCGATTGAGCTTTTCGTCATAGATGCGCTCGGTCGGCGCTTGGCTGCGCACCTCCCAGAATCCCTTGTTCGGATTCGCCCAGGCCAGCCCAACCAGAGCTTGTGCCACCCGGTTCTTTTCTCCGCGCACGATGACCAGTTCACGCTGCGCCGCGATGTTGGCCAGGATGTCCACCACCTTGCGCTTTGAGCCGGTGCGCCCCTTGACTTCCTTGCCCTTGACAGAGAAGCCCTGACCGATGCCCATGCCGCCGTCTTTGTTCTCGCGCATCAGTGGGATGTAGTTCTTGAACATGCCGGTCCAGCCATCGACAACAGTCTGATCCTCAAGTCCGTACTGCACATACAGCTTGCGGGTGTCGGCAATCATCGCGTCAACCCGCTTTGCGATGGCTTCGAGCTTGCTGCGCTGGGATGCTGGCAACTTGGCAAAGTAGGCGTCAGCGTCAGCATTGGTCATGCCTGATCCACCGTCTTGCATGCCGGGGTCGCCTGGGTTGCGCTGGGCAATCACCGCGTTGGCCTCTTTGGCGTGGCGGGCGTGCAGGAATTCCTCCACCTCGTCCATCGTCAACCCGGCCAACTTCATCTGGTTGAGCATGGGCTTGAGTTCACGCGCACCGAATTCCGCAACCCGGCTCGCAGCACGACCATGGAACAGTTCTTCTTGCAGGTACACGTTGACCGCATCAGCCACCTTGCCGACTGACTTGGTGATGGCCTCAATCACCCGCTTGGCGTCGATGTTCTTGTCTTGCAGCTTGTAGATGACATCATCGAAGCCAGTAGGTGTCGGCGCGTCCCATGCCGATGTGGGTGCGCCAGGTTGGGACGGTGACGCGCCTTGGGTGCGGCTGAAAACAGATCTGGCCACAAGGTCGGCGCCAGTCTCTGCAGCAGATCTCGGCTTGTTGACATCAATGATGTCCAGCACGCGCACATCAGTTCCGCGCAGAGCCGCCCCCAGGTTTTGCGCAATACTCCACACGTTACCGTCGCCCCGGCCTGCATCCAGTTCGCCACCATGAATGATGATGACCGACCCGGCATTGCTTTCGCTGACGGCGCGATAAACAGCATCCAGCCCACCCGTGCCCATCAGCTTGCCCTTCATGGCTCCGCGCACAGGAACCCATGCGGCAACCCGGTGCTGCGCGTCAAGGATCATCAGGCCCGGCTCGCCGGCATCGCGGTACAGCGCCGATCCATGCTCGCGCGCTTTCGCGGGGGAGTCAAGGATGATGTCGGCATCTTTGTTTCCAGGGTCAAGCTCGCGCTCAATGACGGGCACGTTGATGCTGGCCGATGGCGCCGGGGTCGCCCCGTATGTGAGAAACCCATCCGGGCTAACATGCTCGAACGACTTGCCGGTGACGGCCAGCGTCCCCATCGGCTCGATTGATGTGCCATCGAACACACTGGACAAGGTGCGGTTCAGCGTCTTGTCGGCATCTGATAGCGCGGACTTGCCTGACGGGTGGTTGTGCGAGAACCAGATGCGTGCAGCGCCAGGCACGCGCACGGCTTCTGCGATGACGGTCCCAGGGTAGACGCTGGTTTGCGTGAGCGCGCCCTTGAAGCTACCAACGACGGCCAGCGGCTTGCCGTTCTTGTCGGTGACGATAGCGTCAAACCGCTCAACTGCAGAGCGGTACAGGTACGCTGTAGCTTGGGCCGCCTGCTCAGGCGTCAGGATCGTGTCTGCGCCGAGCTTGCGGCTGACTTCTTGCCCGATGATGGTTCTGACTCGGTAGCTGCCTTCTGGGGCGGCTGTGTCGGATAGGCCGGTGGCGGGCTGTGTGTCCCCACGTACCCCGGACTGAGCGGATCGGGCCGGCGCAAGCCTCCCGGCGCTGATTGGTAGCGGGTCGCCAAAGAGGTCGGTTTCATATCCTGGGCGTCCTGATGTCGGGGCTTCATCGCCAGAGAAAAGTAAATCTTGCTCGCGGGCACTGTACCGCGCACCAGGCTCGTTGGCAACTTGACGATTGACACTTGATGACGCCCCGCCACGCTCCACCCACCCGCGCGCGGGCAGGATGTACGCTTGCACAATGTCAGCATTCTTCATGCGCAGATTCTGGAATCCGGGCACATTGGCGCGCAGCCAGTTGCGAATCGCTGAGATGGCCCGCCGCACAAAGCCAAGGTCAGGCCGGGTCTGCGCCATCTCGGCCAGCACTTCTTCAGCGGCATCCAGGCGCTGCTTGTCCGTCATCGACGCCCATACGTCACGGTCGCTGGCGTTCTCACCCACCTTCTCTGCGTCGAACAGGCCATATTCGCGGGCCTTGGCCACCACATCGGCGCGTCGCATGGTGCCCACTTGCTGCAAGATGGGCTTGAGCGAATCACCGAACACGCCGCGCAGACCGTAATGGCCCAGCGATTCGTGGAACAGCACTTCGATCACGTCGCTGGTGGTCTTGAGCTGGTCGGACAGCAGGTAGACCTTGCCCTTGTAGATGAACCCGCGCGGCTCACCCGTCGCGCCTTGGCTCTTGAGTTCAGCGTCATGCTTGCGTACAGCCTCGGGGATTGAGGCGTCTTGCATGTTGCGCGCCACAATGATGTCGGCGGGCGCGTTCTGCCAGCGTGCCGCGATGGCGTCGGTGATCTGCTGGGCTGCGGTCAGTTGAGCGTCGCTGTCGCGGGTGGTAATGGCACCCTGCCCGCGCTGGTATAGCGTACCCTTCAGGTTGTCGGGCGCAGTCGCGCGGCCAATCTCGCGCACCGACGAAAGTAGAGCCTCTCCGCGCTTGAGGGTGCCCGTGAGAATTGCGCGCTGAATCGTTGAACGGCCTGCCGATAGTCCAGCTTTTCGAGCCTGATCCACGAGGCCTGCAATGGGGTCGCCAGGGACTTGAACTCGGGCATTGCCTTGAGTCGCGGAAACAAACTGTCGTGTCTCAAAGTCATAGGCATAGTTGTCAATCTCCGGAAGTGCTTTGCGGATGCGATCATGCGCCGCACTCAGCAGACTTTCAATGTTTGCGGCATCATCGCCCCCCCACTTGACGCCCATATCTGCGGATGGGGCATCAATGAACTTGGCTGTGCCGAACTTGATGGCCATCGACGCCAGGTTCTCAAGGCGGCGGGCTGCGCCGATCCGGCTGATGCCATATCGGTCTGCGGCGAACTTGCGCCCTGTGTTCATGGCCCAGTTGCCGACTGCGACGTAAGCAGATGCGCCACCATCACCTTCACGCAGGCGCGGCACATTCAACTCTACCCGGCCATCCTTATAGGCCATGACGAAACCGTACTTGTCGGTGGAGCCTTTAGGGTAAATCTTCCACGCGGAATCCATTTCTGGCGTGGCCTGCTGAGGCTCAATGACAAACCCAGGCGCAACATCAGACATCACCTCGGCAAACTCCTTGGAGTCGGATGTTGGTGACTGAGCAATCCCATCTGAATCGGCAAGTGCAGCCCACCCATCCGCCAGCCCTGCGCGATCACCCGCGCGACTGAACATCGCCACGTTGCCGCCTTCGGTTTCGCGTGTTTCCACGACATCAAACAGCGCATCGAATGCCGCCACGATGGGAGCTTCCTCATCAGGGCGAAGGTATGGGTAACGGTCGGAGTTCTTCCCGATCTGCTCCCACTCCTTCCAGTCGCGCACGTTGGCAAGGAAGTCATTACTCCACCCGCGCTGGGCCAGCTTGTTGATGACGTAGTTCTCAAAGCTGCGCGCACCGCGCTCGATGATTCTCCCCCAGTACCCGTCGCTTCCGGCCTTATCCATTGCGCTGGCCCGCTTCGCCATAGGCGATTCGTTCAATGCCTGCACCAGATCGACAAACGCCCTCTCAACTTCTGGCCGTACACCTTCTTTGTGGTTGGGGTCGCGCCGCCATCCAGCATCCTTTGCGTTCTGCTCAATCGTCTTTGACGGGTCGTATTGAGCCCCGCCAAGCTGCTGCAATTTGGCGCGCAACTGGGAACTGGTCAGCGGCAAAGTAAACCTAGCGCCCATCGTCTTCACCCATGCGGCCTCGGGCTTGTAGGTGATGTAGTTGCTGCGCCGGTATTCGGCCTGGTCGCCAGTGAACGCAACTTCCCCGCCACGCAAGCGGCTGAAATAGTTGTCAAGCGCATGGAACCACTCGTGCGCCAATGTCCCAGCGCCGCGCGTCTTGGTCAGGTTGATGACGAGGTTGCTTGGCTCAAAGTGTGCCGACGCCTTCCCAGCGCCTCGCGCCCCGAGGCTCAAGCCGAGTGAGCCATTCAAGCTGACCGCCCTAGGCGGGATGCCGAGCACATCAGCCAGATCAAGCATGGCGTCGTATGCCTCGTTTAACAGGCCCTGCCGGTCCTTCGCCCCCTTGCCTTGCGCTACCCAGTTGCCGAACTGCACGCCCCGGAACCCGAGCGCCTTCTCAAACATCTCAGGCGTCACATCCCTGCCGTCCCGGCGGTTCTCACCAAGTCGCTCGCGGTTCTCGTCGCGTCGCACATCGGCCTTGCTCACGTTGTCACGAGCCTTCACCGCCTCCCACGCAGCCTCCAATTCAGCCACGTTCTCATCGCGCCACGCCAGAGCTTTCTTTGCTGCGCCTTCCCCCGTGAACGTCTTGAGTGCTCGGTACTCAGAATCACCCCTCCGGTTGATCCTGTAGCCGGACTTAGCCGACCCGCGCACCTCAAAGTCTGATGCGGTCAACCCGCCCTTCTTGGGCGCGTCAGAGCCCAGAAGCTCCCTGACCTTTTGCACTTCATCAGGTCCAATCCGCCCGACATCAAAGCCATGCGTTTTGCCATCAATGGTCACGCTAGAAAATGGGTTGGCCACCCAAGCCTCATCCTGCTGCTGATCCATTGTCAGCGGCTCACCCGTGTCAATGCGGTAGAGGCTTCCGCCGAGCCACAACTTGTCTTTGTCAAATGGGCGAGATTCCAGCCCGCTCGCCCTCAGTTCTTCCGCTGTTTTGCCACGGCGCGCGTCAGGGTACTCGCCAACCTTCTCGATGCGGCCCCATGTGTCTCGGGGGAGCTGGGTCAGCAATTTGACCTTTGCGAAGAAGGGAGCAAGCGAGTCATACCCACGCTTCTGAGCGAGCTTCTCCATCAATTCGATGCTGGCCCCGTCAAAGTCTCGCACGATGCGCCTGAAGGTCTTCACCTTCTCAACCCATCCGCGCACCTTGTAAGCCACCCTCGGCTTGGCTGGTATCTCTTGGCGAGCGGCAAATGTCAGGGCAGCGCCAGAAGCGTCTTCAATGGACTCGTGGGCATCGCTAGGCCACACCTTCGACAGCGGAAGGCTGGCGATCTGGTCATCGCCAATATCCTCCTGCAGCGATGGCGGCAGGAACTTGCGCGCGCCCTCCAGCCTCTCGCCAAAGTCCTCAATGGTGGCCGCTGGCTTGGTGCTCTTGGCTGCGGGTGCTGGCGGTGCGTCCTGTGCTGATGGCTGCGCAACTGCGTCAGGCTCTGCGGCTGGCGAAGCATCCTGCGCACCACCAAACATGTCATCCATGCCCGACATCTGCTGATCCGCAGTCTGCCCAAGCTGGAAGTCATCGACCGTCGCGTCTGCGCGGGCCTTGTTGTCGCGTGCCTCTGCCTCCCGGCGAAGGCGCTCTTGCTCTGCGGCACTCTCGGCAGCGGCCTGGCTGGTTGCCGCGTCTTCGCGTTCAGCTTTGGCGCGCAGATCCTCTTCGGTCTGCGCTTCGAGGGTCAGGGCTTCGCGGTCAGCTTCGGCGGGTCGGCCTGCTTGAGTTGCTGCAGCGTCTGTTGCTGTGCCTGCGTCGGCTGCTGGTTGGACAGCATCGACTTGAACAGGCTTACCCCCTGCGGGCTGTTCCAGATTTGCTTGGCTTGCTTGTTCATTTTGAGGGCTCAGTGAACCAAGTACATCGCTGCGGGTGGCTTTCGGCACCGCACCAAACATGTCCTCGGCGGGTTTGTTGGCCTCAGTGTAGGCAAAATCTGCGGCTGCGCCAAGTGCGTCAACGACGGGTCGAACGGTGCGGGCGTTGCGGGCAAACAGTTTCAGCACCTCACCCACCATCGGGTCGGCGGTCATGTCGATCTGCGAGGCGGCATTCGCCAGCGGGCGGCCCTCGCGGCGGGCATTGACTGCAATCTCTGCGGCTTGCGTTACTACGTCGCGGATGTCCAGCGAGCCAGCACCTTCCAGCCTGGCCATCTTCGGCGCAACCTGGGTCAGTGCGGACAGCACGTTGCGCGCCTCGGGGTCTTGAGCTTGAGCGAACAGCCGGATCAATTGGTCGTTGCCGTAGGCGCGAGCGAATACGGCGGCATTGATGCGATCCACCGCTTGCTTGGTTGGTTGACCGTTGGTGTCGATCAATCCGCCTTGCTCAGCTTGCGGCATGGCGCGCACGAACTGCCGCACGGTGTCTGACGTAATGGTCCCGTCCTCTGAGAACTGTAGGGCATCGAGACTGACACGCTGCGCATCGTTGTTGGCCTGCTCCACAGGGGATAGGCTCAGATTGCCGGTGGTGTTGGACACGTCGCCAATGTCCTGAGTCACTTGGTCCGCCGGCATCACGCGAACCAGAACAGGCTGACGCATGGAGCGGATCACGTCGGGGTTGACGCCATGCAGGACATCGCTCAGCAACTCCCCCGCGTATCCGTCAGACGTGCCCATCCCGTAGGCGCGCTGCAAGCCTGCAATGCGCCCGTTGCCTGCGATGGCGCGAATCCGGGTGACGGACTGATTGCCATAGTCCGCATTGGGCGTGCCATCAACTTGATTGGATGCCAGCACGTCAGACGCATCGACCACTGCGTACTGCACCGGAATGCGGCGACCATCTGATGCGACAGCAACGTCAGATCGACCAACCTGATCAGCGGGAATAGTGCCGCCCGCCACCACGGGCGCACCGTTGGCGAAGTCACGCGAGAACCCGAGTCGCCCGTAGTCAGGGCCTGCTGCGATCCCCTGCATTTGGGCGATGCTGGATGGGTTGGAGCGGTTACGGTTTTGAAGGATGGGTGCAGTACCCTGCGTCAGTGCGGGCGCAGCGCCTGGTCGTCCAGCGACAGGTGCAATTCCAGCTTCTCCAAAGCCAGCACCAGCGATTCGCTGGCCTGCACCGTCAAGTCGTCCCCCGACTCCATCGCCATTGCCAGAAAGTCGAGCTCCACGTTCTCCTTGAGAGAGAGAATTGGGCGCTCCTGCTGCTGCAGGTACGGACCCAGCTTGAGGTGCAGCAGCGTTGCCGACATTGGATGCGCCTTGTGGTTGGTTGCCAAGTTGGATGGCGGGAGCGCCGACTGATCGCGCCGACTCAATCGCGGTCGAAATGGACGAGCGCAGATTGGGGCTCAGATCGCCCCAGCCCTTCGATGCCACGTTGCGGGCCAGCACGCCACGCGCACCGGCAGAGCGGGCAACAGACGTGCGTGCATCAATGTCCAGAGAATCCCACGCCTGCCCGTAGCCGTCCGTCAGTGCGGGCTCTGCTTGCGCTGCTCCCGCTTGCGTTCGTTGCGTTGCTGCTTGGATGGCTTGAGGGGCTTGGTCGGCAAGGCTGTCTCCTTGGGTTGCCGGGTTGTAGGGAAGCTGTGCGACGGCCTGCTGAAGCGGCGCGGATTGCGACGGGCCTGCCAGGCGCGCGGGGATGGTCTGCTGCGGGTCAATGACCTCGCGCGCGTCCACGTCGATGATGGGTTGCTCACCGATGCGACGTTGCGCACCAATTCCAGGGCGCGACTCGATGGGCGTGACTTCGGTGAAGGGCTGCGCGTCAACGAACGCGGCAACCTCACGCGACAAGGCGCCGGCGGCTGGGTTCAAGCCCATCACCTCGGACGGGCGCAGTCGGGATGCGATGGTGTCGGCTGGGTCTGCAAGCGACAAGCCGGACGTGTCTACCTCACGGGTGAAGTCAAAGCCGCCATATGGGTTTGGTGTGCCTGCACCCGCTGATGTTGACCAGTCAGGAGCGACCGGCGCAGCGGGTGGCGTTGGGCCTGGTTGAGCGGGGTCTGCCGCAC
>Ga0075012_10004572_pt1 | contig 12829 bp, 10 predicted proteins | sample All_14_2_FD_71474 | JGI IMG/M metagenome (GOLD analysis project Ga0075012, IMG submission 71474) | Freshwater microbial communities in response to fracking from Pennsylvania, USA - Allegheny Zone_MetaG_DW_15 | ecosystem: Environmental > Aquatic > Deep subsurface > Groundwater > Drilled...
GCTTCAGGCTAGTCTGAAAAAATGGCAGATACAGCCGCGTAGCACGAAGTTTGATAAAGGTCTTATGCCGCAGAAAATTTTGTTTGTGGCAGATTCATTTACACTCACCAAAATTAAAATAGTTAATACGTTATGAAGCCAATCGCTGACCGCGTGATCATCAAGCCAGCACCCGCCGAAGACAAGACCAAGGGCGGCATCATCATCCCCGACACTGCAAAAGAAAAGCCACAGCGCGGCGAAGTTGTCGCTGTTGGACCGGGCAAAACCGGAAAAGATGCACACTCCATGACCGTTCAGGTGGGCGACATTGTGCTTTATGGCAAATACTCCGGGCAGGAGATCAGCCATGAAGGCCAGGACCTCATCATCATGCACGAACATGAGATTCTGGTAATTCTTTAATGGGCTTTTGGACGACCGGTGCATAAACGCCCGGTGGATCCAGGCTTTTTACTGTTTGATACCAGCCCAGTCAATTGAATGTAAACGACCCATCACTTAACATTTACCACTCGTAAAGAATATGTCTGCTAAGCAAATTAACTTCAATACAGAAGCCCGCGAAAAACTTAAAGAAGGTGTTGACGCTTTGGCCAATGCCGTAAAAGTAACCCTCGGACCAAAAGGCCGTAACGTGGTTATCCAGAAGTCCTTCGGCGCACCGGCAATCACCAAAGACGGCGTTTCCGTGGCCAAAGAGATCGAACTCGAAGATGCAGTTGCCAATATGGGCGCCCAAATGGTGAAAGAAGTAGCCAGCAAAACAGCGGATGCTGCCGGCGACGGTACCACCACGGCAACCGTACTTGCCCAGGCAATGGTGACCGCAGGTCTCAAAAACGTAGCTGCAGGCGCCAATCCAATGGACCTGAAACGCGGCATCGAAAAAGCCGTGAAAGTGATCGTTGAAAACCTGAAAAACCAAACCGAGAATATCGGCGAAGATTTCGGCAAGATCCAGCAGGTTGCAGCCATCTCTGCCAACAACGACGAAACCATCGGTACCCTGATCGCAGACGCTATGAAGCGCGTCAGCAAGGACGGTGTTATTACCGTAGAAGAAGCAAAAGGCACGGACACCTACATGGAAGAAGTGATCGGTATGCAATTCGACCGTGGTTACCTCAGCCCTTACTTCATTACCGACGCAGAGAAAATGGTGGCAGACTACGAAAATCCGTACCTGCTCATCACTGACAAAAAGATCAGCAATATGCAAGACCTCGTGCCTGTGCTCGAGAAGTCGCTGCAAACGGGTCGCCCGCTGCTGATCATCGCAGAAGATGTGGACAGCCAGGCTCTGGGTGTTTTGGTGGTTAACCGCCTCCGCGCCGGCCTCAAAGTGGTAGCCGTAAAAGCTCCTGGCTTTGGCGACCGTCGGAAGGCTATGCTGGAAGACATTGCGATCCTCACCGGTGCAACTGTCATCAGCGAAGAGCAAGGGTACAAACTTGAAAATGCCGGTCTTGAACACCTCGGCTCTTGCGAGCGCATCACGGTGGACAAAGACAATACCACGGTTGTGGGCGGTAAAGGCGGCGCTGCGGACATCAAGGCCCGTATCGGCCAGATCAAACAACAGATCGAAGCAACGACCAGCGAATACGATCGCGAGAAACTTCAGGAGCGTCTTGCCAAATTGGCGGGCGGCGTGGCAGTGCTCTACATCGGCGCCGCTACGGAAGTTGAAATGAAAGAGAAAAAAGACCGCGTAGATGACGCATTGCATGCTACCCGCGCTGCCATCGAAGAAGGCATCGTACCTGGTGGCGGTGTGGCGCTCGTGCGTGCGATCACCAGCCTGGACAAACTCAAAGGGGTGAACGAAGACGAAAACTACGGGATTGCCATCGTGCGCAAGTCGCTCGAGGCGCCTATCCGCATCATTGCTGAAAATGCAGGCGTGGACGGTTCACTCGTGTTCCACAAAGTATTGGACGGCAAAGATTCCTTTGGCTACAATGCCCGTACGGACGTGTATGAGGACCTGAAAAAAGCAGGGATCATCGACCCGACCAAGGTAACCCGTGTGGCCCTGGAGAATGCAGCATCGATCGCAGGCCTCGTACTCACCACAGAGTGTGTGATCAGCGAGAAGCCTAAGAGAAACGAAGGTGGCGGCGGCCATGGTCACCCGGACATGGGCGGCATGGGCGGCATGATGTAATCTTTGGAGATTAAATAGCTACCTAAATTTAAGCCATAAAAACGGGCGTGTCGGAAACGGCGCGCCCGTTTTGTTTTTGGAAACAATGCCAGAGGAATCCGGGATAGCCGTTCCGCAGCAATGCAGCTGACCCTATCAAATATCCCGGTTGGCCTTGGAAGCAATGCCCAAAAATGTGATTGGCATTCAGAACGGGATGAACTCACCTTTGCAGTGCCTAAAAAAGTCCTCCAGACGGTCTTCCTCCTTTACCAATCTTACCAGAACCATGCGTTTTCGCTTTTCCACCTCTTTCGCACTGTTCCACCTGCTCTTCCTGACACTTACCACTACCGCTTGGGCTCAGCACCCAGCAGTCGTGCAACTTTCCGGACCGAAGATGCGGGCTGCGCTCAGGCTTCCCAAGGGACTCTCCAGCGTTCAGCTTTGCGGCCTGGAGCCTGGCTTCACCTACAAAGTGATCGCTTCGCCTAAGACCTATGGGCAGCGTGCCGAATTCGAGATCACTCCGGCCACGGTGCCTACCAAAGGCGTCAGCAGTTTTGCCTTTATGCGGATAAATCAACACGCCCTTCGTTTTGCGGCCCCGGGCGCCTGTGTTGAAATTCAGGTAAATTCCAGTAGTCCGGAGTCAGACCAGGAGGTTCCAATGTATTTCTCCATCGTCTGCGAATCCTGTCCGGAGTCCAGTACGTGGCGGGATGAACTGCTGGAAAAAACCGGGCAGAACATCCTGACCGTGCAGGGGGATCAAACCGCCGAAGCACTGATCAAAAATGTGCTGGTTGGCGGCGATTGTTTCCAGATCAGCAACATTAGCTACCAGGGCCAGCCGACCCAAATCGGCAGCTTTGCCAATGGGCTCACCAACATCGGGTTCTCCAACGGGGTGATCCTTGCCACCGGAAATATCATTGTGGCGCCCGGCCCCAATAATTCCCAGAATTCAAGTGCCGGATTTGGGTTTGAAACCCCTGACAGCGACCTCAGCACGCTCACCACAGGCGAGATCCATGACCTGGCCTCCATCGAGTTTGACTTCAGGCCTACGCAGAGCCAGGTGGCCTTTGAATTTGTTTTTGCATCCGAGGAATATTGCGAATACATCGGGGATGTTTACAACGATGTTTTTGGCTTCTTTATCTCCGGTCCGGGCATTGCCGGCACTCAAAACATAGCGCTGGTGCCAAATACCAACCTCCCCATTACGGTCAACAATATCAATCACCTGGCCAACACCCAATATTATACCCACAACATCCCTTCCCTGAATCTGGACTGCCCTACCCTGCCGCCGGCAACGGGCCCTGCCACGCAGGAAATCGAATACGATGGTTTTACCAGAAAAATGGTCGCCCTGGCCAATCTGGATCCTTGTCAGACCTATCATATCAAATTGAAAATTGCCGATGTACACGATGGCGTTTGGGACTCTGCTGTGTTCCTGCGCGCCAACTCCTTCTCAGCAGGCGGCAAAGTGTTGGCCACGCCGGTGTATCCCGGAACCACGGGCGCTGCATTTGAACACTGTGGCAGCGGGAATATCCGCTTGGTACGCGGCAACAGCGATCTTAGCCAGCCCCTGGTGGTTAATTTCAGCGTAGGGGGATCTGCAACCCCCGGGATAGACTATATGCCTCTTTCCAGTCCGGTGACCATTCCGGCAGGACAAATGGAATTACTCCTGCCGGTGGAGCTCATTGGGGACCAACTGGCTGAAGGGACAGAAAACATCCTCCTGGGCATCGACAATTCCTGTTCCTGCGCCCAAAATACCGTCGAGTATTTGATCCTGGATCGGCCGGAGCTGACCATGACCCTCCCGGACCTGAGTCCATGTGTAGGTGACACTGCCACTTTGACACCCGAAATTGCAGGTGGCTTACCTGGATACAATTATTTATGGAGCACCGGAGAGACCACACAGAGTATCCAAACCTCCGTAGCTGGCGCCTACACCCTGCAGGTTACCGATGGTTGCGGCGTCCAATCTACCCTTTCCACCCAACTGGCTTTTGCGGATTGTGACACCAGCGATGCCTGTGATATAAAAACAAACGACTGTGTGAAATTTGAGCTCCTCACGATCACGGCAGACCCGGGCGGGAACCGGACTTACCGGATCCGGGTGACGAACCATTGTTCCAGCGAGTTGATCTACACGGCCATCCAGATCCCCAGTGGTCTGATTGCGATGGAACCCGCCGACGCCTCCACCTACCTCGCTCCATCGGGCAACTCCTATCTGGTCCGTAGTCCGAACTTTTCGCCGCAGTACTCGATTCGTTATCGCTCCTTGAACACGGGCATTCACAGTGGCGGGTCCGACATCTTTCGTTATACCCTGCCGGCCCAGGCTGATGTGGACTATATTCACCTGATGGTTAAGCTGGCTCCGAATGTGTTCCTCGGTGCACACCTGAATACCTTCTATTGTCCCATCGGGGTGACTCCAACCGGTAATCGTTCGCGTAGCGAGACGGAAGTGAAGGATTGGGCCAGTTTTCAAAAGGAAGCCAACCCAACTCAGCCGTCCCAACTCCTGCTATTCCCGAATCCGAGCAGTGGAGAATTGTATGCCGAGCTTTCGCCCTGGCTGGGTGAGGAACTTCAGGTACAGGTGCTGGACAGCCGCGGCGAACCGGTGCAACGGCTTCTGGTTCGGGCTGAATCTGATCCCCAGCGTCTTGATTTACCCGACCGCTTGTCCGACGGACTTTATTTTATAGAAATTTTGACCGAGGCTGGTAAAAAACACACGGGCAGATTTGTGGTGCTGCGGTAAGGGGCGCACCCCAAAAACCCGTGTTTTGATCATTTTTTGAGGAAAAAAGGATGCATAGAGCGCACCAGCACCGATGTGTGTCTGGTGCGTTCGTGTGCCTCTGAAAAAAATTTAAAAAAATCTTTTCGGAAGGCTTTGAAAAAAGAACAAGGTCTCAATATCTTTGCGCCCCCAATTGGATAGGTGGGTGAGTGGCTGAAACCACCGGTTTGCTAAACCGACGCACGGGTAACCCTGTGCCCCGGGTTCGAATCCCGGCCTATCCGCGGTTTGGTACTTGGTTTTTAGAGTTTGATTTTTAAATTTTAAGCTCTATTCAACAGGCCACCAATCAATTTTTCGGGATGTAGCGCAGCCCGGTAGCGCACCTGCTTTGGGAGCAGGGGGTCCCAGGTTCGAATCCTGGTATCCCGACTTGATTATCAAGGGGTTACGTTGAGAAACGTGACCCCTTATTTTTTTGGTTTACAGCATGGTTTACATTGCTGCCGATTTTCCTTGACAATAACCGAAATGCTTAAGGATTGGTGGGTCCTTCAAACAATTCTCTGAAGTGGTTCCGAATGTCAGGCCACATACTTTCAGGCATCCAGCGATGACAACCGGCAATCTGTTGTCATTGACAGCTGTATTGATATCCAAGCGCCGTCTGAATGTTTCAGGTGATATACCTGTGATTTTGCCTTTGATTCCGTCAATCATGATTCCAATGCTCCAGGAAAATGAAAGAATCAAGTTTTCTGCTGGCGGCGGTTTTCGAGGTGGGCAGCCGCTTCCGCTTCGATCTCAGTTAGCGTCTTTCGCTTCCCTTGACGAATCCAATCTATGATTTCATCCTCAAAGAAATACAGTTTTTTGCCCTGCTTGGCATGCGGGATTTTTTTGGCTCCAACCAGACTATAGATGGTGGGTTTGGCAAGATTAGACAACTCGCTCACCCGGTCAATATTTATCGGAAGCCGACTGGCGTCGACTTTAGGCTGGGAAAGACTGGCCTGGAGTTCAAGCAAAAGGCTTTCTATCGAAGTGAGCCTTTGGTCAAGTTCTGAAAATGGGTTTTGCATACGCCAACTCTTTTTTTATAATTGTTGGCACAAAGGTTTTAATGAAAAAGAGGCATGGGTGCACCCTTGAGCGCACCCAAATATCACCCCATATCCCTTTTTATTTGCCCGACAACATCACGGAGCCCCAACCTTTCAAAATGCCCCTTGACAAACAATAAATCCTTCTCCCTTTGCTTGAGGTCTTGTTTATTGTCCAAAGGTCTTATGAACTTCTTGTGGATTTCAGACGAGCTTTTCCCGGTGAGAAATTCGGTAAAGGATTCCAATCCTGATTTGTCAACCCTACCCCAGATTCCAAGGTGTTCAGCAAGATAGTACATGGCCAAAACCTGTCGGGTTGTTGTATTCTCAGGATTCTTCACCGGCTTCTCATCATTGGGGCTTTCACTACAGGCCAATTTTTCGCAGTCCTGGTAATGGCAAATGGCATGTTCAACTTTATTCAGAGCATGCTCATAAATCAAAATCCCTTCATCAGGTGAATGATAGTATGGGATACCGCAGCAAGTTGGGGCAATCTCAAAATCCGGATTTTCTTTATAAAACCTCAGTTCATCCAAGGCGCATTTAAAGCAATGCCGACAATCATAGAGGAAGGAAAGCCTGTTATCATTGGAATGAGCGTTGTCCAACCGGTATCTGATATATTCATTCGCGAGTTCAGCACTTTCGTTGAGCAAGTCACATACCCAAACATCAGGATCATCAAAGTTTAGCGTGCTGACCGAAGGCTTTTCATTGCGAAAAAGGTTCCTAACAAAACCTTCTGTAGTATTCATCATCTCTCTTTACTCCCTTTTATTTACATAACAAAGGTAGCATAAAACCATAAGAAAACATCAACAATAACAACAAAATGATAAGCCGCACAATTGGATAATCACCTTCCTGTCTTCGCATAACCGGTTTAATTCCTGATATATAGTAATATTGCCTTGAAAACCTTGCTTTGATAGTCTCACCAATGAAATCATCCCTGCCCTGTTATAAAAATGACGCCCGAACAATGGGCAATTAATCCGGGCGCAAAATAGCCAGTCCCATATTGATCGCCCAAGCCTGCTTGACGGCAAAATAAAGATTGTTTGATATTATATTTTGATTATCTTGCTCTACGAAATTTATTTTATATTCAAAAATTAATTTTGCAGAATTTATTTCCCCGCTCTCTTGGTTGTTCAAAGTGGACAGTATTAACTTTGCCGCAATATCCGGCTGAATGCTGCATACAGATGCAAACTGCCCCGAGCGTGTTCAATGCTGGAACAATCTAAACATACCATTCATTCACGGTAGCAGGCACATGAGAGATTATTTCACCAAGCTGGGCATCGAGGAATTTACCAACAAGGTTGCCGACAAAGTTATTGAACGTGGCGCAGAAAAAATTGCCGAACACGTTGTTCATAAGATCAGACCGTTACTATCGCACAATAATACACTTACCTCAAAGCCATTACCTGATAAAATCCTTACTCGTAAGGAGGCTGTTGAAGTGCTCCAGGTGTCAGAGTCGACTCTAAGGAAAAGGTACGGTGAAGGAGAGCTAAAAGTCTACGGCTCCGGTACCCCACGAATGCGATTCAAAAGTGTCGAAGTTTTTGCGGCACTGGAAAAGCTCTAACAGGTAGGCTTTCAGGAATAATGAGTGGTCTGCCTCTGCAAATTCACTTCACATAACTGTAATCAGCGTTAACTTTTGTAAGGCCAGATCACTGTGCTCTTCACAAGAGATCAGACATGTCGTGCCATAATTCCCAGTACATTCGACAATTCCAATTGCTACAGCCGGAGGGCTCGATGATACTATGTTCATTAAGAAAACAAACATGAAAAGTAAGAAGAAAAAAAGACTGACCGTGATACACACACGCGTACTTGATGCTGTCAACACGATTCCGGTAAAATCAGACGTCCAAAGAGACAAAATGCTCCATGCTCTTCACATTCTCTACAAGGCATCTCAGGTTGCTGGAAAGTATGTCGAAATTCCTTCAACTTACTGGCAGAAAGCCATAGATGAGCACTACGAGCGCACGTTGAATCTGATGAAAAAACACGGCATCATACAATCGACAAGAAGCTACTCAAATTTTGAAGGCAACAAGTTTTGTAAGTCCTATCGTATTAATCCAAAACATTTGAGCGAAGATGTAACTACCGTAGAATACGAGACTATTATAAGCGAGGTCAACTACAAACGGAAAGACAATTCCATAGTTACCAAGCATACCATGCGCATGATGAGATTACTAAAACTGAATGTCCGGGCTGCAAAGACTGAGCTGAATACGTATATCCAGGAAGGCAGGTTCAAAGAGAAGATTCAGATTGATTACGAAATCAAGGACGACCGGTTTGTAAAAGCAGATTCCACTGAGTTGCCATACTTCCTTGATGATAAGATTGAACACGTGGCTTGGCTTGTAAGACAAATAGCAAACGAAAGAGGTTATTCACTGATCAAGGACAAAAACAAATTTGTTATTGAAAAGCCAGAACTTTATTACGATCTGAAGAAATACCACCTAAGACAAAGCTACGGTTATAGTATAGCCCAGTTTCAGTACAGGTCATTTCACGCTAAGAGGAATAAGACTAATAATCGGCTGGATTCAAATCTTACTTCATTTCCTTCACTTCTCTTACCACACCTAAGGCTTAATAACGAATCGTTATATTCGATTGACTTAGCCAATTCACAGTTTACGATATTGGCTGACCTTATAGAGAAAGATCACTTTCGAAATGAGCTAAACCAAATTCCCAAATTGGAAACACCTACTACTCAAAAGTTAATGTTTTCAAGCAATTCTGACTCATCCTATACATTTACCAGGTATGTCTTCCAATACATAAACGGCTCCACTCAGCATCACCCAGTCGCCGCACTTATGTCCGCCAATTCTGATGTGGATATTAATCGAAAAAGAAGTGACTATGGCGTTTTCTCTGGAAGTTTGCATAGTTTACCCAGCGATTTACTTCACTTTATACAACTTGCAAAAAGCGGAAAAATCTATGAATATATAAAGGACAAACTAAACCTGCAAAACGTCAGAGATGCAAAGCTATTTGCATTTGAGATCTTCTTCGCCAAGTATAAATCTCAAGGGGAAGGGAAAAGGCAATTGAAGAAAATTTTCCCTACTTTGATAAGACTCATTGACGCTTACAAAAAGAACAACGGAAACGAGCAATTCGCCATTTTGCTTCAGCAACGCGAGAGCCATATATTTATAGATCGGATTTTGCTCCGCCTTGTGAACAAAGGGTACAAGGTATTTTCAAAGCATGACAGTATTCTTTGCATCGCGTCTGAATTGGAGGATGTAGTGATGGAAGTGAGGTCTATACTCACCGAAGAACTTGGCGACTACCGGCTGAAAATCACAGATGCAAGTGGTGCAGCTGTGATGCGATCGGATGAACTCGTACCGAAAATCCTACTGGCCGGGAAAGAGGCTCCATTTTATAGCAGCATGCCTCCCAGTGATAGCTGTCAGTTGTTCTATCAACAATTGAACCTTTGGGTAGACGGGCTTCAAGGCTTAAGATTTAACGGTATCCGATAAGCTTCTCATTTTCTGGTATGAGACCCTATATTTGCTACTCGAAAATACCTTTACCTCATGAGTACCTATACGACACCGCATCCGAACACTTCTGTGAAACTTGGCCCTGCTGGCCTGTTGTTGCTTCTGTTTTCCTTAGTAATTGGATCGACCTTTACTGCTTATTATCACACAACACGGCCAAACGATGATGAAATCGGTCGCGTACGAATGGATAAAAGCAGTGGCCGTAATGACCCGCACGCAAACCAGAAGGCAAGGGAAAAAGCACAGGAAGATTTTGAGAAAGTCCGTGACGAATTTCAAAACTGGAACCGAAAACCGAACAAAACGCCGGATGACAAGAAATTCATCGAGAAACTCAGGAAACAACTGGAGCGTTTACGAAAGAAGAAAGATTTTACGGGCGAGAATCACTCTCAAAAACATAAAGGGAATTGATATGAAAACCTTCACTTTTATCACAGACTACCAAGGTGGCACTTATATCAGCCAGCAAACCGCAAATGGTCTACTTGATGCTTGCCACCACTGGAGAGGTCACATCGTATCAGGTCGTTACATTCAAGACCTGGATGTGCATCAATTTGCCGAAGCGTTTGATGCTGACATCCATGAGTTGCCGCCAGTTAGTATAGATGAGGTTATCAATGTCTGGGTGTTCCAATTGGTCATAACAGACCATATGTTAAGCGTACACATCATACTGACAGACTTATCCAAGACAGGTATGTCGGATGAATCCGTAGGTAATCGCGTTCCATCTCGACTCTTTATGTGATCACCTATACACATCAAAATATTTGCAATACAAAAACCATCCAGTTGTTTAAGTCTCAAGTACGACTGGGTGGTTTCCAATTTCTTACAACCTTGATTTGTGAAAATCTAAGATTCATTATTGCTTAACAACTTTCACCGCAAAATTTCGCAGGTCAATACGGAGTTAACAACATAGCCTTTGTGCTGACAGCTCCGCACATTACTTTCAAACCTGCGTCCATGATTCCTGGCAGCACTTGTTATCGGGCACGAAATTGAAGTGAAGAGCGCGTACTTAATGAGCTATCATAGCTATAAGAATGGCATACCTTATTGCTAATACATATCGGTCTCACGTGAAAACATAAACAGTTAGCTCATATGCCATGCATATTAAACCTGTCCAGGGGGCGGCATTCAAAATGACAGAAGAGGGGGGAAGAAACAATTCGGAGGAGGAGGCGGTATTCTGAACACATGCCTTAGCCTGTTCATATCTCGCGAACACTTTTTTTCATCTAAAGTCCTGTTAATAATTCCAAATCTACTTGACGCGCTACAGAACTTTTGAAAAACCAAGTTTGAACAGTACAGCTTACTACTCAGAAGCAATCATTGTACGAGCCGAACTGGCCAATCTCGATTCCATCCGGTGCACAGTTTAAGCTGTACACGATCTCTAACCTGACAGCTTGCTCTGAGTTCCTCTGCTATCCAGGTGGCGGTTTTGCATTCTGCATTATATTCAAAAAATTTCAGAAAACGCTTCACCTTTTTGCCTCAAGCGTAGAAAACCAATGAGTCAGTCAAAAAGAAAATTTGAAGCATCAAATAAAATCACCCTTGCAGGCAACCTTTACGGTATTTTTCCTGAATTGATAATCAAAGGTGAAAGACGAAGGGCTAAAGCATATCGTGGCTGGCTGCCGGAGCAATGACCGACTCAGCCAAAAAGCATTGTATGACCGTTTTTACGGCTATGCATTGTCCGTGGCGTTGCCTTATTGTAGCCTCGAAACGGAAGCCCGCGAAGTGCTGAACGATACTTTCCTCAAAGTTTTTACCAGCATAGGTCGCTACGACGAGAACCTCCCTTTCACTACATGGTTGCGCACCATCGTGGTTCGCACAGCAATCAATCATTATCATAAGCACCTGAAGGATATTGTGACGCAGGATATGTCAGAAGGGTTGAATCTGAGTGTGGAAGATGATTATCTGTCCAAAATGGCTGCGGAGGATATGATAGCGCTGATGCAAAAACTTCCGCCAGCCTATCGTCTGACTTTAAATCTTTTTGCGCTCGAAGGCCACACCCACACTGAGATTGCGGAAATGCTGGGCATCTCAGTCGGCACATCTAAGTCGAATCTTTCGAAAGCGCGGGCCAAACTCAAACAAATGATGACCATCGAATTAATACACGGCAATTGAAAATTATGGCAGACAAGAATTTTTTTGAATTGTTAAAGGACAAAATGGCCGCGTTTCAGCCATCTGAAAAACATCGCAGTGATGACTGGGATGCGCTTAGTCAACGATTGAACGCTGCCTTGCCACAACAGACGAAGGGAGGAAGGCATGCAATTGTACTACCCCTGCTGCTAATAACAGCTTTGCTGTCAAGCAATGCCCTTTGGTGGCATTCAAGCCGGAGTGACCACGCTTCATTGAAACGGTTGGAAGCTCAAGTTGGGGATTTACAGGCATCCATAGCGAGATCAGCAGCGGTACCGGCTGAACAACGATACAGAGTGCTTCATGATACACTTTGGCGGACGGTCTATATACGTTCAAATGAAATAAAGTATGAGCAATCTGCTCGTATTGAAAAAAGTGGAATAACAATATCAAAGGCAAGTCGTGAAGATAGCTTTCATGAATCGGGCATCACGGCTTTTTCACCCATGCTAGACAAAGAATTTGCTGGTAAAACTGATTCATATTCAGAAAAGGCCCCCAACATAATTTCCGTCAATAAGCTATCAAAGGTTGAGTCAGATTCAATCTTGGATAATTCTGACTTAGCTCTGGCGAAAGATTCTTCATTATCTTTAATTGATACCTCAAAGACCGCACTTGGCTTTCCTGAAAGCCAGGCACTCCGTACAAATGAAGAAAAGAAACCTACTAAACCATTCTCAGAAAAGCTTACGGATGCACTTCGTCCTAAGTTTTTCAAAGTCGGAGTGAACATAGGATGGCTGTATGCTAATAGTACGGGAATGATGCATGAAGGTGGGTTTTTGTACAATTTGCGAGGCGAAATAGCGCTCTCACGGCATTGGAGCGTGGTGGCAAACCTTGGAAAGGGCCAGTTGCACTACAGAGCACATACGCCCGAGGCTATTTTGGGAATGCCAGAGTTTCCAATGCTCCCATCCATGGAACATCATCTCACAGAAATGGACGTGACAGGGCAAAAAATCCACCAATTCGCTTTCGCTTTGCGTTACACTTTTGCTCAGCC